>OHRR01000471.1_pt1 | contig 28817 bp, 25 predicted proteins | sample 1578501 | NCBI WGS metagenome assembly OHRR01 (sample SAMEA3879598, study PRJEB24766) | human gut metagenome | biome: human-associated habitat; feature: feces | place: USA | collected 1985/1987
GTATGTGTTTCACTGTTTAGTTATCAAGGTTGTCTGTCTTGCGACAGCTTGTTTACTTTATCACATCTCTTTTTCTTTGTCAAGAACTTTTTTCAAGTTTTTTCAAAGTTTTTCGAACTCTTCCGGATTTCGGAACTGTTCTTCTGATCTGTGATTGTCGGCTCTGTTCGAGCGACTCGTTTACTTTAACACGTTTGTTTCAAGTTGTCAAGCACTTTTTTAAATTTCTTTTTTTCTTTCAGAAATCTATCTGAATTGTTTTTATCTAATAAACAATTATTTCCGACAGCTCATCTAATATAACACCGAAAAACAACAATGTCAACAGTTAATTTCATAATTTGACAAACTTTTTTATTTCCGCCTTACTACGGCAACCGAATTCGGGCAAAATATACCGCAAAGTGGGGCGTACACATTGTGGAAATGATTTTTTAAACACACTCCTGGATTCATCCAGTCCACATCAGACATTCATCCCATCCGACACCTGGATTCTATCCATCCACCTTCATCCTCCCCCGCCCTGCACACAGCACTCACATACCATATATACACAACGCCCCAGCTTTTCCGTCCCCTTCATACTATATAAGAAACTTTTCTATTCCACAAAACTAACAAATCACCATTCCTCTTCTCCCTCAGCCGCCCAGTCACAGCCAACTGCCAGCAAAGCCCAATAATTCCTATCGAGCGACATTTGCAGGATCTTTAGAAAATCTTAGCCCCGCAAGATCAGCGTTATTCGCAGATCACTCACTGTCTGAGCGCAGCGAGTTTGAGTTATCTGCGAATGCTTTTAGCTGATCTTGCGGGGCTTAGCTTTTCTTAAGGTCCGAAACCGAGCCGATAGGAATTATTGGGCTTTGCGTCCCCCTTTTAACTGATTTTATGAGAACTACTATAATCCCTGTCTGCTTTGTATAAATAAATAAATCAACCTTTCAGTCTGCACACCATATCCCACAGTGCTTTTGCAGAGTTAAAATTCTCCGGGATAATATCTGCCGGAGTGATAGTAATGTCATAAGTATCCTGCAGTTCACTTACAATAGACAGGATTGCAAAGGAATCAAGAATTCCATCGTCAATCAAAGTATCACAGTTTTCAAAATCTGCATCCGGCTGGATCTCTTCCAGTAATTCAATTAATTCTTCCATTTTTTCATATCTCCTTATTTTTTGTTTTTTCAGCAATTCCATTATTTTTCGGTATTGCCACGGTCTTTTATTTCTCTGAATTTAAAAGATCTGTATGTACACCATCCCGCACCATGCGCAGTCCCTCTCCCTCTGTCCAGAAATAGATTCTCGGAAGAGGACGGCTCAGGAATAAATAGATTCCTTCTGTAACGGAATAAGCACCTACCCGTTCAAATACCAGTATATCATGAAGCTGCGGTTTGTGAAGTGGAAATCGCTTTACGACCACATCGCTGACCGTGCAGAGTGCACCGCAAAGATTCCAGGATTCTTCTTCTCCCCCTGTCTTCTCATTTCCTTCTGTATCAAGCTGTGTACAGTACGGCTGTTTCATTGCCATCGCCTGTCCATAATAATTCAGATGATTGATACCACCGTCCATGATCACATACGGCTGTTCTTTATTCACCTTCATATCCACGATTGATGTCACATAATATCCACAGGCTGCTGCCAGAAATCTTCCCATCTCAAGAACAATCTTACCCTTGAAATTAAGACTTTCCAGAAGTGCTCTGAACTCACTCAGAATATTCTCCACGTCCTCGCTCTTATCCTTCTTAAAATATGGGACAAAAAATCCCGGACCATACTCAAGCACCTGTGCTTCAAAGCCACTTTCAGATTTCAACTCTCCGATAAATTCATCCAGATGCTCCAGCTCTGTTTTCATCTGACTGAGATCTTTCTTCTGAGTTCCGGAATAGAACTGAAGTCCCTCTATCTCAACCCCCGGATAATCTGTTCTGTCAGAAATAATTTTCCTGATATCTGCTTCATCTACGCCAAACTGATTTCCGCTTGTCACGCGAATCAACACCGTAATCTTCATGCCAAGTCTCACTGCAGTATCATTCAGAATCTGTAAATGCTGCAAAGACTCTACAGTATACACTCCCTTTCCTCCATATGTAGAAAGTACATATTCCACATCTTCAGGGTTCTTATACACACCCGAAAGAACAATTCTTTCCATCGGCACACCAACACGCTCACAAATCCTGAATTCACCTGGTGAGCACACTTCAAATGTCGGAACCACATCCATCATGGGGCCTGTAAGAAAAGGGTTTGCTTTCATAGCATAACATAACTGTGCGCTCTCTCCAAGACAGCTCTGCACTTTTTTTACAAATTCCTTCATCTTATCCAGGTCAAAAACATAAGCTGGAGTTGGAGTATGTTCTTTCTCGATCAGTTCTTTTATAAATCCATAGAAACTCATTTCTTTTCCTCCTGATACATAGCGGTAAGAGCTTTTCTGTCAATCTTTCCATTCTTTGTAAGAGGCATTCTCTCCACCTGGCGGAATACATTCGGAACCATAAAAGCAGGTACATACTGCCCCAACGCTTTTGCCAGCGGTCTTCTCTCGATATCTCCTTCATAAAAAGCTACGATCTTGCTCTTAACTGTATCAAAAATACAGCAGCTTCTCACAATCTCCGGAACCTTATCCATAGCAGCTTCGATTTCTCCAAGCTCAATACGATGTCCCATATGCTTAATCTGGAAATCCTTACGTGTTGCAAAGCACAACTCACCACGTTCATTATAATAAGCAAGATCACCGGTTCTGTACATTGGCTCCAGATATCTGTCATTCAGTGGATTCTGAACAAAGGCCTTCGCAGTCTGTTCTCTGTTTTTGTAATATCCCAGTGCAAGTGCACTTCCGGTTACGCAGAGTTCACCATTTTTATTTTTCTCTGTGATCAGCTTGTCTTCTTCATCCAGAAGGAATACTTTTTCATTTGGAAATGCCTTGCCCATAGGAAGTACATCTCCAGGCTGGAACTCCCTGTCTACAATATAATACGTACAATTACATGTGATCTCAGTTGGTCCATAAATATTTACATACATAACATCCGGCAGATATTTTCTCCAGATATTCAGATGTTTCACAGGCATAGCCTCTCCTGAGAAAAGAATCTTCTTAATCTTATCCGGAACTTTATATTCAAATCCGTTCAAAGTTGAGATAATACACAGCGCAGATACCGCCCACACCAGCGTGGTCACTTCCCTCTTGATCAGATAGTCAATCAACTTCATCGGGAAAGAGAATAGCTGCTTCGGAATAATCTGGACAGTTGCTCCTGTCTTCAGTCCGGAATAAATATCTTTAACAGATACATCAAAATCCCAGGGTGCCTGATTTCCCATCACATCTTTATCTGTAATATCAAAAAGCTCTGTAAAACAATCGATAAAATCAAGCACTGAACGATGACCTACCACTACTCCCTTGGGAACGCCTGTTGACCCGGAAGTAAAAATTCCATACAGCGGGTCCACATCCAATGCCTGTTCTCTGATCTCATTCAGCACAGCTTCATTCTCCTGCTCAGCTGCAAGATCCGGAGCCATCAGAACCTTTCCTTTGAACTCCAGCTTCTCCAAATCCTTCAGATATTTCTCAGATGTAACGATCACATCACTGTCCAGAATTCCAAGGATCTGCTGAAGTCTGCTCGCCGGCTGTTTGGTATCCATCAGTACATAAAAGCATCCTGCATAAACAGCGCCCATGAAAACCCCGATGGTTTCTACGCTCTTCTCCATAAATACAGGCACCGGATTTCTCGGTGTGAAATGTTTCGCAAGTGCAGTCCCTGTTCTGCGTGCAGTCTGCTCCAGTTCTTTAAATGTGCAGGATGTATGTTCATCTGCAAAAGCTGTCTTATCCGGATATTTCCGTGCGGATTCTTCAAGATATTCCAGAATACTTGTCTTCATATGTAATTCCTCCCCTCTGTACTTCACAAGGTTTTTTATTCATTTTACTACTGTCTGTCCTATTTTCACAATATCAACAAGTAAATATTTACAATTAAAGCAGGATACTTATTCGATTCAAACTAAATCTGGTAAGTTCCTGCTTCAATTACCAGTAACGATAATCAGTAGTTACTATTAACTGATCAATTTTTCTGTCCAGTGCTCTCTAAAACTTGTGCCAGCACTTCAGAATATTCTTTTGCGGCATCTCCATTCATATGTCCGTCATAATCTGTATATGCTTTCAGGTCATGTGTAAATGCCTTAAAATACTGCGTATTAAAGTTAAGATACTCTACGCCCTGTTCTTCAAAGAACTGCCCGAAATATTTCCATGCTGCATTATAACTGTCACTGTAATCCTTCAGAGTATTTATTGGAATTGGCGTAGTTACTGCAACAAACTCTATATCATTTTCCTTGCAGAATGTGATCAGCTTCTTCAGATATTCCATATTCTCTTCGTTTACCTTACCCTCTTCATAGAGCTTAGGTTCTGATTTCTTAAGCTTTGTCACATCCACCGGATATCTCTCAATAAATCCACTTTCATGATATTCCTGAGAATCACTCTTCAGATGAGATACGTCATAATCACCCGTTACTTTCTGCGTAAATGTATCTTTGACTTTCGGCAATTCATAGCTGAGAGAATATTCATACCATGGGAAAAGCACAGTACGGAAATTACATTTCGCAATAGAATTCCAGAAATATTCCACCTTTGCTTTTGAAAATGGAAACTCATGATAAAAAAGCAGGTAGTTATTTCCTTCTTCCTTTTCAGATACAAAATATCCCGGGTCAACCTCATAGATAATTCTCTTCGGATTCTGTTTCTCTTTGATCAGTTTAGTCAGATAATACGCATCGATTCCATACTCGCCGCCAACGCAAAGATTATGTCCACTGCGTCCGGTAACTTCCTGCATCACCTCCGGATCAATATCCATCTTTCCATGGGAAGTTCCCACGATAATGTCATCAAACTGCTGTGTCACAACTGCATGCACATCATTTCTCATAAATGTACATGGATAAAGTGCCAGGTCAAGTGCTGCCAGAAGAGCCACACACACGACCAATACCAGGAACGTTTTTAAAACTTTCTTAAAATTGTGCATAAATAAATCCTCTCGCTACTGCTGTTGATCCAAAGAATCCGATGGATGCCAGCAGACAAAAATAAATTGCTACAGTAATTGGCAGACTCAGTCCTGCAAGTGATTCTCTTATCTTCATGCCACGTTCCTGAAGGACACTTACAATAAACAGAATGATGCAGCCTGCTGCCAGGATTGCCAGCGCATAAGGGGTAAAAGCAGTTCCTTCTTTACCGGCCGGGATCAGCAGTAACTGTGACGGTGCAAACTTTGTGACAGAAAGCTTCATCATATGAAAAGCCTGTCCTACTGTGTCCGCTCTGTCAAAAAACCAGCTGATATTTACAAGGATAAAAGTACGGATGATCATAAATACATGATACCAGTTCTCTTTTCCAGTGATGTTGAATTTCTTTTTCCAGTTTCTGTAATGCTCTGCCATAAGTCCGCTGAAAGCAATGATAATACCATTGTACATACCGTATACAATGTACTTCCAGGCAGCACCATGCCATACACCAACAACGAAGAATACGATCAGATTCGCCAGACAGATTGGTAATGTACGTCCGGTCTTTTTGCCAAATACCTTCTTGCCCCATTTGCCAAATTTTCCCATCCACTTGGATAATGTCACAGGATAGAACACATAATCCTTCATCCAGGTACCAAGAGTAATGTGCCAGCGGTGCCAGAAATCTGTAATGGAAATGGAGAAGAACGGACGCTTGAAGTTCTCATCCAGCTCAATTCCAAACATAGACGCAATACCAATTACCACATCCATACCACCGGAAAAATCTGCATATAGCTGAACTGTGTAAAATAATACGCCAAAGATTGCCAGTCCGCTGTACTGATCCGGATTGTCGAAAATCGCATCTACAAACACTGCTGCCCAGTCCGCCAGGATCATCTTCTTAAAAAATCCCCAGAGAATGCGCTCAAAGCCTCTGGTAATATTCTTACCTTCGAATTTATGAGGTTCATAAAGCTGATGTGCCAAACGACTGTATCTTCCGATTGGTCCCTGCAGAATCTGTGGAAAGAAAGAAACAAACAATGCATATTTTACAGGATTCCTCTCCGCATCACATCTCTTCCAGTACACATCCAGAAGATATCCGGAGGATTGGAAAGTGTAAAACGATATTCCCAATGGAAGCAGGATTTCCATTCCTCTTAAATTCATATGAAACAAAGCATTGAGGTTCTCAATCATAAAATTTGTATACTTTATCACTCCAAGCATACCAAAATTCAATATTAATCCAAGCACCAGAAAATTTCTTGCACTTTTGTGACTTCCACCTGCCTCTGCCTTTTCAACTGCAAGTGCAATCCCCCAGGTAACCAATGTGGAAAACAGGATAAAGCCCACGTAACGGACGCCACCTGCCAGATAATATATATAGCTGAAACATAACAAAACCAGCCACTGAAATTTGTGCGGCACAATATAATAAACAAGCACACTCACCGCCACAAACAGTAAAAACAAGTTTGAAACTAATGACATGATCTTTCTCCCTAAATATGTACAATTCTTCAGTTGTACTTATAATAAGGGCACTGCACTATGTTATTCCCTCAGATAATGCAGTGCCCTGTTTTATTATACTTTTTAATGCATTTTCCCTTTACAACTACTGAATCTGATTAATTTAATAACCCATCATCCAGACATCCGTCTCCACCGTCATCGGAACCACCATCATCAGAACCATCATAATCACCGGAATCATCATTACCATAATCATAATCATTACTGTAATCATAGTCATTACTATAATCATAGTCATTGTTGTAATCATAGTCATTGCTGTAATCACTACTGTTATCATAACTCTGAGTTGTTTCAGAAGCTGCCTGTGCAGCTGCCTCAGTTGGCTTCGGAGCTAATGCTTTCTCTGTTTCCAGAGTATTGTATTCTTTCTTCTGGCTGATACTGTCAAATACCAGATATGCTACTTCACCTTCCAACTTAAGTTCTGCTTCCTCTGTATCGCCAAATGGGAAAGTATGGATCTCAGCGGTTGTTCCATCCTCGAAAGTTAACTGAATGTTATATTTCGGGATTTCCTTCTCAGCATCATCCTTATCTTCGCCTTCTGCTTTTTCATCTGTTTTGGCATCTTCTGTTTTTGTTTCTTCAGTATCTGTGGTCTCTTTTGTATCATTTGAAGAATCCTTGTTTTCCTCATCTGCTTTATCTTTAGCACTCGGATCAAACCAGAGAACTCTTTCCTCATCTGCTTCGAACTTATCTTCTTTCAGGAAATTATCCGGATATTCTTCGTCTTTTTCATTCTTAACAGTAACACCTGTGATAACTTTACCTGTAAGATTTTTCAGTTTTACAGAAAAAACACCCTCTGTGTCCTCTTCCGGTTTCTCACCAATTGTCTTTAAATCTTCTTTCTCTTCATCAGCTTTATCTGCATCTTCTGCTACATCTTTATCTTCAGATTCTGTGGAATCCTTATCCGCATCTTCTGAAGTCTCTGTTTTTGCTGTAGTATCTGCAGCCATCACTGCCTGACTGAATACAAGACTGCTTCCAAGTGCAGCCATCATAAATGCTGTTACAACTTTTTTCTTCATTGTCTTTAAATCCTTTCTGGTCATTCTTTATAGTTCTTGTTTGTCTTACTGTTAAACAGATAAAATCATTCACTTCGTTACTTGCTCGTAACCAAAGTCAAAAACATTTCAATGCTTAGTTAACTCTCTTATAATTTACATATTTCAGAGTACGTTTCGCACCATATGTAAGTTTATAACCATTCAGTTTGTATTCCTTCTGGAAATTCGGATCATACACATAAGTTTTCTTTTTACCATTCACCTTCTGATCTATTTCAACCCACGCATGTGCTCCCTTCTTACCACCGGATTTCTGGAAATATCCTTTTACATAATGAGCATCATATCCTGCGACTTTAGCCATCCAGTAGAAAGTAGCTGCCATTACATAACAATCGCCACTGCCTGTTTTAAATCCATATAAACCATATTCTGTAGGTGTTTTTTTAGAAACCTTTACATTGCCTGCATACTGCAGAGAAACAGACCAGTTGAATGCCTTCTTCAGATTTCCTTTACACTTCTGAAGTCGGACTGCGGCCATTGTTTCAACTGTTGACAGCTTTGTTGCCTGTCCATTCTTTTTAATCTTATAATAAGTCTTTGCATTAACCTTATAATACGGTTTATTAGTCACAAGTTTTCCGGTTTTATCAAAACAATAAGTGTATTTACCAATCTTCTTTACCTTATTTGTAATCTTCTTACCATTTACATAGTAATATTTAACTCCATCAACAGTTTCCCATCCTTCCTTCTTCTCCGGAAGTGGTGTCGGAGTTGCATCTGGTGTCTCAACTGTACTATCAGTTGTTCCATCCACATAATTAACGATCGTTGACTGTTCTGCCATAGCCGGCATGGCAGGTGTAAGTGCCATTACTGAGCTAAGTAATAATGCTGTGATTTTTTTCCTATTCATAACTCTGTTCCTTTCTTTTTTGTTAACTTACTATCTGCAAATTGCTTCAGCTGCTTTATAATTTTTCACAGCCGAAGCAACCGATTAGCCTGGATAATTATCGTCTTACCGTGATACTCGCAACAACTTCTGCGCTGCTTCCTTTTCCTGTAGGACGCACAACATTTAACTGTACATAATCGTATGTATATGTGACATCCTTGCCGTTTCCATCAAGCATACAGGTATTGCCTTTACTTATTGTACACTTTTTATATTTTCCCAGAATCTTCTTAATCTTTGACGCATTGTTCTGTTTTGCCAGAGTAGATGTTGCCGCATATTTTCTATATAAAGACGTCTTCTTTTTATCTACAGCTCCTGTTTTTGGATTAAAGTAATACAGCTTCGGAATCTCATACATGCTGACACTTCCTACACGTATTCCCTTTACTGTGTGACCACTTACATCAAACCCATAGTACTTACCATTAATCTTCTTCATCAGAATACCATACTTACCAACCATATCCTGATCCGCCTGATAAGCAGCTCCGTTTTTTCCGAAATAATAACGGAAACCCTTTGCTGTTACTCCCCACTGCTGAGTAACCTTCTGGTTATTCTCATCATATCCATATCTCTTTCCTGTCTTTTTGTCCAGTTTTACCTTAACAGTCTGCGGTCCTGCTGCCTGTACTGTCACTGTTTCTGCTACAACAGCCAACGGTGTCAGCATAAGAAGCATACAAAGCACAACTGCAAGGAATCTCTTTGTTTTCTTCATTCTCCATACTCCTTTTCTTAAAATTTAATTTTATGTTCTATTGTATATGCCGGACGTGTAGCTGCGCCAAACAACGTTCCGTACATATTATCATAATAGAGCCCGTTAATCATAACAAAGCTGTGTCCATCCGGAATTGTAATAACCTAGGGTTCATATCTCAGTTCCTTTGCGATTGCAGCCACACTGCTGGCAATTCCATAACAGTTTCCTGTCAGACCGTTCTGGAACATCTGAAGGGAATATTTATAAACCCAGTCTTTTGTTTTAAACTCTTTAGGTGTAGGATCCATGTAGCCTACAAAGTTTGTATAGGCCATAATATAATAGAAGCAGGAACGGAATTTTTCATAATTACTTGCATTGGCATTACTGTGGCACGCAATGAAATTTCTCGCTGCAAGCTTGCATCTCGCCTGTGTCAGATTTGAAGCATATCCGTTCTTATTAAATTTAATTCCACCTACTGTCTCATTTGTTGCGCATTTACCGTTCTTATATACATAGTACATTTTTCCATTTAGTTCATTCCATCCGGCAACAGCTCTTCCTTTTGCATCAACGAATATTTGACGCCATTAACCTTTACAACTGCCTTCTTCCCCGGGGCCACTCTCCGGGCATATTTATCAAACACATAGTAAACACCTTTTACTTTATAATATCCATCATGAGCAGCAACTCCATTGGATTTAAACCAGTAATATTTACCATTAATCTTTTTCCATTTATTTCTGACTGGTTTGTTATTTACGTAATAGCGATATACTTTCCCTTCTTTCATCAGTCCGTTTTTAGGCACTGGTGTTGATTTCGGTGTTGATGTCGGTAATGGCAGTTCCGGTGTTACCTCCGGTGAAGGTGTTATTGTAACTGTCGGCTCACTTCCACCCTCCTGTGACAGGTCAGCCGCATAAGCACTTCCTGCTCCAAATGTAAGTGCTGCCGTCAGCATCATCGCTGTGAGTGTAACCTTCAGTGCTGTAAATCTTTTCCTCTTCATTTTCTATTCCTCCTGAAAAATTTTGCTCGAAGTTTCCTCCCTTCCTTTTGAAATATACTCTCAGAGTACATTTCAATTTTATACTACAATTATAGTATATTGAAGAGTTCATTTCAATTAATACGACAACTTTTTATACAAAAACTTCCAGTTTTTTATAATCAACCTTTCACAAGATTCCACCACTTTTTTCTCTGTCTTTGTACAATTCTTCCCTTTCAAGATATATCATAGTCCTGTGTGGGATCTTTACCTGTCCGCATATGCAGCTACTTTCCATAACGGAATCGTTGATCTTCACCGGATTCTTATGATCAAAGAAATTAATAATAATCTGCCAATGACACATTGGTACTAATTTACCGATAACTTACTAAAAAGAAGAGGTTTCGTTATCCCAAAGTTTAACGAAACCTCTTCTTTATATTGTCAAACATATATTCTCAATCGCCGTATCCATCCTGTCACAGTAACAGTCGCAGACTTCTTTCATTTTGGAAATATTCTTCCTGTTTTCTTCATCATAGACACCAATAACCACAAATCCTGCTTTTTTTGCAGTTTCCGCTGCGTGAAGCGCATCCTCAAATACAAGTGTCTCATTCGGTTCTGCCTGCATAGATTCTGCTGCCTTCAGATAGATCAACGGTTCATCTTTTCCTGCACCTGTTTCTGTACAGGTGTAAATCTGCTCAAAATAATCCAGAATCCCGTTTCTCGCAAGTGCTGCTTCTGTCAGTTCCCGGTTTCCAGATGTTGCAACTGTCATCTGTATATTTCTCTCTTTACACCATTCCAGAGTTTTCTTCACTCCTGGTTTCAACGGTGCTTCAAACCGGTAAAAATCACTTACAATTTTCAGAACCTCTTCTATAATCTGTGAAATGGACTTATCCAACTGATATTTTTCTTTCATCCAGGCGGCTCCCTGCTCCAGACTCATAGTGTGCAGAGCAGCCCGGAGATTTTTCTCCGCTGTGATATTCTGACTCGCAAGATAACGTTCTCCAATATCCTCCCACACAGACATAGAATCCAGCAGCGTTCCATCTACATCAAAAATCGCTGCCTTCATCAGTCTTCCATCATATGAATCGCATCTACTGTATTATTGTACTGCTCTTCCACTTTTGCCAGAAGTTCTTCACAGCCTTCAGTATCTCTTCCTCTGAGCTTCTCTGTAATATCAAAGCTTGCCTTATACAGATTATCAAATCCAAGGTTCTGGCATACACCTTTTAAGGTATGAGCTGCACGAAAAGCTTCTTCCCCATTTTTCTGTGCCAGATTATCCTTCAGACTCCGGAAACTTCCATCATCCAGAAATTTCTTTGCAAATTTCTTAATAAGAACCTCACTTCTCAGTCTTCCAAGTACACCTTCATAATCTGCACCCATCTGTTCATAACATTCTTTTACTGTCATATTTTTCTCCTCTTTATCCCCATCTGCACTGTTAAACCTGCGTTTTCGCAATGATTTTATTATATCACGCCATATAGCTGTTCTCAAGTGCTCTTTCCCAAAAGCACCTTAGAATCTTTGTTACTGTTCACATACCACTATCCCGAGACATACAAGCCAAAATTCCATTGCCGCAGGCAATCTGGAATGAATTTTGGCTACGTTACTGTGAACGGAGTGAACAGTAACGAATCTTTTCCAAAATATAATCAACCCGCCGCAGTGTGATCCTTGCCCGGAGGGCTTTATTATGCTATAAGAATATTATGGAATGGTTTCCCATAGCATAATAAAGCACTTTCACATGTAATTTTCTCACATATGAAAGTGCTGATATCAGGCAGATGAAATCATCCGCATCACTACACACTATCACAGATTTTATATCCGGATATCATATAATTTTATTTTCTGCCGGTATTATCTGAAAAATCCCTGATTCTCAAAGTACTGGATAAATGGATTCTCACTTTCCTCTGTATCATCGGAGTCCATACTATCCTCACTGTCTGTATCTTCGTCTACATCTTCATCAGCATCTTTTGAGGATTTCTTAGAATCCTTTTTAGATTTCTTACTGTCTTTATCGTTATCATCACTGTCATCAGCATCTGTATTCTCATCCAGAGTTACTTTAACAGTCTCTTCTTTATAACTTGTTCCATGAGGAACCTGCACAGTCAGCTCTACCTCTTCATCTGGTTCATAATAGGAAAGATATTCGATCAGCTGATTAATACTTGAAACAGTTTTTCCATTAAATTCAGTAATAACGCTGTTTGCTTTCAGACCTGCTTTATCAGCAGCTCCACCTTCTGTTACTTCTTTTACAAAAACTCCTGCTGGAATGCCATACATCTGAACTGCCTCAGAACTTACAGAAGAACCTTTGCTTCCAAGTACACCATGTTCAGAATCATCCAGTTTATCTCTTGATGTCTCATTCATCAGATTCTGAAGAATGTCAGTCACGTCTGAGATTGCAATTGCATAACCCATACCTTCTACTTCAGTAGAAGCAAGTTTTGCAGAGTTGATACCAACAACCTCGCCTTCCATATTCAGAAGAGCACCGCCACTGTTACCAGGGTTGATAGCCGCATCTGTCTGGATCAGGTTTACACCGTCACTGCTGTCATCACTTCCATCTGTTACTGTGTTATTGTCAGAATCCATTCTGCGGTTCTTGGCACTTACGATACCGGTTGTAACAGACTGTCCATATCCAAGAGCATTACCGATTGCAACTACCTGCTCGCCCACCTTCAGATCATCAGAACTGCCAATATTCGCAATTGAAATGGCGTCCATTGTATCATCTTCAACATCATCCAGAGATACAGATACAACTGCAAGATCTCTCTCTTCATCAAATCCCTTTACGGATGCCTCCACTGCATTTCCATCTGTAAATGCAACTGACAATGTATCCGCACCTTCTACTACATGATAATTTGTAGCAATCAGAAGTTCATCATCATTCTTACCAACAATAATACCGGAACCACTGCCCTCTACTTCCTGTTCCTGCTGCTGTGGCGCATATCCATACATTCCATACATTCCGAAGTAATTCTGTACCTCCTGAACTGACTTGGTTGTAATAGATACAATAGATGGAAGTGCTTCTGATGCGATTTCAGACACATCAAGGTTTCCTTTTGCTGTGCTGCCTGTATCTTTTCCGGTATCTGATTTGGAATCACTGGTATCTGCATCTTTCTTCTCGGATTTTGCATATGTCAATGTTGTCTCGTCCTTATTTGAAGCAGCTTCCACTGTTGTGGCTCCGCTCCATCCTGCAAGTTTATTTACTCCCTCAAAACTTCCTGCTGCAAGTCCTCCTGCAAGTACTGCACATAAGCTGAGTGTAAGACCTTTCTTTGCAATCTTTCTGATTTTATCATTTCTGTTATCTTTGTTCATCATAATAAAGTCCCTCCATGAATCTATGTCATTTATCTATGTCATTTATTTATCTCTGTTTCCTTTTGATGCTTTTAAGTATAGGAATGATTTGTGTTCTTTGTGTGGGAAAAATGTGTTTAATTTGTGACAATTTTATACATTTCCAATATGACAGCAATTTTTAAAAACAGTCCTGTCTGTCAGTTACATCACTTTCGATACATGGAGGAAATTTTTCCGGTACTATATCCCGGAACCAGTGATTTCCAGTTTCCAACCTGACTTTTTAGTACCTTTTCTGTATATTTCAGAGAATTGGAACTATCCATATTTTTAAAGACATTATACGCTGTTTTCTTTTTCCCATTGGCATCCTTCAATCCCATTGCCAATCCCTGAGCCACCTCATGGGCTTCATCTTTATAGCTTCTTATAATAAATGCATCAATCATTGGATTGCAGGCAGCCTTATAATAGGCCAGTGCAATTGCTGCCGCCTGATTTGCCTGTCCTCCATAAGTGGAAGAAAATCCCTGTTCCGAAAGAATGATCCTTGTATTGGAACCAAATCTGTTTTTCACATAATCTGTAAGTGTCTGGATATTACGCATAGTGATAAACGTGGTGGTGTTCGCATCACTGGTAAACATGGATGCATTTGCACCTGACCAGAACTGTGAATCTGAAAGCGGCTGATTATATGCATGATATGCCAGATTCCAGTTCACATCTTTCTGCATATCAGAAATCTTCGCCGCAAAGCTTTCCAGAGTTGATCTTGCACTATAGCAGATAGTAAAGGCATTTTTCTGATTCCAGCAATTATCCAGACAGATAAATACTTTGGAACTTCCCCGGCTGCTTTTCACTGCATTGTAAAGGCAGCGAAAAGCTTCACTGTACATGGAGATAAATTTTGAAAAACTGACATTCCCTACATAATAATATCCGCTTGCACTGTTTACTTCATTTCCCAGGATCCAGTTACTTATATAACAGTTATTTTTTCCAAACTTCTCTCCCAGATATGCAAACATTGCTTCCATAGTCTGTCTAGTTGTGCTGTTATCTGTGTTCCATCCATAATAAGCTGTTTCTGCATAAGGACTGTTTCCCGTAATAAAGCTCTGCGTACTGGCATTCCTGTCAATACTGATCTGTGCAGTCACCTGGATTCCCTTTGCATTACATTGCTGAACAAGATATACATATCCGTACAGACCATTAAAATGATATGTTTTCCCATTATATTTATATGTTTCCACACCACTGTCTTTTCGCATCAGGTCTGAAATATATAAGTTAAAAAATACTGTTTTGGATTTTGTATCTGTCAGCTCGTTGATATCTGTAGCCTGAATTCCTTTTTTTGTCCCCGGAACAAAATATGCTGCTGTATTTGTACTGAGTTTCTCCGGATTGCTGACATAGCTTTTCGGACTGATCACACTATACGCAGATTTAGATTTTTTTATCCCTATGGCAAATTTTCCCTGTGCATATTCCGGATGTCCGGAAATGTTCAGCTTAAATGTGATCTTCCCTTTTGCCTTCTCCGGCTTCTTTACTTTACCCACCATTTTTTTCACCTTACCGGAATTAGAATCTACATACACCAGATAGTAATAACTATCCGAACTTTTCACATAATTTGAAACAGTTGCGGATACAGTGATGGTATTCACCTTTGTTCCTTTTACATAATCCAGTGATGCAGCTTTCGCCGAAGGACTGATTTCCTTTGTCCATTTTGCATATAAAGTAAGGGAACCTTCTGAACCCTTTTCAATCACACTTATCTGATTTTTATACTTACTGTCTGTATACCATCCCACAAAATGATATCCGGAACGCGTCGGCTTTTTAAATTTAATCTCATCTTCTGAAGTATAAGTTTTGGGATTAGCAGTATTATTTTTTCCTTTATTAAGTTTATATATGATTTTATATTCGGATGCTTTCTCCCAGATTGCATACAGGGTTATTGCTGTTGTATCTCCTGCTGCAATAGCCTTATCTGTAGATATATCCGGACTTGTTCCATCATTTTCTGTGTCTGATATCTGCATTTCTGCCTTATCAGTTTTTTCTTCCCATGATGCGCTGTCCGTCTGTGCCACATCATTTTCTTCCTGCATCACATCTTTTTCTGGTTTTATTTCTTCTCCGGCTTCTGTCCTCTCACTGGTTTCCTGAGCCTGCTTTGCCATATCTGCTGTTTCAAGAAGTTTCTTAATAGAATCTCCCGGTTTATAAGTTTCACCGGTTCCATCTTCTTTCGTATTCCACTCTTTAAAAATGTAACCTGTCTTTCCCTTCAGTGCTTCCGGTACTTTAGCAGTATCCGCATCTGCATAGGGTATCACATATGTTTTTTCCAGTTTACCATCACTGTAAAGCAGAATGTTATAACCTTCCGCACTCTGTCCGGCATTTACTGAATCTTCTGTCTCCGACTGTTCCGGTTCCTGATCTTTTAACTCTCCTGTTCCAAACTCATCTCCACTGTTATTCTCATCAGACATTTTATTTCCTGACTCACTTCCTGTCTCATATCCGGCACCATCTTCAAAAACATCTGCTGCTGATTCAACACTTCCTGCCGAAAACTCTGAAGCCCACAATGTCTGCGGTATACAAGACGGAACTATCATAGATACCGCCAGTCCCATTGCTATAAACTTTTTCCATTTTTTCATATTCGTCTTCCTTTCTCTTTTTACATTTTACGGAATTGTTGTAACTATCCAGCATTCCATTTTCTTCATTTTCCTCCTGTCTTACAGTATAACATTTGAAAAATCCACAGACAACAAAAGACTGTCAAAATCAGGACACTAATATGTGATTTTCCTGATTTTAACAGTCTTTTATAAAATTTCCAAACTACCTGTAACTACCCGGCAGTTTAACCGAATCAAGTAAGTCCCCTGCGGAGGTTGCGAAAAGCAATAAGCAGTGGGTGGGGACTTGCTTGTATCAGGAGAAGTGCAAGCTCCTTCTGATAAACTGCGAAGCAATTATTCGGTGTAGAGCTGCGTAGCGAAACGGATGATTTTATCCGCTTGACTTTTGAAAATATGGAACCGTCACGATTATTTTACAGTTCCTATCTTATTTAACGGCCAGTAACGAACTGCTACTTCTGCCTCTATTGCATCTTCCTCTACAAACGGATTTTGCCAGTATCTGGAATCCATACTGTGGTTTCTGTTATCTCCTAACATGAAATAACATCCCTCCGGAACTGTATACGGTCCAAAGCTTCCTTCCGGTGTTTCCGGACAAAAGCTGTCATCCAGCGGTTCTTCGGAATCATTGATATACACTTTTCCATCTACAATGTTTACTGTTTCTCCCGGAAGACCAATTACTCGTTTTACAAAAAGCTGAGATGGATCATCCGGATATTTAAATATTACAATATCAAATCTCTCCGGATCATCTTTTATATATGCCAGACGATTTCCAAATACTCTGTCACCTGTCATAATTGTTTCTTCCATAGAACCTGACGGCACTCGTGCATTAATATATACAAAGTGTCCCAACAGAAACGCTATAACAAAGACTGCAATGATAATCTTTGCATAGTCCCACAACTCCCTCCACATAGACCTGCTTTTGTCTGACTGTTCTGTCTGGTTTTTTTCCTCATTTTCCATTTTTCGTCATACCTCCAGAAATTTATATCACAGCATCATTTGATGATATCAGGGGCAAAATACTTTTAAACCTAACCTCATTTACTGTTATCAGAATAATAACTATTTCGCAAATAACGCATTAAACATAGTTTATCACATCTGATAGTTATTCACCACTTAATTTTTTATAAAATTTTGTCACTATTTGATTCTTGGTTATTGTTCACTCCGTTCTCAGCAACACGCTTCGCGATGCAGGAAATATGAACCTCCTTGTGCAATGCCCAAGGAGTATCGTTTGCTTCGCAAACTTAATTTATGCTAATCGCATAAATTCGCGCGGTATGTCTTGGGTTTTCTGTGACCTTCGCTCACAAAAAACACCTCACGGGATATTACCAGTGAACAGTAACGATTCTTGGACAATCTTGTCAGCACATTATGTTTCACGTGAAACAAACATATTGTCTTCCTGTAGTAATTCCACAATTTAACCGAATCAATTAAGTCCCCTGCGGAGGTTGCGAAAAGCAATAAGCAATGGGTGAGGACTTGCTTGTATCAGGAGAAGTGTAAACTCCTTCTGATAAACTGCAAAGCAGTTATTCGGTGTAGAGCTGCGTAGCGAAGCGGATGATTTTATCCGCTTGACCCGAGTCAAGCAAATCTACTGCAGCACAATTATTCGATGTAGAGCTGCGTAGCAAAATGAATGATTTTATCCGTTTGACCAAAAGTTTTTATAATATCAGGAAATGGGTACTATGTTTCACGTGAAACATAGTACCCATTTCTCACTGACAGATTATATTTCCTGCTGGTAATATTCCAGAAAATCTCTGATTTTGCCGGCTGCTTCTTTTAATACTTCTATTCTTGGTAAATAAACCACTCTGAAGTGATCCGGCTGATGCCAGTTAAATCCACCGCCATGTACAAGCAGAATCTTCTTCTCTTTTAATAAATCTAATGCAAATTTCTCATCATTTACGATATTAAATTTCTTTGTATCAATCTTAGGGAACATATAAAATGCAGCTTTCGGTTTCACAGCGGTAATTCCCGGAATATCTGTCAGCGCATTATAAATAAATTCTCTCTGCTCATAAATACGTCCACCAGGAACAATATAACTCTCCACACTCTGATGTCCGCCCAATGCAGTCTGAACAATTGACTGCGCCGGTACATTAGAACAAAGTCTCATATTAGAAAGCATCTTGATTCCTTCTATATAATCTTTTGCAACTGCCTTATTGCCACTGAGAATCATCCATCCGATTCTAAAGCCCGCGATCATATGTGATTTGGATAAACCGCTGAACGTTACACAGAATAAATCCGGAGCCATTGAAGCAATGGAAATATGTTCTGCTCCGTCCATTACAAGACGGTCATAGATTTCATCAGAGAAAATGATCAGATGATGTTCTCTGGCAATATCTACTATCTGTTGTAATACTTCTCTCGGATACAACGCACCAGTCGGATTATTCGGATTTATAATAACGATTGCTTTTGTTCTGCTAGTAATTTTCTTTCTGATATCATCCATATCCGGATACCATTCTGCCTGTTCATCACAAATATAATGTACTGCTTTTCCACCAGCTAAAGTTGCACATGCTGTCCACAACGGATAATCTGGAGATGGAATCAAAATCTCATCTCCATTATCTAACAGAGCTGACATACTGAGATTAATCAGTTCACTGACGCCATTTCCCGTATAAATATCTTCAATAGATACATTAGGGAGCTTTTTCAATTGTGCATACTGCATAATTGCTTTTCTGGCAGAAAATAAACCTTTTGCAGGGGAATATCCCTCACACTCTGTCAACTGCTGTCTCATATCATAAATCACTTCATCCGGTGTTCTGAATCCAAACGGTGCCGGATTTCCGATATTAAGTTTCAAAACCTGAGTTCCTGCATTTTCCATACGTGCAGCTTCTTCTACAACCGGCCCTCTTACATCATATAACACATTATTCAGCTTAGACGATTTTTTAAATTCACGAACCTGTGCTTCCTCAACTGCCTCTCTGTCATTTTCTTTCATATTATTATAATTGTAATCAAATTTCATATTTTCCATTTGAAATCCTGCCTCATTTGTCTCTTTCTTTAAAGTGTCTACAGATACATCGGTTCCTTTCAGCCATTCAGTTTCTACTCCTAATGTTGTCGCCAGAAAATTAAGAATTTCTGATCTGGGAGTTGTTTTTCCACTCAGATACTGGCTCACATGACTCTTTCCAAGTTTCACGCCCTGCTCTGCCGCCTTTTTTACAAGGTCGATCTGCTTCATATTCTTCTGTTCCATTGCTTTTTTTAATCGTTCAGCAAATATATTATTCATAAATACTATCTCCGTTCTCTGTAAAAAACAAATTATATTGTTATAATCAATGGTTATTGTTATATTTCTTAATTCTTTCGCATATATGTTATAGAAAGAACAAATATATTATATTGTTTATACGGGAATCAAAATACATACAGGCATCCAAACATTAATTAAGTTCAAATGTATTTCTTTCAGTATCATACGCGAATATATGTTCTGTTCATTTTTAAATCCCGCATTTTATCAGCTTTTTCAAGTTTTTTTCTTTGCTATTATACTATAATTGAACTAATAATTCAACGGTAAATTTTATTATTTTCAATTTCATCAGCAATGTTCAACTTTTAGTTTATTTTGCAGTTCATTATTAATTGAACCATATTGAACATGTTAATTGTTTTTATTACGCTGGTTCAATTAGTTTAATTTATATTTTGAACTATGCATTGAACCAGAATTTAACTTTTCTTATTTCAGTTCAATATATGTTCAATTTTAAGTTCAAAAAGCACATGTTTTCGTCGGAGATCAGACTCACACTGGACAATTCTGTCTGAGAAACTTTTTCTATGCAATCAAATTTACAGGCTTTTCCACGCCTTTTCTTTCCTTATTATCCCATTATCCCGTCAGATAATTTATTATGTGATATGAAACATATCATAGTGTCGTTCTCTGACAAAAAATAAGTCCACTGCTTACTCCTTTTATAAATAATGCAGTGGACTTATCCGTTAATTTTATTCTTTTGTTATTCTGTAGTTTCGTTGCTCATCTGTACATTTTATATCGCATTGATTTTATTGTACGTTTTATTTCTCTGGATTTACAATTTTACCAGCAATTGCACACGCTGCTGCTGTTTTTGGTGATGCAAGGTAAATCTCTACCTTAGATGTTCCCATTCGACCAAGGAAATTTCTGTTATTTGTAGCTACTACACGTTCACCGTCGGTAAGGATACCTCCTGCACGTCCACAGCACAATCCACATCCGGGATGTGTGATCATTGCACCTGCTTCTGCCAGAGTATCCATAATTCCCTCTGCAATTGCCTGACGGTATATTTTACGGCTTGCAGGAGTTACAATCAATTTAACGTAATCTGCTACCTTTTTGCCCTTTAACACCTCCGCTGCAGCTCTGAGATCCTCCAGACGGCCATTTGTGCAGGAACCGATAAATACCTGATCTATTTCTGTTCCTTCAAGTTCACTTACATTTTTAATCTTATCTACCTGAGACGGACATGCCATAACCGGTACAAAATCCTCTGCGCGATAAGTGATTGTTTTCATATAGGTTGCATCTTCATCTCCTGTAAGGCTCTTCTGGAACTCATTCAACTCTATGTCACAATATTCTGCAGTTTTTTCATCCGGTGTAAACAGTGCACATTTTGCACCTGCCTCAATCGCCATATTTGCCATAGTCATACGGCTTGCTACTGTCATATTCTTTACTGTACTGCCGGTAAATTCAAGTGCTCTGTATGTTGCTCCATCAGCTCCCAGATCACCGATCAGACGCAGGATGATATCTTTGGACATAACATTTTCCGGAAGTTCTCCCTCGATCACAACCTTAATTGTCTCAGGAACTTTGATCCACATAGTTCCTGTTCCCAGAATACTTGCCATCTCTGTATATCCGATACCGGAAGAGAAAGCGCCTACACATCCGTAGGTAGTGGTATGGCTGTCTGTACCAAATACAATATTTCCCGGTTTTACATAACCTGCCTCTGTCATTAACTGGTGGCAGATTCCATCACTTCTGTGAACATTTTTCATGCCATATTTCCTGGCAAAAGCATCTCCCGCATGGAAATGTCTGGTATCATCTAACTGACTTGCAGGAACCAGATGGTCATATATGAGTACTGCTTTATCTGGATCCCAGAGCTTCGTAAAGCCCATTTCTTCAAACTTTTCTGCTACAAATGGAATAAATATATCATGAATCATAACCCTGTCTACATTGACCGTTACAATGTCTCCAGGCTTTACTGTTTTTCCAACATTGTTTCTTATAATTTTCTCAATAACTGTCTCGCCCATTTTCCTCTCCTTTCCAAATCAATCCAGCCCATTCAGTTTGCGCATGGCTTTTACAAGTCCGCCAGCCTGAATAATGCTCATCAGATTTTCCGGAAGAGAAGCAATCGGGTACTGTTTTCCATTGTAATCTACATGTTCATTCATTACCACAGTGACTTCATCACCTTCTTTGATATCATCATGAAGATCTGGCTGCTCGATCAGCAACAGACCATTATTAATAGAATTTCTGAAGAAAATTCTCGCAAAAGATTTGGCAATTACACACTGAATTCCCAGTGCTTTGATAATTTCCGGTGCCTGTTCTCTGGAAGAACCACATCCAAAGTTCTTTCCTGCAACAATAATGTCGCCTTTCTGAATCTGTCCTGCCAGTTCCGGACGCAGAGGACTGAATCCGTACTGTTTCATATCGTCGATTGTTTTCAGTGCGAGATATTCTGTTGGAATAATAATATCTGTATCAATGTCATCATCCAGAACCCACACTTTTCCTGTGAATTTTTCCATAATCTTACCTCTTATCTTCTATCTTCACTTGTAACTGTTCAGTACTTTCACAGTCACAAGTTAAAATTCATTCAAATGAATTGTGAATATTCGCTTTGCTACGCGGCTCTATACCATACCGAATAACTACTCCGCAGTTTATCAGGATGAGCTTGCTCTCCTCCTGATACAAACAAATCTCCACCTGCTGTCTATTGCTTTTCGCAACCTTCGCAGGAAATTTACTTGATTCGGTTAAATGTTTCACGTGAAACATTTATAATTAGCATCACACCTCACTTGCCAGCGCAATCTTTCCTGTAATGGCAGATGCTGTAACAGTAGCTGCTGATCCCAGATATACTTTGGAACTTGGGTGTCCTGCACGACCTTTGAAATTACGTGTTCCTGTACTGATCAGAACTTCGTTCTCACCGATCACACCCTGACAGCTTCCCCAGCATACACTGCAGTTCGGATTCATAACAATGGCTCCAGCCTCCATAAACGTGTCAATAAGCCCCTCTTTTAATGCCTGGCGGTAAATAGTCTGGCTTGCAGGCACAACGAGAAATCTGACGCCCTCAGCAACCTTCTTGCCCTTGATGATTTCTGCACCGACACGCAGATCTTCAATACGTCCGTTGTTACAGGATCCCAGAAATGCTTCATTGATTTCAATTCCGCAGGCTTCTTCTGCAGGCACAACATTGTCTACAAAATCAGGTTTCGCAACTACAGGACGGACTTTTGATAAATCAAATGTATATTCTCTCGCATAAACTGCATCCGGATCACTGTGATATACAGCCTTTGGCTCACGTCCATGTTCTTTCAGATATTCAATAGCTTTCTCATCTGCTTCAAAGATACCTGTCTTTGCACCGGCTTCTACTGCCATGTTGCAAAGCGCCATACGATCACTGATACTGAGTGTTTTCGCACCCTCGCCTGTAAATTCCATTGCCTGATAGTTACATCCATTTGCTCCGATTTCCCCAATGATTGTAAGAATCAGATCTCTTGCGTAAACTCCTTCCGGAAGTTTACCTGTCAGATTAAATTTTACGCTCTCAGGAACCAGTACCCATGAAGTACCTGTTACCATACCATAAAGGAAATCTGTACATCCTACGCCTGTTCCAAATGCACCTAATGCACCGTATGAACAGGTATGGCTGTCTGCACCAAAGATCAGTTCACCCGGACGGACATAATTCTCGATCATAACCTGATGGCAGACACCTTTTCCTTCCCAGAAATCAATGTTATGTTCTTTTGCAAAATCTCGCATCTTCTTCTGAGATGCTGCTGTTTTCGGGCTGTCAGATGGTACATTATGATCCACGATAAACACCAGCTTGCTTGTATCTGCAATGTGCGGATTTTTCAATTTATTGTTATACATATCAACCGTAAGATGTGTGGTTCCATCATTACTCATGAGACGATCGAGTTTAACTGTATGGATATCTCCCGGTTTTACGCTGTCAACACCTGCTGCCGCAGCAATAATCTTTTCTGCAATTGTCATTCCCATTTTACTTCTCCTCCTTGTTCAGAGATGCGATCAGACCACCCTGATTCAAAATATTCTGCATATATTCCGGAAGCTTTGTACAGGAATATGTTTTTCCGTTAGCTTCAACTGTTCCCTCTGACATATGAAGAACCATCTTATCTCCGGTATTTACTTCGTCCGGAAGATCTTTGCAGACAATTACCGGCAAACCAATATTAATAGAGTTTCTGTAAAAGATTCGAGCAAAAGATTTTGCTACAACTGCCTGTACTCCCAACGCTTTCAGAACACCAGGCGCCTGCTCTCTGGAAGAACCACATCCAAAGTTTTCTCCACCTACCACGAAATCTCCCGGTTTTACTTTCTTTGAAAAATCCGGATCCAGAGATTCAAATGCATGACCTTTCATCTCATCCAGATTAGGAAGTAACAGATACTGTGATGCTATGATCTGGTCTGTATCCAGGTCATTATGAAATTTAAAAATTGTTCCTGTTTCCATAAAAACTGTTTCCTTTCTGTATCATTTTATCTTTTTACAATTTATCACTTGTCTCTCTTTAACGATTTAGTCAGATAAATTCTTTTCCTATTTTAGCACAAAAGACAGGAGATTGAAAACGCCTGTTTTCAATATTCCTGTCTTTTTTTACAATCGTTATTACATTAACTCTTTTAAAACAGAATGGCCAATTGTTCCCTCAGGCATTGGCACTCCAAAATTCTCCGCCACAGAAGCGCCGATTACAGCAAAAGTATCTTCGTCTTTTATCGCACCGCCATTTTTCATTCTCTTTGAGTAAGCAATGAATGGTACATATTCTCTTGTATGGTCAGTTCCTGTATAAGTCGGATCATTTCCATGATCTGCAGTGAGAATAAGCAGATCATTCTCTCTCATTTCTTCTAACAACACACCCAGATTTTTGTCAAATTTCTCAATCTCTTTTCCGTAACCTTCCACATTTCTTCTGTGTCCCCATAATGCATCAAAATCTACAAGATTAACAAAACATAACCCTCTGAAATCTCTCTTGCAGATTTCAATTGTCTGCTCCATTCCATGTACAGAGCTGTCTGAATGATGAGTTTCTGTAATGCCTTCTCCGCAAAAAATATCATGAATCTTTCCAACACCGATCACATCAAATCCATGATCTTTCAACACATTTAACGTGGTAAGTCCGGTGGGTTTCAATGCATAATCATGACGGTTACTGGTACGTTTAAATTCACCTTTTTTCTTACCAATGTACGGTCTTGCAATAACTCTGCCAACTCTCCATTCATCCTTCATGGTAATTTCTCTTGCAATTTCACAGCAGCGGTACAGATTCTGAAGATCAAAAGTTTCTTCATTTCCGCAGATCTGAAGAACAGAATCTGCTGAAGTATAAACAATCATTGCACCCGTCTGAATCTCCTCTTCGCCCAGTTCCTCAATAATCTCCGTTCCGCTTGCGCTCTTGTTTCCTATCACTCTTTTTCCGCATCTTTTCTCCAGTTCTGCGATCAGTTCCGGCGGGAATCCTGTTTCTGTAAAGGTTTTAAATGGTTTTTCTGTTTTGATTCCCATCATCTCCCAGTGTCCGGTCATGGTATCTTTTCCATTGCTAGCTTCACCCAGATGCGTATATCGCCCCTTGGGATTCTCAACACCCGCCATTTTTCCTGCCGGATGAAGATTCAACATTCCCAGTTTTCTAAGATTTGGAATCTCCAGAGAACCCATTTTCTCAAGAATATGTCCAAAAGTATCCACCCCGATGTCACCAAATTTTGCTGAATCCGGCATTGCCCCGATCCCCAGAGAATCAAGTACAATTACAAAAATTCTGTCGTAATTTTTCATTTATGTTTACTCCTTCTCTTACATTTTATTAATCGCTGACCTTTTCCTGTTCCCTTTTATTCGTCATTCACTTTTTTTACTTTTCGCAATTAAAAATCACTTGCAATGATGGGCGTTTACCTTATATTTCTCGGGAATTTATCAGATTCCGTGGTCCAAATCCCAGCGGTAGCAAATCCTTCAGTGTGTAGATATCATAATGTTCTTTATCTATTGCCAGAATAATCCGAAATGTCTCCGGATCACAGAACTCCATCATTACCTGACAGCAGACACCACAGGGAGCTGTATACTCTGTCAAAATCCCAGCTTTTCCACCCACAATACAAATTGTGTCAAACTCCCTGACGCCTTCGCTCACTGCTTTGAAAATTGCAGTTCGTTCTGCACAGTTCGTAGGTGTATATGCTGCATTTTCAATGTTACACCCTGTATAAATCTGTCCGTTTTTTGTAAGTAATGATGCACCAACCTTAAAATTTGAATAGGGTGTATAAGAAAATTTGAGCTGTTCCATTGCAGTCTCAATCAGTTTGCTGATCATTGATTTTTCCAGATTCTGCATTCTCTGTCACCTCCGTCCTTACAGAACTTGTCCCTGATCTTCTTTAATCATTCTGCGGATTGCCTCTACAGCTACCCGGATTGCCATGTCTGTGTCATGTACAACCGGATTCTCAAGACCCAGCTTCTCTCTCTCCTGATTTGCCAATACCAACAGACAGGAACCCATCCTCGCCCTGAGTTTACCGGCTACGATGAAAAGTGCTGCGGATTCCATTTCAGAAGCAAGACATCCCATTCGTTTCCAGGCTTCCCATTTATTGATCAACTCATAACCTGCCGGCATTGCTTCCGGCTCATGCTGTCCATAGAAAGAATCTTTAGACTGTACCACACCTGTATGATATATAAATCCTTTCTCCTTCGCAGCTTCAACAAGAGCATTGGTCACATCCAGATTTGCCACTGCCGGATATTCAATTGGCGCATATTCTCTGCTTGTTCCTTCCATACGTACTGCTGCTGTCGCAATTACAATGTCTCCACTTTTTATTTCCGTCTGCATTCCACCACAGGTTCCGATTCTGACAAAAGTATCCGCTCCGCAGCGATACAGCTCTTCCATTGCAATGGACGCTGATGGGCCACCAATACCGGTTGACGTTACACTGACCTTCACTCCATCCAGTGTTCCTGTATAAGTGATATATTCCCTGTTGTCTGCGATCAGCACAGGATTATCAAAATACTGTGCAATCTTTACACATCTTTTCGGATCTCCCGGAAGGATCACATAACGGCCCACTTCACCTTTTGCCACTTGAATATGATACTGTCTGTTTACATCTTCTGAGTAATTTTTCATAATCATCCCATCCTTTTCGTTTTCACGTGAAACATCGGTTGCCACTGTTTAACAATCCTCTTAATTAATGCATTTAAGACAGTTCAACAGAATTTCATGTTCTGATGAGCTGAATCAATATACATTATTTACAAGAATTACTATAGTATCTTCCTTTTATTATGATTATAAATCATATACCTGTATGAGAAAAGTTCTTTTTTAGACCTGAATCCAATATCCGTCCATCTGCAAATATATTCCTTGCTTTCGCACTCTGCTGAACTGTCTTAAATGCATTATTTACGAGGATTGCTATAAGTCAAAAATCAAATACGCTGCATCGAATATTGCTTCCATCCCATCTGGAATCTGTGGTTTATAATTGTTTTCTCTCATTATTAAACATACTCCTCTTATACTCTCTTAAATGTTCTTCTGCATTATTACAGATCTTGTCAAAGACCTTGATACACATATGCCTTTCCTCTTTTGTCAATCCGCTTAAAACATCTTGTGCAAACTGTTTTTGTGCGTTGAGCCCTGCTTCCACAATTAGCGCTGCCCTGTCCAGCAAAACAATCTCAATATGCTTTTTATTATCTTCACTTTGTATTCTTTTAACAAATCCTCTGTTTTCCAGTTTTTTCAATGAAGTTGAAACATGTGATTTTGTTGATTTTCTAATCTTTACTATTTCCGCAGCGGTATTAAGCTGTGGATTATTATGCAGGAACATAAGTATATCATATTCCATCTGTGTTAACTCATACCGGTCACATACCTCGCCGGAAAGCAATTCATAATAGCTTGTAATTGCTTTATGCTTGTCCCAGAAATACATCTTAACCTCCATAATCGTTCTTTTTAGAACGCTTATGGAGTAATACTTCTTCTTTGTCAATTATTTTTCACAAAAATCGAATTGTGTTAGCTGGAAATTGATTATTTTTTATGGAATTTCATGATACGAACATGAGTGAAATCAATAAAGCCGGTACTGGATACAAAATCCCGCACCAGCTTTATTGATTGTAATTAGCTTATTTTTCTAATAGTAAAATGGCTGATTTACCTATCTGTACTCAACGATTTCTTCTCTCTTTTCTCTGACACTTCTTTATCCTCTTTTCTTTGAAATATGAAAGAAAAATTATCCTTTCATATAACAAAACGCTCAGGGCATATTTTACAGTGGTCAAAAGCAATCTTTTTGAAATTTTTGCATTTTTCTATGATATTCAGTAAAAGAAAAACGCCGATGTGATTTCAACTTTTTCAAAAGTCAAAATATATCGGCTGAATCTCTGATAATCATATTTTTATAAATTCTCTCCGGATAATATGGCAAAAACGGTTTCAAATTTTCAAACTTGATATTCTTCTTTTTCATATAATCAATCTATTTGTCAATTCTTCTCCATCCACTTCAGAAATATCTACAACCTCTTTTATCAAATCCAGGAATTGAAGCGTTGCTACATTTTCCGTATCGATTTCACAATAAGGTTTTCGAATAATAACTCGTAAATTAGCCAGCTTGGTTTCTCGATACTCTGTTGTGGCTTTATTTGTATATACTTCATTCAACAAACTTTTGTTTATCTCGTTCTTAAGTTCATCTTTATTCTCGTATATTCTCACTATCGGAATCGTACTCTGTCTGTTCTACATAATCTGCGGAACAGTCTCGTTTGTACGGATAAAAAAATAAACTGAGCCACGGCTGTTCCAACACGAAATCAGCCGTGGCCTTATTTATATCATTTCACTCTTTTTTGAAATAGAACAACACCACAGCAAC
>OHRR01000486.1_pt1 | contig 28193 bp, 26 predicted proteins | sample 1578501 | NCBI WGS metagenome assembly OHRR01 (sample SAMEA3879598, study PRJEB24766) | human gut metagenome | biome: human-associated habitat; feature: feces | place: USA | collected 1985/1987
ATAGTCTGCCAGCACCTGCCGTGCCTGCCCCCGCTCCTCCCGGGTCAAGGGTGCCTGCTCCTCCGGGTAGTCCCAGCGGTCAAAGGGGTCTTTCTTGGTAATGACCCGCACACGACCCCGGCGCACCCAAGGATAAACCAGAATTTTGCGCTTGTTCTTTACATAGTAGAGAAAGCCCTGTTTGCCGCCGGATACATTGCGAATGTAATGCAGCCCCTTGGCTTGCTTCATAATCAGTAGAATTTGCTGATCCGCAGGCATGCGCCGCACCTGCCAGCGGTTAAATGCCGGCAGCAGCACCAGGCCAAGCAACAGCACGGCGGCAACGATCAGTGCAATTTGCCAGCCGCTCATTCTACCGGCCACCCCAGGGTCAAAATTTCGAAGGGCGTATAGTCAACGGAATCCGTCTCCCGCTCCACATCTTCCAGCATATTCAGCACCTGTACCTTGCGGGGCAGGCGCAGGGTGCCGCGGTGGCCATCCTGCTCGCTCAAGCGTACCACAATGCGCTCCCCATCCTCAGAAAACTTCATGGCCTGTAAATAAAGAGGCGCAAAGTCCATGCCGTTGTAGGCCACATCGCTCTTGATGGGCGGCTGGTTGAATTGCAGCGCGCGGCGGTTAATCCCCGCCTGTACCGGATCGCCGGCATGAGGCACAATGCGGTAGCAAAAGCTGTGGTGACCCATATCCGCCGTTACATCCGGGCGAATGGGAGAACGCAGCAGGGACAGACTGATCTGATTTTCCAAAAAGCCTACGCCGTACTTCCCGTCGTTCAGGATGGCGACGCCGCCGTCTGTCTCGCTGAGATCGCACCACTTGTGGTGGCAGCACTCAAAGCGAGCCTGCTGCCAAGTGGTATTGCGGTGGGTGTCCCTGGCAATATAACCGGCGGAGGTATCGCACAGCGCCTGCCGTGCCAGCACATTGCAGTCAAACAGCACTTTGGCCAGCACATGCTTCTCCTGCCAGTCCACCTGATTTTCCACCTCAATGGCGCCGTCTCTGCGGAACAGCCGCAGGTACTGGGTCCAGGTGGATTTATCTGTTTGCAGCACGGTCTTAAATGTGACGCTCTCACTGTCCTGCTCGATCAAAGTCAGCGGCTGCGCCACGGTCAGGGGCACTTGCTTTTCTCTGTAATTCGGCAGAATGTCCCAGGCGTCATAGTTGCCGGGTTTATCCTCATAAAGAGTCAGTTTATTAAAGGCGCCGTCTGTCCACTCTCGCTGCATTTTCTTGTCATACAGGCTTTCTATGGAGCCGTCCACATGGAACTGCACGATGTAGAAAGGCGTCTCCACCCGATTGCCGTCCACTTGCAGCCAGTCGCCGCGATAGGCGGTCTTGCGCAGAGTGCCGCTGCCCAGGGGTGCCAAATTGGGCAACAGCCAGTTGCCTCGCTTGCCCATACGGGTGGCGGTACCCCGTTTGTTTTCCACAAACGTCAGGGCATCATAAGTAAAGTTCAGCGGGTTAAAATAGCGTTTGCCGGTGCCGATCATGGCGTCCAACGCCGTCTCAATCTCTCGATAATCCGCTATGGCGTCCTGAAACACCGGGTGAATATGAGAGCCGGGCAAAATATCATGAAATTGGTTGATCAACAGCTTCTTATAAAGTGCCGTAATCTCCGGTGTGCGATTTTCGCCACGCAGCACAGTGAGCATTTCCGCCAGGCGAAACTTATTTTCCAGCCGCCGATTGGCGCGCTTTAAGTCGCTCTTGGTGGTAAAGGTGCCCCGGTGCATTTCCAGGTACAGCTCGCCGTCCCAGGTCTCCAAGTTCTCGTTGTCCTTCAAATTCTTTTCCAGGAATTCGGCGCCGCCCATGTGGGTGCACTTGGGCAGTACGGACACCTTGGAGAACCGATGCATCAGCTCGATCATCTCTTCCGTGCAGCCGGAACCGCCGTCACCGTAGCCAAACATATTCATCGTCTGGCCGCCGGTGTCCTTATCAATATACGCCTCCCAGTTGGCCTGAATTTGGGAGGGTGCGTTCCAGGTGATAAAGTGGGTGGGCGGCACGCAAGCCAGTACGCTGCTGCCGTCAATACCCCGCCAAATAAAGTTGTTGTGGGGGAAGCGATTGGTATCATTCCAGGTGGACATTTTGTTGCTGACAAAGTAGTCCACGCCGCATTTTTTCAAAATCTGCGGCAGAATCCAGCTATTGCCGAACACATCCGGCAGCCAAGCATTATTCACACGCTTGCCAAACATACGCTGATAGGTCTGCTGGCCGTAAAGACACTGACGAATGAGACTCTCTGCCGCCGGGATATTGCAGTCCGGCTCCACATACATAGCCCCCACCGGCTCGAATTGCCCCCGGGCCACCTTCTCCTGCAATTCGGCAAACACATCCGGGTAATACTTCTCCAGTGTTTCATACACATAGGGCTGGGTGTGGGTGTACTTAAAGTCCGGGTAGCGGTCCATCAGCCGCAGCTGGATGAGCACCGTGCGCAAATTCTTCTGCACCGCATGAATCCGCCGCCAGTAGTAGGCAATATCCAGGTGACTGTGGGCGATCAGCGCCACATCCCCGGCGCCTTTGTAAGTATCGTTAGCAAAGACCACATCGTTAAGATATGCCTGGCACGCTGCCACACCGGTCACGCCATCATCGGTAAAGTCCAGGCAGTTCATGGCATTGTTCAGCTCCCGGTTCAGGAACGAACGGTAATCTTCATTAAACAGGTCACTGCCGGCAATATCCAGCAGCAGCTCAAAGTCATAGACCAAATCCTGCACGGCGTGATCCACAGTGCACAGATACGCGCCCTCAAAGATTTGGCGGCAACCGCGAACAGACAGGCTCTCCGGGTTACGCTCATCATCCGGCTTGGAGCGGTTATAACCCATCATCTCAAAATGCAGGGTCTCCCTGGTATCCGCATAGGGTGACAGCAGCATACGCTCCCGGTTGGGATCTACGCCGCCAACATAGCGGCCGTTGACCTTCACGCAAATTTCTGCCGCCGTTTTCAGAGAGAACCAAAGTTCCTGCCCCTGCAAGTGCTTTGGCACCTGCACATCCGCCGTCATAAAGGCGGTACCGTCCGGGGTGAAATACATATCCCCCCGCTTTAAGGGCCGTGGCGCACCGGGATAGAACTGGAATTCCATTTCCGCCACCTGGCGGGCGTCCTGAATCATCAGGTTTTGGATCTCCCACTTTTCGCTGTAAATATAGCGTTTCAGCCAACAGAAGCGCAGGTCCGTCCATTCCTCCGGGCGCATAGAGCGCCGTTCCACTTTAATATGTGCCATACCTGCACCTCCTTAACGATCCTGAAAATAGGGTTTCTTCCGCACCGGCTCCACCGTCAGCTGCAAATGCAGATCCGCCTTCAGCTGCTCTTCAATCCATGCCACGCACCGGTGAAGAATCAGGCACTTGGAGCACTCGCCCCGAAAGCGCAGGGTCAAACGGTCACCCTCTAAAGATATAAATTCTACCCAGCCGCCATCGCCTTGGATCTTTGGCGCCAGCACCCGGTCTATATACGCCTGTACGGCCTCTTTCTTTGCTGTCATATTCATTCTCCGATCATTTCTTTGATCTGTGCCTGCAAGGCGGCCAGGCGGCTGTGGGCGGCTGCTTTATCCGGATCCACAATGGAGTAGTACACCTTGATCTTCGGCTCCGTGCCGGAGGGGCGAACCGCCAACCAGGAGCCGTCGGTAAACAGGAATTTGAGCACATTTTCCTTCGGCAGATCACCGATCCCCTTGGCAAAATCCTGTACCTGCTCCACACCGGCAAACATTTGATCCCCGCCGGCGCGGAAAGTCTGCATCAGCGCCCCGATCTTTTCGGCGCCGTCCTTGCCCTTCAGCACAAAGCTGTCCAACGCGTCCAAATAGTAGCCGTATTTCTCATAAACAGCATTCAATGCGTCCACCAAAGTCTTGCCCTGATTTTTATACCAGGCGGCCATTTGGCAGATGAGCATAGCGGACACCACCGCGTCCTTATCCCGGGCGTGGGTACCCACCAGGTAGCCGTAGCTCTCCTCATAGCCGATGACAAATTCCTTGTCCCCGGTCTGCTCGTAAGTATTGATCTTGTCGCCGATATACTTAAACCCGGTGAGGGTCTCCTCAATCTGCAAGCCAAAACTGCGACCGATATTCGCGCCCAGATCACTGGTCACAATGGTCTTGACCAGCGTAGATTTTTCGTTCAGCTGCGCTTTCTTCATGGTCAGTACAAACTGCACCAGCAGCGCGCCGGTCTGATTGCCGGTAAACAGCACATAATCGTCACCATCACGCACCGCAATGCCCACACGGTCACAGTCCGGGTCAGTGCCCAGCACCAAATCTGCTTCCTCTGCCTTTGCTTGCGCGATAGCCAAAGTCAGGGCGTCCTTTTCCTCCGGGTTGGGACTGCGCACGGTAGAAAAATTGCCGTCCGGCAGTTCCTGGGACTTGACCACAGATACATGCATATTCCGCAGCACCCGTCGCACAGGCACATTGCCAGTGCCGTGGAGCGGGGTATAAACGATCTTCAAATCCGACGGCTGCGTATATAGACTCTGTTGCTCCACAGCAGCGATAAAGGCGTCCAGTTCCCTGTCCCCTACCGGGTGGATATTTGCATGGTCGTTGCAAAAGGGAATGGCATTGTAATCGTCTACTGCGTTAATGTAATCCAGTGCTGCCGCCGCGTCTGCGGTGCACAGCTGGCAGCCCTTGGCGTCATACACCTTGTAGCCGTTATATTCCTTGGGGTTGTGGGAGGCGGTGATCATCACCCCTGCGTCACAGTGCAAATACCGGGTGGTAAAAGACAGCACCGGCACCGGCACCAGCCGGTCGTACAGATACACCTGCAAGCCGCAGTTTGCAAAAATGCCCGCCGCCGTCTTGGCAAAATCTGCCGAGTTGTTGCGGGAGTCGTAAGCGATCGCCACTTTTAAGTCCGCCTTGCCGGTGGATTTCAAATAATTGGCAAGGCCCAGGGTGGCCTTACCTACGGTGTAGCGGTTCATCCGGTTAGACCCGGCGCCCATAATGCCCCGCAGGCCGCCGGTGCCAAAGGCCAGGTCCTTATAGAACCGATCCTCGATCTCTTTTTCGTCCGTCAGGCTTTCCAGTTCCGCCTTGGTGTCCGGGTCGGCAAAGGTAAGCCACTGCCGGTATTTCTCTTTGTAATTCATCCTATCACCCTTTATTTAAAGTACATATAAAATTGGCATTTGATCATACCGTTATACAGCTTGCGCCGCTTGTCTGCCTTGCGGCCAAAGCACTTTTCAAACTGTTCATCCGGCGAAATGACGCCGTAGCTCCAGCCCTTGCGAGGACTGAACTTCTCGCCCATTATGCGATAGAGCCGCTCCGCCTCTCGAATATCCAGCATACGCTCGCCGTAGGGCGGGTTGGTCACCAAGGTGCCCCGCTCCGTTTGGGGGTTAAAATCGGCAATATCCGCCGTGTCCAGGTGCAGGTACTGCCCCACCCTGGCTCGCTTGGCATTGATGGCGGTCAGTTCAATGGCGTGAGGATCCAGATCAGACCCGAACGCCCGAAAATCAATGTCTGTCTTAATGCACTCGTGGGCACGGGCGCGCTCCTGCTTCCAGGCCGCCTCCGGCACGAAGCCCCAGCGATCGCAGGCAAAATTGCGGTTGATCCCCGGCGCCACATTGGCTGCCAGCATGGCACCTTCAATAAGAATCGTGCCGCTGCCGCAAAAAGGATCGTACAGGGTGTGATAATGCCGCAGGCGGGACAGGCTGCACAACGCCGCCGCCAAAGTCTCCCGAATGGGAGCGGCATTGCTCTCCGGCCGGTAGCCCCGCTTGTGCAGGCCGGTGCCGGTGGTGTCCAGCATAATGGTCACCTGGTCTTTCAGTATGGAGAACTGAATTTGGTGCACCGGGCCGGTCTCGTCAAACCAGTTGATGTGGTAGTCCTCTTTTAGGCTCTCTACCACAGCTTTTTTGATGATTTTTTGGCAGTCCGGCACACTGTGCAGGGTGGAGGAAATAGAGTACCCTTTCACAGGAAATGTGTCTGTACTGCCGATAAACTCGCTCCAGGGCAATCGCCGTACCGCCTGGAACAGCTCCTCGAAAGTCACCGCCGTAAAGCGATCCAGTACAATCAGGATCCGCTCCGCAAAGCGGCTGTTGATATTGGCACGGGCCAGCATGGCCTGGTCGCCATTAAAGAACACCCGGCCGTTTTCGGCGGTCACCTCCCGGGCGTCCATTTGTCTTAATTCCTCTGCCACCAAGCCCTCCAGGCCCAGTAGACAGGGGGCAGTCATTTGTAATTCCATAAAATTAAAGTTCCTTTGTTGCATGCCGGGTCACATGGCAGCCTACATTCACCGCCACCGGCAACCCGGCAATGTGGGTGGCGTAGGTCTCAATATTTACACCCAGCGCTGTGGTTTGGCCGCCAAATCCCTGAGGCCCGATGTCCAGTGCGTTGATCTTCTCCAGCAGCTCCTGCTCCAGCGCCGCATAGTCCGGGTTTGGATTGCGACGGGACAGGGGGCGACACAGCGCCTCCTTTGCCAGCAGGGCGCACTTTTCAAAATCGCCGCCGATTCCAACACCGATCACCACCGGCGGGCACGGATTAGAGCCGGCCTTTTGCACAACGCCCACAATGTAATCCACCAGGTCCTGCCGTGTGGCGGCCGGTGTAAACATACGCAAATCGCTCATATTCTCGCTGCCAAAGCCCTTAGGTGCTACTGTCAGCCGTACCCGATCCCCGGGCACCAGGCGGGTGTGGATCACGGCAGGCGTATTGTCGCCGGTATTTACCCGGTCAAAGAACGGGTCTCGCACGACGCTCTTGCGCAGCAGGCCGTCCGTATAGCCGGCAGATACGCCGGCGTGCACCGCCGCCTCAAAGTCGCCGTCAATGTGCACATCCTGCCCAATTTCTGCAAACACAACGGCCATACCTGTGTCCTGACAAATGGGCAGATCCAGTTCTTTGGCTGCTGCCAAATTGTTCTCTAAATCACCGAGAATGCTCTTGGCCGTCGAATTCGGCTCCGTCTGGCGTGCACAACCGATACACTGTACCAGATCCTCCGGCAGCACTTTATTGGCCGTGATACACAGCTGCCGCACCGCCGCGGTGACCGCTTCTGCTTTGATCTCTCTCATACGCTTGTCCACCTTTTTGCAATAAAAAGAGGGCGCAGCAAAAAGTACTAACCTGATTGCTGCCCCCTTGTATTTGTTCTGTTTATTCCGTGCCGGAAATGTCGTAAAACACGATCTCGTCGCCTTTTACATAGCCCTTCTCCCGGGCTTTTTGCTCAATGTAGTCATCCTTATTGTCGGCGCCTACCACTTCTTCCAGTCGGGCATTTTCCTGCTGGACAGAAGCCAGTTGGGCAGTCAGGGTCTGCTTTTGCTTTTGCATGCGGCTAATGTCCGCAGACTGATTCACCAAAGTCACACTGCAATAGAGAAACAGCACCACCATAGGCACCACCAAAAGCAGGCGCAGGTACTTACTCCGCTTCATGGAGTTCTTCAAATTTTGAATCATACTCAACACTTCTTTGTTCCGGCGCAGCCGTGGCTGCGAGATGTCTTTTTCTTTTCCGCTTTCGCTTTCGTGCGTTTAATTTATTATATAATATATTATAGGGGGATTGCAATAGTTTTTTTTCTTTTTCTTTCTGGATTTTCCGTTTTTTTCGCCGATTATTGCGTTTGCCCGCCAAGCGCTTCCCCAGGCGTGCCCACAGGTGCCCGGTCAGCGTGCCAAGCGTAAAATATCCACAGGCAAAACCACCGCCGCATACCACTAGACAAAGGGCACGGATCACCCCGTCGGTGTAGGCCAAAAACAGCGTATAGCAACTAAAGGCGGCAACCAACCACCATAGCACATCCGCTAAAAATGTCGCTCGCCTGCTCCCCCACACGCTACGCCAAAACCGCAGCACATCATAGAAGAAGAAAAGCGCCACTCCCAATAGGAAAAAGGCCCATAGCGCCTTAACCATGGAACAGACGGCCAAACAATCCGCCGCCCTCCCGGTGCTGGGTATAGAGCAGCGCCGTGACCTTGCCGGTGATCTGCATACTGCCGCACTCCAGGTCCAGCGCCTCCACATGCAGCAGCTCACCCTTTACTGTCAATTCCCCAAAATCCGTAATTACCGTGATTTCTTCTTCATTAAAAGCGTCCACATCCGTCACGCCGGTAAGGGTCAACTTTTCCCGATCGCACAGGGTCAGGCTGTGGCCGGTCGTCTTTTTCTGTTCCATAAAAAAATCACCCGATAGAGCCTATGCGCTCCGGCGGGTGATTATGTCAGTCCAGGGGTTCGTACATAAGGGCGGCGTCCTCTTTCAGCGCGTGCTCCTGCACGGCCTTGACCAAGTAGGCGTGGCGGTTTTGGCCCAGAGCCACCTCAATCTTGTCCCCAACCTTTACATCGTAGGACGCGCGCTGTACCTTGCCGTTCACGCTGACGCGTCCAGCGTCGCAGGCCTCGTTGGCCACCGTGCGGCGCTTGATGATTCGACTGACTTTCAGGTACTTATCCAGTCGCATACTGACCTCCAAAAAAGACAGGCACCCGCAAGATACGGATGCCTGCACATAAAAACAAGACTTATTTCACAGCGTCCTTAAGAGCGGAGCCGGCCTTGAAGGACGGAACCTTTGCCTCGGGAATCTGGATGGTCTCCTTGGTGCGGGGGTTCAGGCCGGTGCGGGCAGCACGGGTCTTCACATCAAAAGTACCAAAGCCAACCAGAGCAACCTTGTCGCCCTCAGCCAGTGCGTCGGTGATGGAAGCCAGAACAGCGTTTACTGCGGCTTCAGCGTCTTTCTTAGAAAGTTCGGTCTTTGCAGCTACGGCAGCTGCCAGTTCAGTTTTGTTCATTTACATTTCCTCCATTTCCGATTGATCGGATAATATTTGTTTTGCTTCGTCCCAAAGGGCGTCCAGCGCCTGCAAGGAAGACGATTTCATCTCCATGCCGCGCTCCGCTGCCAGCTGCTCCACCAGCACATAGCGGGAAAGGAACTTGTCCGTGGCTGCGGTCAAGGCCTCTTCACTGTCTACGCCGATAAAGCGGGCAATATTTACGCAGGAGAACAGCACATCGCCGAATTCGTCCGCAATGCTGGTAGGCTCTCCTTGGTCCAAAGCGATTTTGAGCTCGTTAATCTCTTCATCCAGCTTGTCCATTGCGCCGGAGCGATCCGGCCAGTCAAACCCTTGCTTCGCGGCCTTATGCTGCACTTTTTGGGCGCGCATCAGTGCCGGCAATTCCCGGGGAATACTCACCATGGACTGGCTGACTTTTTTCATTCCTTTTTCTTTTAACTTAGCAGCGTCCCAGCTGGCAAGTGCGTCGTCCGTATTCTCGGCCTTTACATCGCCAAACACATGGGGGTGACGGAAAATCAGCTTTTTGCAAATTCCGTCCGCTACATCGTTAAAATCAAAGTGACCTGCTTCTGCCTCCATTTGGGCATGAAGCGCAACCTGAAGCAACACATCGCCCAGCTCCTCCTGCAATCCCGCAGTGTTCTGCCGGTTGATGGCCTCAATGACCTCATAGGTCTCCTCAATAAAATTCTTCTTGATCGAAGCATGAGTCTGCGCCTGATCCCAGGGACAGCCGCCGGGGGCACGGAGCAGCGCCACAATGCGAATCAAATCCTCCGTATTATAGTGCTCTTTGCGTATAAAATCCAATGCCATACCGACGCCTCTTTTGATCAACTCGTTCCAAGAAATTATATATGATACAACGGGAAATTTCAAGTAGCCAAGCGGTTTTTTTTACCTTTCTCCGGCAAAATGCAGATCTTTTGTGGAAAGTGTACCAAAGAGCAGCAACAAAATTGTTAGAACTGCCGAAAATAAAACCGCGGATAAGACAAAATTCCAGGTATTTTGCAGCTGGGTAAAGAACACACCGGCCACACCTTTCACCGTCAGACAAGTAATAATCACCGCCAGTATCGGCTTTGCGAACACCTCTGTCCGGGAGAATTTGACCTTGGTGATCCCACGCATCAGCACCAAACAATAGACGGAAAGAAACAAAAATGAAACGGCAGTGGCGACAGCCGAGCCGTAAAGATGGAACCGCCCGTTGGGGATCAAAAGAAAGTTAAGCCCCACCCGCAGCACCGCCGTCAGAGAAAAAGGCAGCAGCAACCGTTTGGCATAGCCCAGCGCCTGCAAAGCGAACACACAGGTAGAGGATAGAGCTGCCGGCAACGCAGTAAAGGCAAACCAAAACAGCAGTTGGTGGCACCCCAGTACCAGGTCCGGCGACGAAGTGCCGTAAAACAAAGACAGCACCTCATAAGAGAACAGCGCCAGTCCCCCACTGCCGGCGGCGCCTAAAATAACCGTATATTTCAGGATGCCCGCATACAAGCTGCCAAAACGAGCGGACTGGTCCTGATAAGCGCCGGACAGCGCCGGAACCGCCGCCACCCCCAGCGCCATGGTTAAGGACGGCACCAGGTGGGCAAAATCCTGCACGGTAGAATACAGACCGTACACATAAGTAACCACATCTTTTTCCGCTACTTTGGTCAGCGACAGCGGCACTGCAAAGATTTGCTGCAACTGCGCCGTACCGCACAGCCCCAGACACATCTGTACACTGGCAGTATCTGCAAAGCCGGACAGGCTCTGGATCACCGTTGCCACCACCAGCGGCAGGGCAAACCGTACCAGCTCTCGGGTCGCGCCACCGGGCAACTGCTGCCGCGGCAGACGGTGGGGATACCGGAACCGATCGTACAGCGCCGCATACACCCAAGCCACCAACGCCCCCAGGGTTACCCCCAGCATGGCGCAGGCTGCTGTTACCGGGTACATCATAGACAGAGCCGTCGTCTCGCTCTCTGCCCGATTGCCCAGTACCATGCCGGTATCTAAGTAAATTTGGTACAGCCGCCCCATAGACAGCTTGGCAAACAGCAGACCGAACACCATCTTGAACAGTGCTTCCAGTACCTGGCAAACAGAAGTCGGCACCATATTCAGATGTCCTTCCGCAAAGGCACGGTGGGCTGCCGCCATGGCAGAAAAAAGCGCCGTAGGCGCCAGGATCAGCACCGTATAAATCGCTTTTGGCGCACCGGCCACCAGCCGGGTGTACGGTCCGGCCAGCAGCACCATCAGTGCCGTGCCGGCAAGACCTACCCAAAAAAACAACCCGCAGGCACTGCGCTGCAAAGCGGCCACCCTGGCACTGTCACCGGTAGCACGGTACTTGCTCACCAGCCCGGACAAAGCAACGGGAAAGGCGCCCAATGTGATGGCATGCACCGGCATAAACAGCGTATAAGCCGTAGAGAAATAGCCCCGTCCGGTGCCGCCGATCAGGCCGGTCAGCGGGATTTTATACACCGCACCAATGACCTTAACGGCAGCCGTAGCTACCAACAGCAGCCCTGCAGCGGACAGGTACTTTTGTTTGGTTGTGAGTTCCATTCCATCACCCGGTGTGAAAAAAGAGCAGCGCACAGACCATAGGGTCCATACACTGCTTTCTTCTTCCTCTATTTGCGTGGGGGTTAGGATACGCTCACATCGTCATCACTAACAGTGGTGACCGTCGGATTCTTGGCGGCCTCAAGCTCCGCCGTCAGCTGATCCAGCTTGGTACGCAGAGCGGTAATCTCCGCCCCACAGCTCTCCAACGCCTCCGTCTGCTGCAACTGAGGTTGCTGCACCGCTTCATACGCCAGTCGGCCGTATCTCTCATACGCCTTACTCAGCTTGGCCTTTATATCCAGACACTCCACTTTTTTGCGGGACAGCTCCAAAGCCTCCGCACTTCTTTTGCTGACTTCCTCCGTAAAGGTACGGGTACGACTCAGCATATCGTCTAAATCAAAATTAGAAATCTTGGCGCCGGAGAACACATCGTCCATATTGCCAAAAAGATCACCGAATTTCTTAGCCATAATATCCCTCCGTATTGTTATTATATTACAGAGGGTAAAGAATTGCAATACAAGTTGCAAAGTTTTTGTAGAATTACGCTATACAATCCGCCCACAATGTCTATTTCTACCATCTGTTTAATCATATTCCGCATAAAAGCCGGGTATGCGTTTTTTGCGCTCCAACAGGGTGTCAAAATCCCGAATGTACTCATAGGGATATTTATAATTATAAATCCGCTCGATCATACCGCTGTTTTGGCCTCGCAGCTTGGTTACCGCACCGGCGCCAACTGCCAAAACCGTGTGGGTCTCGTCCATCATATACACATTATAGAGACAATCATAACCCGGTTTGCACCAGCCTACATTCTCCAAATTGCCAAGAGATTTGCTCTGCCGGTACATGTAGTAGGGATAGTACCCGGCGCCGTGGAGGGTCTGCCCGGCATAGTCCACCATATTGGACACAGTGAGCCGATCTTTCAAATCAAAGGTCTGTTCTCTTGTAACCATATAGGCAGAGGTTTTCAGAGCCAAGGTGTGCACGGTGATGGACTCAGCCTGCAAGTCCAGCGCCGTTTGAATACTGCGCTGAAAAGACGGCAGATCGTCCTCCGGCAGCCCGGCGATAAAGTCCATATTGATATGGTCAAAACCGCAATCCCGCGCCAGCGCAAAGGCGTCCAGCGTTTGCTGCGCCGTATGGCGGCGACCAATGGCCTCCAGCACCTTGTCGTTAAAGCTCTGGGGGTTAATGCTGATCCGCTGCACGCCGGCGGCTTGAATGACCTCCAGCCGCTCCCGGGTGACCGTGTCCGGTCGACCGGCCTCCACTGTGTATTCCATCAGGTGCGAAAGGTCAAAATTCTGTTCAATGGTGCTGAAAATACGCCCTAAATCCTGCGCCGATAATGTGGTGGGCGTGCCGCCGCCGAAATACACGGTGGCCAGCTCCAACCCCAATTCTTTGGCGTACTTGGAGGTCTCCTCCAGCTCCCGCAGCAACAGATCCACATAAGGGGTCATCAGCTTGTGGGTTTTTTCAATCGAATGAGACACAAAAGAGCAGTAAGCGCACCGAGTGGGGCAAAACGGAATAGACACATACAGAGAGAACGACTTTGGCCCGGAGCGAGCAATGGAGCGGTTTTCATGGAGCATCACCTCATGTGCCAACTCCGCCTTGCTTTTTTGGGTCAAAAAGGCAGTCTGGAAGTGTGCAACCGCCGCATCGTCCCCCATTTGGGCGCACAGCCGGTGCATCAATTTAGCCGGGCGCACGCCGTACAGCACGCCCCAAGGGGGCGCAAAACCTAATATACCGCTAAGCAGCCGATAAAGGGTAACGGACAGCACCAGGTGCTCCTCGTCTGCCGGTTCCGGCTTGGCTATTGTCTCCCGGTACACATCGTATACCTTGGCAGACACAAAAAAGGACCCGTCCGTCTCCCGACGGGTGGTAACCACCACCGGGTCCTCCTCCCCCTCCAAACGGATCTTCTCATGGGGGAAGAAGGTGATGCACAGGTTCTTCATATCAAATTCATAAGGGTGGTTAATGACGCGTAAAATCATAATTTCTTCATATACGGGTTATGTTGCCGTTCAAAATTTAGGGTGGAAAAGCGATCGTGGCCGGGATAGACGGTGTAGTCCCCGGGCAGGGCCGCCAGTTTTTGCAGGCTATCCATAATTTCTCTACTGCTGCCGCCGGGAAAATCCGTGCGCCCGCAAGAGCAGAAAAACAGCGTGTCGCCGCTAAAAATACAGTGCTCTGTAATGTAACACACACCGCCGGGGGTGTGACCGGGCGTGGCCAGCACGGTAAAGACCGTGTTGCCCAAGGTGACGGTATCGCCGTCCTGCACTAAAATATCCGCCTGCGCCGGCGCCTGAGAGAGGAACGAAAACGCCGCCAGCGACTAGCGAGAGGAAGTGAGCATCGGGGCATCCTCGGCGCTGATGACGACCTTGGCGCCGGTGGCAGCCTTTACCGCCGCTACGCCGCCGATGTGGTCAAAATGGCCGTGGGTCAGCAGAATATAATCCAGCTTGGCGTCGCCGATAAAATCTTTCATCTTGTCGCTGTATTCCGTGCAATCCACCAGGGCACTGCGGCCGCTGGCTTCGTCCGTAACCAGGTAGCAGTTGTTCTGCAACTGGCCAAAGGTAGCTGATTTGATCTGCATTACTTTAAGTCCTTTGTGTCAAGTATAATGGTCACCGGGCCGTCGTTTAGGAGTGTCACCGCCATATCGGCGCCAAACACACCGGTTTCAATATGGGACACGCCCTGCTCCCCCAGTGCCCGGGTAAAGTATTCGTACAGTTCGTTGGCCTGTGCCGGCGGGGCGGAACGGGTAAAGCTGGGGCGCCGCCCGTGGGTGCAGTCCGCACACAGGGTAAACTGGCTCACCACCAGCACCCCGCCGCCAATGTCTAAGAGCGACAGGTTCATCTTGCCGTTTTCATCTTCAAAAATCCGCAAGTTGGCAATTTTTTTTACCAGCTTGTCTGCCTCTACTCGAGTATCCCCTTCGGCCACGCCCAGGAGAATCAACAGCCCCTGTTTGGTGGCGCCCACGGTCTTGCCGTCTATTTCCACTTTGGCGTGCTGCACACGCTGTAATACGGTAATCATCGTCCTGCACCTCGCTCAATATGATACACACTGGGTATCTTCTTCAAAATCTTGACCACATTTTCCAGGTGCTCCCGGCTGTTTACCGACAATGTCAGGGTGGTCAGGCAGTTGCCTTCGTTAATGGGTCTGGCATTAATAGACTGGATCTTCACATGGGCCTTGGACATGGCGTTGGCAATATCCAGCACCAAGCCGTCCCGGTCAATGGCGTAGACTTCCAAGGTGGACATGGTCTCCACCTGCACAGAGTCGTCCCACCGAGCCTTGACCCAGCGCTCCGGTTCCGGGCACTCTGCCAAATCTCGCGGCACATTCACACAATCCCGCCGATGAATGGTCAGCCCGTGCCCCCGGGTGATAAAGCCGATGATCTCCTCACCGGGCACCGGCGCACAGCAACGGGCCATATTGATCAGGCAGTTGTCGATCCCCTCAACAATCACACCGCCGCTGCTACCGCCGGATTTGCGGGGGCGCTCCGGCGCTTTTGCCGGTTGGGCAGACTCCTCCGCCTGGCGCCAGTTGCGATTATATTCGTCCTTGATACCGGGCATCATACGGCTGATGACCAGCCCGCCATAGCCCACGGTGGCATAGAAATCCTCCACGGAAGCGCAGTGCTGGCGCTCGGCGATCCGCTGCAAAAAGGCGTCGTACTGCTCGCCGTCCAGGCGGATAAAGTTCCGCCGCAGCTCTCGATCCACCTCAGCCTTGCCCTGGACGATGTTCTCGTCCCGCCGCTCTTTCTTGAACCAAGAGCGAATTTTGGACCGAGCTTCGCCGGTGGTCACCACTTTCAGCCAGTCTCTGGACGGGCCTTTGCCCGGCTGATTGCTGGTAAGCACCTCGCAGATCTCGCCGGTTTTCAGTTTATAGGTAATAGGTACGATCTTGCCGTTGACCTTGGCACCGGTCATGCGGTTGCCTACCGCCGAGTGAATGGCGTAGGCAAAGTCGATCACCGTGGCGCCGCTGGGCAAAGTCTTAATGTCCCCATTGGGGGTAAACACAAAGATCTCATCCGAGGACAGGTCGCCCTTAATGTTGCGCACCAAATCCTCAGCGTTGGTAGACGCCTCACCGGTCTCCAGCATTTTATGAATCCACTCCAACCGATTGTCGATGGAGTCCTTGCCGCCTTTGCCCAGCTTATACTTCCAGTGGGCAGCGATACCGTACTCTGCCGTGCGGTGCATATCCCAGGTGCGAATCTGAATTTCAAAGGGAATGCCACCGGGGCCCAGCACCGTAGTATGCAGGGACTGGTACATATTGGGTTTGGGGGTAGAGATATAGTCCTTAAACCGACCGGGCAGGGGCGTAAACATATCGTGCACAATACCCAAGGCATTGTAGCAGTCGATCATAGAGTCCACGATAATGCGCACGGCGTAAATGTCAAAGATTTGTTCAAAATCCTTGCCCTTGATATACACCTTGCGAAAGATTCCGTGGACGGACTTTACCCGGGAGGTGATCTGAACATTCTTCATGATCGGCTCTAACTTGGCGCGGATTTGCGCCTTAATATCCGCTAAGAAACGCTCGCCCTCCACCTGCTTTAAGCGCAGGTTCTGCTCAATTTCCTTATAAGCAATAGGATCCAGGTAAAAAATCGCCAGATCCTCTAATTCCTCTTTAATGGCACGAATACCTAGGCGATGGGCAATGGGGGCATAAATCTCCAGTGTTTCCAGGCTCTTCTCCCGCTGCTTATACGGGGGCCAAAACTTGGCGGTGCGCATATTGTGCAGCCGGTCCGCCAGCTTAATGATAATCACCCGCACATCCCGGTTCATGGCCATAAACATTTTGCGAATGTTCTCCGCCTGCACTTCCTCCCGGGTAGACAGGGGGATCTGGCCCAGCTTGGTTACGCCGTCCACCAACAGCGCCACCTCCGGGCCAAACTCGCGGGAGATATAGTCAATGTCATAGGGCGTGTCTTCTACCACATCGTGGAGCAGTGCGCCGATAATACACTCATTGTCCATGCCCAGTTCAAACAGGATTTTCGCCACCGCCACCGGGTGCATAATATACGGCTCCCCGGAACGGCGAAACTGCCCTTCGTGGGCAGAGCGGGCCAAGGAATAGGCCTTTTCGATCCGGGCGCTGTCATACTGGGGTTTCTTTTGAATTTCCGCAAAGAACGGCGCAAACCCATCGTCATAGGGCTTATGGTCCGCCGTCTGTTCCGGGGGCAGCTCTGCCGCTGCCGGCACCGGGGGTATTGATTTTTTATTCTCCAAGGCTTGCACCCTCTCTCAGTTTTCGCAAAATGGGCGTGGCTTCCAAATCAACCTTGCCCGCAGGCTGTGCCAGGCGAATTTGGCTTTTACCACGGCGAATCAGTCCCGCCTGGTGCAGGGCTTTCAGCGCCACGAGCACCTGTCCGTAGGTTGCCCCTTTTTGCAGGGCGAAATACAGCTCCTCGGTGCCAAAATCCCAGCCGCCCCGGCTCTTTAAGAACCGATATACCGCGGCGCACACCTGCCGATCCGGGTATACCGGGTATTGGTGGGTGCCGTTTTGTAAAAAGGCTCTGTAATCGTAAAGTTCATTATAATATCGGTCATCATCCGTGCCGCTGCGGCGCACATCTGCCGCTCGCACAGAAAGATAGACCTTGCCCTTATAGGGATTTTTAGAAATCTGTACCGCGCAGTCGATAAAATCACCGGGCACATAGGGGAAGTCCTCGGGCTTCACCCCAAACTGCACAATTCGCAGACGGCGACCCTTTTTCTCCGCCTCCAGACGCAAGTGCTTGCCCTCTGCCCCCAGGGGGCTGACAGACACCAGCCGCAAGTGAAACAGACCAAACAGCGCTGCCGGATTGTCTGTGCCACAAGGCTCCAGCAACTGCAAATTCTCTGCCAAATCTAAGGTCAAGTACGCCGGGGACAGCTTACAGTCCAGATGCAGCTGCAAAGCCGGCATACGAGGATACTCCTTCTCGGCATAAGCGTTGATGGCTTGGGCAAAGACAGGAATATCTGCCACTGCCAAGCCCATACCCGCAGCCATGGGATGACCGCCAAAGCGGGTGAGCACATGGCTGCACGCCGCCACTGCCCGATACAGGTCAAAGCCCTCAATGCTCCGGGCAGAGCCGCAGGCGGTGCCGTCCGCCTTCATATCCAGCACCACAGTGGGTTTGCCGTAGCGCTCTACCAAGTGGGAAGCCACAATGCCGATAACCCCCGGGTGGTAATCCTCCCCGGCCACCACCAGTACACGCTGGCGCAAGGGTGCCGGATCCGCAGCCAGCTTGGCAGTAATATCATCTATGATTTTGCGTTCCAGCTCTTGTCGCAGGGCGTTATCGTCGCACAGCTGACGGGCGCGCGCCGCAGCCGTTTCTTCATCCTCCGCCAGCAGCAGCTCCAACGCCCGCAGGGCACTATCCATTCGCCCGGCTGCGTTAATGCGTGGGCATAGCTTAAAGGCCACATCGGTGCCGCTCAGCTCTTCTCCGGCTCCGGCTGCCTGTAACAGCGCATATACGCCGGGGCGCGGTTCCTCTTGCAAGGTGCGCAAACCGGCCTGTACCAGCGCCCGGTTCTCCCCTACCAAGGGAACCAGATCACCCACAGTGCCGATGGCAACCAGGTCGCCGAACTGCTCCAACAATTCCGCCGGCTCACCGTCATATAAACAGCAAGCCAGCTTAAAGGCCACGCCCACCCCGCAAAAATCCGTAAAGGGCAGCTGATTGTCCGTTCTGTGGGGGTTCACCACGGCCTCTGCGCGGGGCAGCTTCTCTCCTACTTGGTGATGATCGGTCACCACCAGCTGCATACCCAGCCGGTAGATATACTCTGCCTCGTCCACAGACGAAATACCGTTATCCACCGTAACAATCAGGCCGGTGCCTTTGGCGGCCAGGGTGTCAATGGCGCCTTTGTTTAGGCCGTAGCCCTCTGTCTCCCGATCCGGGATATAGTAGATCACATTGCCGCCCATGGCCTCTAAAAAAGAGTATAGCAAAGCTGTGGCGGTCACACCGTCACAGTCATAATCTCCGTACACGCATATTCTTTCACCGCTGTCCAGCGCCTGTTGCAGTCTGGCAGCAGCCGCCTCCATATCCGCAAAGCCCTCCGGAGCGCATAGCGCCTGACCGGGGTGGAGAAATTCCTGCACCGCCAGGTCGTCCGTCAGTCCGCGAGACACCAGCAAAAATGCCAAAAACGGGTCGATATTGAATTGTTCGCTAATGGCAGAGGCAGCCTCTTTGTCTGCCTGCCGGATCACCCATTTTTTATGCAACATTATGTATTCTTATCCACCTGGTGGAATTTTTTCAGATTGCCGGCTTTTTCGGCGCGCTTGTCCAGCTCCGCCTGAATGTCCGCCGGGGTAATGCCCTGATTGGCCATCATGACAAGGGTGTGGTAGATCAAATCCGTGATCTCATACACCGTCTCGTCCTTATCGTTATTCTTGGCGGCAATGACCATCTCGGTGCATTCCTCGCCCACTTTCTTCAAAATTTTGTCGATGCCCTGGTCAAACAGATAGCAGGTATAAGACCCCTCCTGCCGATCCGCCCGACGATCCAGAATCACCTGATATTCACGCTCAATCGCAGTCATTGAAATTGCCCTCCATCTTGGTATAAAAACAGCTGTGGTGCCCGGTGTGGCACGCCGCGCCGGTCTGCTCCACCTGCACCAATAGGGTGTCGTTATCGCAGTCGCTGTACATGGCCACCACCTTTTGCAGGTGGCCGCTGGTGGCGCCTTTATTCCAAAGCTCCTGCCGGGAGCGGGACCAAAACCAAGTATAGCCGCTCTCCAGGGTGCGCTTTAAGGATTCCTGATTCATATAAGCCAGCATCAGCACCTGGCCGGTAGAGGCCTCCTGCACCACCGCAGGGATCAACTCGCCCTTGGCAAAATACTGCTCCAAATCTTCTGTCATTTGCAAATACCTACCGCTTCCCGCAAATCCAGCGTCTTTTTATAAATGCACTTACCGCAAATGGTGCCATACATTTTTTTATCTTTCATCACCAAAATATCCGTAATGGTGGTAACGCCGCCGCTGGCGATCACATTGCATCTGACCGCTTTGTTCAGCCGATCCAGCCCTTGCACATCCGGGCCGCTGAGGGTACCGTCCCGACCAATATCCGTATAGATAATGGTGGCAACGCCCATCTTCTCCATGGCCTTTGCCAGGTCGATAAAGTCCATTTGGGAGTCCTCGGTCCAACCCTCGGTGGCCACCATACCTTTCTTGGCGTCGATCCCTACGGCGATCTTGTCCCCATAGGCGTCTACCGCCTGCTGCACCAGCTCCGGATTTTTAAGGGCAACGGAGCCGAGAATGACCCGATCCACGCCCCGATCCAGGTAGAACGCAATATCCTCCATGGTGCGAATACCGCCGCCAACTTCCACTTTCAGCGGGGTGTGCTCCACCACCTGCAAAATCGGGTCTGTGTTTACCGGCTTCTTTTGCAGGGAGCCGTCCAGATCCACCATGTGCACCCAGGTGCAGCCCACCCGGGCAAACTGCTTGGCAGTCGTCAGTACATCTTCTGCCACCTGCTCTGCGGTGTCAAAATCGCCCCGCAGCAGCCGCACCGGCTTACCGTCCATAATATCAATGGCGGGAAAAATAATCATAAGTCGTTACCCTCTCTAATTTTTGTTTATAATACGCCCTTGGTAGACAACACCGCACCGCCGGTGGGCTGCACCGCGCCGTGCAGGGCGTGACCAACAGCCTTAAAGACAGCCTCAATTTGGTGGTGGGCGTTGGTGCCGTAAGGCACATCAATATGCAGAGTGATCCCGGCGTTCACCGCAAAGGCGCGCCAAAATTCCTCTGTTACGCAGGTTTCATAATCGCCGCACCGTTCCTGCTGAAATGTGGCGCGGAACACCAAAAACGGCCGATTGGACAAATCCAGATCGCACCGTGCCAGGCTCTCGTCCATCGGCACCGCAAAACTGCCGTACCGGGCAATGCCGCCAAAGTCGCCCAGCGCCTGGCGCAGTGCCTGCCCCAGCACAATACCGGTATCTTCTACCGTGTGATGGGCGTCTACCTCCAGGTCTCCCTGCACCGTCAGTTGCAGCCCAAAGCCGCCGTGCACCGCAAAGGCTGTAAGCATGTGATCAAAAAAGCCGTTGCCGGTGGACACAGCCACTTCCCCGCCGTCCAAACACAGGGTGGCCGCAATTTGGGTCTCTTTCGTATTTCGTTCTACCGTTGCCGTTCGCATAAACCGCACCTCTTATTCAAACCGTACTTTTATAGAGTTGGCGTGGGCGGTCAGGCCCTCCGTCTCTGCCAAAAGCATAATATCGTCCTTGGCCTTTTTCAGCTCTTCCGGGGTGTAATAAATAAAGGATGACTTCTTCACAAAGCTATCTACCGACAGGGGCGAAAAGAACCGAGCCGTACCGCTAGTGGGCAGCACATGATTGGGGCCTGCGTAATAATCGCCCAAGGGCTCCGGAGACCAATTGCCCAGAAATACAGAACCAGCGTTATCCACCATACCGATATATTTCAGCGGCTCAGCCACGCACAATTCCAAGTGCTCCGGCGCCAATTCGTTCGCAAAATCCAGCGCCTGGCGCAAATTGTCGCACACAATGATTTCACCGTAGTCGTCAAAGGATTTTTGAATGATCTCCTGACGCACCAAGGTCTTGATCTGCCGGTCAATCTCCCGCAGCGTGTTCTTAGCCAAAGACTCGGAAGTGGTTAGCAAAATGGCAGAAGCTCGCATATCGTGCTCCGCCTGGCTCATCAGGTCTGCCGCCAGGAAAGAGGCATCCGCCGTAGAGTCCGCCACAATGAGAATTTCGCTGGGGCCAGCCACCATATCAATATCTACCACGCCGTACAACAGCTTTTTGGCCGTGGCCACAAAGATATTGCCGGGACCGACGATTTTATCTACCTTGGGGATTCGCTGGGTACCGTAGGCCAAAGCAGCCACCGCCTGGGCACCGCCCACTAAAAACACCTTATCCACACCGGCCACCGCGGCCGCCGCCATAATATTGGGATTGGGATTGCCGTCCTTACCGGGCGGGGTCACCATAATGATTTCCTGTACACCGGCGATCTTGGCGGGAACGGCGTTCATCAGCACAGAGGAGGGATACGCCGCTGTGCCACCGGGCACATAAATGCCTACACGCTTCAGCCCGCGAATACGCTGGCCCATAATGACGCCGCTTTCCTTGGTGGTCATCCAGCTTTGCTGGGCCTGGCGCTGATGGAAGTCATAGATATTTTGCTGCGCTTTCACCACAGCGTCCTTAAAGGCCGGGTCTACCTGATCTAAAAAGGCATGAATCTCGTCCTTGTCAAATTCGATTTTCTTAGGCACGCTGCCGTCAAACCGCACGGTGTACTCCCGCACAGCCTCGTCGCCGCCCTCTTTAACACCATTGATAATGGTGGTCACCGCCTCGGTGATCTTGGGATCCGTCTCCCCTGCCCGCTGTTTCAGCTGAGCCAAAAGCTGGTATTCGACCACGCCGTTTGCTTTTGTGATTTTCATTGTTCTACCCTCTTTCAACCCACTTGCGCTGCCAGTTCAATATCATGCAAGAACGCCTCAATCTCGTCCTTGCGCAGCTTCATAGAAGCCATATTCACGATCACCCGCGCAGAAATGGGCATGATCTTCTCTACCACTTCCAGACCGTTCTCCTTTAAGGTGGAGCCGGTCTCCACAATATCCACAATGCCGTCTGCCAAGCCCAGGAGCGGCGCCAGTTCCACGCTGCCCTCGATCTTGATCACATCCACATCCATACCCTTGGACTTAAAGAATTCTTTAGCCACCTTAGGGTATTTGCTGGCCACGGTTTTGCGCTTGTAGCCGCTGAAGAAATCCGTACCCTTCTTGGTCGCCAGGGCAAAGGCGCAACGGCCGATATTCAGATCCAGCACTTCATAGAATGCACTGCCGTGCTCCACAATGGTGTCTTTGCCTACAATGCCAATGTCGCACACGCCGTGCTCCACATACGTGATCACATCCGGCGCTTTAGACAGTACCGCCTCGTACGGATCCACCGGCAAGATCAGCCGGCGGCCTTTATTCTCCAGAGCCTCCGTGTTCAGCCCCATGGTCTTGAACATCTGCACAGACGCCTTTTCCAGCCGTCCCTTAGTCAGTGCAATGCGCAGCGGGCGGTCCAAATTAATCTCCTCGTGGAGCACATCGGTCACCGCCGACACATCCACCGCAAAGCCGATGGCCGGTTTGTCCGTGCCAAATTCGCCCAGCAGATTGTCATACCGACCGCCGGACAGCACGGTCAGACCGCTGCCCTGCACATACCCGCGAAAGATCACGCCGGTGTAGTAGTTAGAACGATTAACAATACCCAAATCCAGCAGCACCTGCTCCTGCAAACCTGCGGCACACAGCGTGTCGTACAGTGTTTTAATATACTGCAAGGAGGCGTCTGCGCCACCCTCGGTATACAGTTCCCGCGCTTCGTCCAGCACCTCCGGGCCGCCAAACAGCCGAGGCAGCCGCCGCAGCACCCGGGTCTCTCTGCAATCCTCCAAGGTATCCAGCAAATCGCCCAGCGCTGCAAAGTTCTTTTGCTCGATCAAGTGGCAAATTTCTGCCTTCACCGCCGGTTTTACATTCAGATTGCGCAGCACTGCGCCAAAGTAACCGGCGTGGCCCAACTCGATCTTAAAGCCCGGCACCGTGCTTTGCATAGCGCGGCAAGCCAGCGTAATGACCTGAATATCCGCCGCCATAGAGCCGTCGCCAATGAGTTCAATGCCGCTCTGCGCCACCTCGTCGGTGCGCCCGGCCAGCTCCTTGGTGCGCACAAATACACTTTGATTGTAATAGAGCCGTACCGGAAAGGCGTCCTCCGACAGTCGAGTAGCCACCAGGCGGGCAATGGGCAGGGTGTTGTCCGGCCGTAGCACAGTGGTTCTGCCCCTGTTATCCGTCAGCTTATACATCTCGTCTGCATCCAGCCCGGCATCGCCGCTGTTAAACACATCAAAAAACTCCAATGTGGGGGTGATCACCTTGCGGTAACCGTTAGCCTCATATAACCCGGTTAGGGCGTTCTCTACCCGGCGGCGATCGTCGCACTCCTCAAACAGCAGGTCACGGCTGCCCTCCGGGGTCACTTTTGCATATTGTTTCATGTCGTTTTCCTCGCTTTAGTACGCTAATGTGGTAATATGCTACCACACAAAAGAGCGTTTGTCAAGCCCGGACTTAAAAGAGAGAAATTTGGTTGCTCTCCGGCAGGTCGCCCAGTGCCCCCGCCTCGCGCAGGGAGTCTACCACAGACTTGCCTACCCCGCTGCGTGCCATCAGATCATCACAGGAGATAAACTCGCCCATACCGTCGTCCTTGGCCTGGGCCAACTGCTTAGCTGCGTTCTCACCTACGCCGGCAATCGCGCTAAAAGGCAGACGGATCTTGCCGTCCTCAATATTATACACCCGCCAGTCTGACTTATAAATATCCACCGGCAGAAAATGGTACCCGCGAGCCAACATTTCAATCACAATCTGCAAAATGCCGTATGTGTCCTGCTCCTTGGCAGAGGCGTCGTTGCCCTTGCGCTTGATCTCTTCCATTCTGGCCTTAACCGCATCCTTGCCCTGAACCGCCGCCACAGCGTCCAGATCGCCGCCGCGCACGGTAAAGAATGCACTGTAATACTGCAAGGGATAATAGATCTTATACCATCCCAAGCGCAGGGCCGCGATCACATACGCCGCTGCGTGCGCCTTGGGGAACATATATTTGATTTTATAGCAGCTGTCTATGTACCACTGCTCCACGCCCACTTCTTTCATGGCTTCCTCATACGGCGGCAACTCCTTGGGCGCCTTGCCCTTACGCGTGTATTCCATGATCTTAAAGCAGTCCTTCTTACTTAGGGGCGAGGGCTTGCCGGTGCGCTGCTCATAAGCTTCCGCCTTATGGAGCAGATAGGTCATAATACCGTCACGGCAGCCGATCACATCAGAAATGGTGCACACACCGTTTTTGATCAGCTCCTGGGCGTTGCCCAACCACACATCCGTGCCGTGGGACAGGCCGGAGATTTGCAGCAAATCGGAAAAAGTTTTTGGCTGTGCCTCCATGAGCATTCCCAGCACAAAGGGAGTGCCCATCTCCGGAATAGACAATGTGGAGGTGGGGCAGTCAATATCCTCCGGCGACACACCGATCGGCTCCGTAGAGGTGATCATCTGGTACAACTTGGGGTCGCACAGGTCCACATCCATCACAGGAATACCGGTGGCGTCCTCCAGAAATTTATAAAGGGTGGGCACATCGTGACCCAGCTCGTCCAGCTTCAGCAGCGTATCGTGAAGCGCGTTCTTAAAGTCAAAGTGTGTGGTATAGGTGCCCTTGCTCTTATCGTTAGACGGGTACTGAATAGGCGTAAAATCCTCCACCTCGTACTCGTCCGGCACAACCACCATGCCACCCGGGTGCTGGCCGGTGGTACGCTTAATACCGGTACAGCCATCTTTCAGTCGCTCAATCTCCGCCTTGGGGGTGGAGCCGTCCAAGCCCCGCTCCTCCAGGTACTTGATCACATAGCCAAAGGCGGTTTTTTCCGCCACGGTGGCCATGGTACCGGCCTTGAACACATGGGACTTACCAAACAGCTCCTCCGTGAACCGATGGCTCTGGGACTGGTAGTCGCCGCTGAAGTTCAAGTCAATATCCGGCTCTTTATCGCCGTCAAAGCCCAGGAAAGTCTCAAAGGGAATTTCGTGGCCATCCCGGTTCATGGGTATATGGCAATGGGGGCAGTCCTTAGGCGGCAGGTCAAAGCCGCTGCCCACAGAGCCGTCCTGTATAAACTCACTGTGCTTGCACTTGGGACACACATAATGAGGTGCCAAGGGGTTTACCTCGGAAATGCCCGCCATGTGGGCTACAAAGGAGGAACCGACGGACCCTCGGGAGCCCACCAAGTAACCGTGCTCCTCCGAGTTCTTAACCAATCGTTTGGCAATAACATACAGCACGCCAAACCCGTGCTTGATAATGGAATCCAGCTCACGCTGCAAGCGAGAGGCCACATACTCCGGCACCGGATCGCCGTATTTCTCCTTAGCGGTTTTCCAGCAAATGTCCGTCAGCTCATCGTCTGCGCCGTCAATGTGGGGCTGGAAGGTACCGGGAGGAATGGGCACAATATCGTCGTCAATCATATCGGCGATCTTGTTGGGGTTGTCCACCACCACTTCCTTGGCCCGGTCACCCAGGTAGGCAAAGTCCTCCAGCATCTCGTTGGTGGTCTTAAAGTACAAAGGCGGCTGCATATCCGCGTCCTCAAAGCCTTTACTGGCCATAATAATGGCGCGGAACTTGGCGTCTTTTTTATCAAGAAAATGTACATCGCCGGTAGCTACGGTCAGCTTGCCCAGCTTGTCGCCGATGGCGAGAATTTTGCGGTTAATATTGTTCAGATCCTCTTCTTCCCGGATCTGCTCATGAATTTCTTTATTGGAACGCAGCATAAAAGCATTGTTGCCGTTCGGCTGAATTTCCAAATAATCATAAAAGTCGGCGATTTTCTCCAACTCTTCGTCGCTTTTGCCGTGGAGAATGGCCTGGTACAGCTCGCCCTGCTCGCAGGCGGAGCCGATAATAATGCCGTCCCGGTGCTCTTTCAACGCCGACTTCAAGATCAGCGGACGGTTCTTAAAGTACTCAATATTGCTCTTGGAGATATGCTTATACAGTACCTTGCGCCCGGCCAGGGTGCGGATCAAAAAAATAATATGATACCGGGGGAAGTCCTTGAGCTTCATATTCATAAAGTCCGGGTACTTCTCGTCGTCTACCAAGTAACCCTCCATACCGCACAGCAGCTTGATACCGGCGCTCTTGGCTGCCTTACAGGCCTCCGGCAGTGCCTGCACCACGCCGTGGTCGGTGATCGCAACCGCCTTGTGGCCCCACTTGGCCGCCCGCTTTACCAAAGAGGTAGGTGAGGAAATGGCGTCCATCTCCGACAGGGAGGTATGCATGTGCAGTTCCACACGCTTCTCCGGCGCGGTGTCCATCTCCTCCATCTTGGTCACGGTAGCCAACGAATTGGCCCGCAGCACATACTCACCGGCGTAGTTGTCGTACTGGTACATACCGCTGACCATCACAGTCTTGGCACTCTGGATCTTATTGATCACCGGATCCATCACTTTATTGCTGTCAAACATCTTCACCGTCATGGAAGATGTGTAATCGCTGATATTAAAGGAAAAAATCTTGTTGCCGCCGCGCTTGGTCTCCCGGGCCTCGCTGCACAGCACATCCCCCCATACGGTAATGTAACCGTCGTCGGTCTTGACCTCATTCATGGGCTTGGGCAGCTCCCGAATGGGCTTGCCAAAGAAGCCATGCACCGTGTCGCCGTAGAGCGGCAGACCGCCCTGCATGGGACGGTGCTCCACCTGCTTTTCCGCTTCTTCTTTCTTTTGTTTCTCGGCCTCCTGCTTCTCTGCCACCGCAGAGCGCACCGCCGCTTCTATATCATAGGTCTTGGCTTCTACAAATTCCACAGCCAGTTCCAGATCGAACAGCTTATGAATTTCCTGGGCCAGCAGCTTGTCCGTGCCCTTGGCCAGCAGCACTTCCCTGCCCCCGTATTGCAGGTCGATATGCAGGGTGTTGCCGTTTACCGTAGCCTTGGCATCCTTAAAGAAGCCGTTAACCTCCGCATGGTGCCGCCGAATGTTGGCAATTAGGGAGGGCAGACAGTCCGCAGAGAACGCCGCCGAGGCATAATGAGGGGTCAGCACCGCCTTTTCCAATCCCATTTGGGCTGCAATTTGGTCTGCGCACCGCTCCAGCTCCGCCGTCTCAACCAACGCCGGCAGCTGCAAAGCAATGTGCAGTTCCCGCCGGTCGTGGTAAGTAGACATACCCACCACGGCCGCATCTGCCAACGCCAGGCGTCCCGCCTCGTCCATATAGGCACCAAAATATTCAACAAATCGGTTCATTGCTTGCATTATAATTTATCAATCTCTTTCATCAATTCCGTTAGCAGTTGGTCCTCCGGGACTTTGCGAAGAATTTGGCCTTTCTTAAACAGCAGGCCCTCGCCGTCCCCGCCGGCAATGCCAATGTCCGCTTCTCTGGCCTCGCCGGGGCCGTTGACCACGCACCCCATCACAGCCACTTTAATGGGCTTGTGCACATCCCGCAGCTTCTCCTCCACCTGTTTTGCAAGACCCACTAGGTCAATGCGGGTGCGCCCGCAGGTGGGGCAGGCAATTAAGTAGGGGCTGTCGTTTTTCAGCCCAATGGCTTTCAATATATCCATGGCGGCAAAGACTTCCTTCACCGGGTCGTCGGTGAGGCTCACCCGAATGGTGTCGCCAATGCCCTGACACAGCAGGCCGCCGATGCCGATGGCGGATTTCAGTACCCCCATCCGGGGCGTACCCGCCTCTGTGACTCCCAAATGCAGGGGGTAATCCGTCTGTCGGCGCAGCAGCTGATAGGCCGCCATGTTCACCGGCACACGGGAGCACTTCACGGAGATGCAGATGTCGTCGAAGCTGCAGTCGTTCAGCAGGCGGACATGGCCCATGGCACTCTCCACCA
>OHRR01000557.1_pt1 | contig 24337 bp, 18 predicted proteins | sample 1578501 | NCBI WGS metagenome assembly OHRR01 (sample SAMEA3879598, study PRJEB24766) | human gut metagenome | biome: human-associated habitat; feature: feces | place: USA | collected 1985/1987
ATATTGCAGAAATAAAAGTTTTATCTTTTGTAAATATTATACATTTCAGAGTAAAAAATGTCAATAAACTGTACAAAAATTCGGCGGTTAATACATATTTGCGAAAAAATAAAATTCCTGTTAGTTGAAATGCACAATGTTATTGCCTCATATTTGTGAACTATGTCGTTTTTTCTGTCAAAAAAAACGAAAAAAAGCACATCATCATTTGAAAACCTCTTGCAACTGTGCTAAAATGATAGCGATTAATTTAAGAGAGAAGAATGATTTATGGGAGAGAATTTCATTATTATTGCACAACAGGTGCTTGTACTGTTCATTTTGATTGCAGTCGGTTTTATTTGCGGTAAGAAGAAAATTATCACCGATTTTTCCGCCCGTCACATGACCGATATAGTATTGTATGTTGTGACGCCCTGCGTTATGATTTCTGCTTTTCAGCGGGAGTTCTCGTTTGAACTTTTGAGCGGACTTATAATTTGCGTTGCCTGCTCTGCACTTATTTTCGCTGTTTCAATACTTATCTGTAACCTGATTTTTCATGATAAAGATGAAAGCCGTAAGGCTGTTATCCGCTTTGCAACAATCTATTCAAACTGTGCATTTATGTCCTTGCCCCTCCAGAAGGCAATTCTCGGTGATGACGGTTGGTTTTACGGCTCAATTTTCGTTGCCGTATTCAACATTTTTGTGTGGACGCACGGACTTGTTTCAATGAGCGGTGACAAAAAACAGCTTTCATTCAAAAAGCTTGTTCTTAACCCCGGTCTTATCGGTGTTCTTCTTGCAATTATCCTGTTTATTACAGGTTTTAAGCTTCCGTACATAATCAGTCAACCGGTTGAATATCTTGCAGTTCTGAACACTCCGCTCCCGATGCTTATTATCGGTTTTTACCTTTCACAGGCTGACTTTAAAAAGGCGTTTACTGACAAGGGCGTATATTTTTCTTCGGCAGTCCGTCTGATTGCTTTACCGATGATTACAGCGGTTGTAATGTCATTGTGCCGTGTCACACCCGTAATTACCATGGCTTGCGTAATTGCCACATCAGCCCCTACTGCCGCAACAACAACTATGTTTGCAACAAAGTTCAACAAGGATGTTGAGCTGTCGGTTAGTATCGTTGCCGCAACTACGGTATTTTCACTTGCAACAATGCCGCTTGTCGTAATGCTTACGGGCATGATGAGCGGATTTAGCGGTTAAGTTTAAATTGAAAGTTGATAATGAAAAAATAAGGTCGGCGGTGTGCCGCCACAGTCCTTTTGAGAAGATAGTTAGGTAAATGGATTGCATTGATGCCCGAAACGGCATTGATGCAATTTTTATTTTATATGAATTTAACTGTTTAATTGCAGAGGAAAACCGTATTCTCCCGTTAGTAATGGCAGAAAATTTATGTTCTCGAATTGGGAACGGCGGCTCGCCATGTGGGAGGATTAAATAAACAATTACAATTCTACGCTCGGGCATGATATGTTTTTGATATTACAAACTATCTACACGAATTGGGAACGGCGGCTCGCCGTAAAAATATATGGAAATCTCGGCTAAAATTTGATATAATGAACACATAAAAATATATAATCCTTTGAGGGAGACTGTATTATGTCGAGAAATCCTATGCAAAAACAGAAGCTTTTGTATCTGCGAAAAATTCTTCTTGAAAAAACCGATGAAAATCACGGGCTGACTTCAAGTGAAATTCTGGCGGAGCTTGCGTTGTACGGAATTACTGCGGAGCGAAAAAGTCTTTACGATGATTTGCAGGTGCTTGAAAAATTCGGAATGGACATCTGCAAGAGCAAATCATCAACCGTTAAATATTATGTTGCAAGCAGAGAATTTGAACTGCCCGAGTTGAAGCTTCTTGTTGACGCAATTCAAAGCTCAAAATTCATTACCGAAAAAAAGAGCATTTCCCTCATTCATAAGCTTGAAGGGCTTGCAAGTGTTCACGACGGCAAGGAACTGCAACGGCAGGTTTTTGTCGCAAACAGGGCCAAAACAATGAATGAACGAATTTATTATTCGGTTGACAAAATTCAGAATGCAATAGCACTCAACCGCAAAATCTCGTTCAAATATTACCGTTGGGAACTCGATTTTTCGGGAACGGAGCGAATTGTCAAGCGTGAAAAAATCAGGGACGGCGGATATACGGCTTCACCGTGGGCGCTGTGCTGGGATGATGAGAATTACTATCTCATTGCCTATGACACCTGTGCCGACAGTATAAAGCATTACCGTGTTGACAAAATGGACGATATTGAGGTGCTTGACGATGAGCGTGACGGGGGAAAGACCTTTGAAAAATTTGATCCTGCAGATTATTCAAAGGGCGTTTTCTCAATGTTCGGCGGTGAAAAAGCTACGGTTAAGCTGTCGGTTGACAATGATTGCATAGGTGTTATTGTTGACAGGTTCGGCAGGGATATTTTTGTTACAAAGGAAAGCGACACAACATTCGGTGTATCGGTTGATATTATGACAAGCAAACAGTTCTACGCTTGGGTATTCGGTCTTGGCGGAAAGGTCAGAATTATATCACCGCAAAATGTTGTTGATGAATTTAAAAAGCAGCTTGAAAATGTAAACGATTCATTTTAATTGCCATACGGTTGGCAATATTTCATATTAAAATCGTTAAATAATAATGTCTGATTCGGAAATAATCATAACAATTATCAGTAGATAAATTGATACATTATTGCGTAGAATTAAAAATCAATTAACATACAGCAGACAGCGGAATATTTAAAATTTGCACTAATTGCAGTTTATACATTTATTTTTTGCACATTTGTCGTAATTATTGACTTTATTGTGCATAAAGTCTATTATATTGTTGCAGTGATTATTTGTGTTGTTTTTAGACACAAAATGTTTGAAAACATAATTTTTTAGAATCGGGGTTATTATTATGGATTTTGATTTCTTGCGTTCGGCAACCGCATCCAGTTCAGCTTACAGAGTAGTTTGCGGTGAAATGATTATTGACAGCAATATGTGGAATGTTCACAACGAGGTTCTTGTGGCTGTTGTAAGGGACGGCTATATGACCGTTGAAATGGGTGCTGACACTTATTCGCTCTCAACAGGCGACATTTACTTTATTTCACCTAATCAGAGATACAAAATTAATAATACAGGCAACGCAAGAGTTGACGTTATTCTTCTTAACCTTTCAAATCCTGCATCGCTCACTCAGGAGTTTATTCCGCAGAGCCTGATCAGAGGTCTTGTAACAGGCAACTGCACTCACTTTGCAAAGGTTACGAGAGGCGACTACCGTTATAACAATCTTATTGACGATATGAACACGGTTATTTCTGCCGAGAACGAAAAGCACGAGTTCTTCCAGATTCTTGTTCACGGCAAAATGTACGACATTTTCTATATTCTTTTCTCATCGGGTCTTGTTAAGATTTGTGATGTTGAGGCTCAGGGCAAAAAGTATCGTGCTCTCCGCAGAATTACAGAATATATCAACAACAACTTCTGCGACAGCATTACTCTTGATACAATAGCTCAGACAACAGGTCTCAGCCGTTACTATGTGTCGCATCTCTTTAAGGAGCTTATGAATACAACATTTGTAAACTACCTTAACGAGCTCAGACTGACAAGAGCCGCAATGCTTCTTACTACAACGGACACTCCCGTTATCGAAATTGCAGGTATGTCGGGCTTCAACAACATTTCAAACTTTAACAGAGCATTCAAAATGTACTACGAAACAACACCTTCAAAGTACAGAAGAGCCGAGAAACAGTCATTTTAAATAAGCATTTTCAAAATAAAAAGCCGGTGCATATGCGTCGGCTTTTGTTTATGGTAATAATTTGTCCGCTTAGGTAATATTGTTTAAAAAAGGCAGTTCATTTTTGTAGAATGCTCAAATTGAAAAGAAAAGCATACCGTGGTATAATTATTATGTGTGTGACAGCGTGTTTTTTTGTGCGTCATTTGTGTTTAGAAGTATTAAACGGCGGTGAAACGATGAAGTTTTTCAATAAAAATATAAACAAGGTTTTGTCGGTTGTGCTTGTTGTAGTATCCGTTTTGGTAGTTTTGCAGTTCGTCTGCTCAAACGGTACTCTCAATGCGGGAGAAACTCCGACAGAATCGGCAATGGCAAGGGTAAATCCGAATATTCGGAAGATTGTTCCGACAACAACTGTTTCCGCAACAACCGTACCCGTTGAAACAACAACGGCAAAGCCTAAAGCAACCAAGGCAACAACTCAGCCTCAGACAAAAGCCACAAGGGCAACAAAAGCGACAACTCAGCCCGTGACAACAACACAGGCAACCGTTCCGTTTGCTACGGCAATTCCGCCGAAAGAGCCTGTTGATTACCAATCTCAATGGGACGCAGGTTATCTTGTGGCAATTGACAATCCGGACAAAACCTATGAATGCTCCAAGGTAACGCTTACCGATGAGGACAGGGATCTTCTTGAAAGGCTTTGCATGGGCGAATTCGGTTCGGGCGGTTTTATAGGAGCGGCACTCATTGCTCAGTCGGTAAAAGATGCAATGTGCTTTGACGGTTATCCGACAGTTGCCTCGGTTATCGAGAACTGCCATTATACCGGCAGTACCAAAATCGGCACAAATCAGGAATGTATTCGGGCGGTAAGCTATATCTTTGACGAAAACAAGGATGCCGTTCAGCACCGCATTATGTATATGTATAATCCCGATATGGTTCAGAGCGCTTTCCACGAAAGTCAGAACTATATCCTGACATATCAGACTGTCAGATTTTTTGACAGGTGGGGGTATTGACGAAAATCCTTGATTTTCGTCAGCTAAATTCACGCAAGCGTGAGCTAAATTTGCTATGCAAGCTAAATTATCCTGCGGATATCTAAATTGTCCTGACGGACAGCTAAAAGTGAATTTAATTTAACTGTAAACCGAAAGGTTTGCAATTTAGCAACAGAGCGACAGCGAAGTTATTTAGCTGAAAATATGATATGCAGCAATTAGAGTCAGGAAACATAGTTTCCTGACTTTTTGATTTTCTTTGCAAATCGTAGGGGCAGAAATTTATGATGAAAATAAACTGTATGAATGAGATACAGTTACCGAAATAATGTAGAGGCGAACCGTGTTCGCCCGTTCGTGTGCATTGCACGCAATGCGTTCAAAATTGAATCCATAATTTGTGTTATTACCTATCGGTGTCCGATGAACGCCCGTACCGTAATCAAAACTCAACAACCTCTTTTTCTTCAATTTTGTCTCTCGGTTCGGTTTTTTCTTCGGAATATTTATCCTTGAAACCGTAGTAATATTTCATTCCCGTAATTGTAACATAAACCTTTTTCATAATAATTTCCTCCTTTGATTTTGTGGATTATCGTCTGCGGCGATTTCTGCGGTGGGTGGGTTTCTTTTTTATCCCCATAATCGTCTTTACAGAACCCGACACAGCGTATGCCGTGAAGATGTAGACACAGAAATTCAGCATTGTTATTCCTCCTCGTTTTCATTTGCCTTCCTTACTGTATCTATATTTTATCAAAAGAGGTGTCCGATAAAACGGACTTTGGTAATGACCGCAAGTGGTCATTACAGTGAAATTCGCCGTTGGCGAGTGAAATCTGACTTTGTCAGGTGAAATCGTCCTGTCGGACGGTGAAATTGCCCCATTGGGCAGTGGTGGTCTTGAAGACAGTCTGCAAAATGATAAACAAAAGTTCCCGATTAATTTGATTAGCTATGCGACTCAATCTGTAGGATACAAAACAAAAATGCATCAGAGCCTTACCGGGCATCTGATGCATTTTATTTATCTGACTGTCTTCTCAAATTACGGGCGGTGGTACACCACCAACCGTAATTTTCCATTTTCAATTTTCAACTTTCAATTTCCCATACGCTCGGGCGATTTTATTCTCGCATTTATAAAACTGTCTTCACGAACTGGGAACGGCGACTCACCGTTATTTAAGTGTTTTCATACATTGCTTGAATGTTTCAATTACATACCATGCTTCATCGTCTGTGAGAGTTGAGTTCATCGGGAGGGTTAGCTGGTTTTTGTGCATATTATACGCATTCGGATAATCGGTAATCTTGAAACCACGCTTGTTGTATGCCGAAAGCAACGGCAACGGCTTGAAGTGGACATTGCACATTACGCCGTGGTCAGCCATCATATTATAGAACTTGTTACGGTATTCTGCGTCTTTGCCGATAAATCTTACAAAGTAAAGGTGACCGCTGCTGCGGTGGTTTTCATCGCAGTGATTAAGCACCTGAACAGGCAAATCCTTAAATTCTTCGTTGTAAAGCTTTATAAGTTGATGTCTGCGCTCAAGCATTTGATCGTAGCGTTCAAGCTGAGCCACACCGATTGCGGCAAGTACATCGGTCATATTACACTTGTACTGAGTGTCAACAACATCATATTCCCACGATGCAACCTTGTTTTTTTGATATGCGTCCTTGGTCTGACCGTGAAGCGAGAGAAGCATATACTGCTTGTACATTTCTTCCTCGTCAATTCCGTCATGTGAACGGTGAACAGCCGCACCGCCCTCGGCGGTTGTCATATTTTTTACAGCGTGAAAGCTGAAGTTTGTGAAGTCGGCAATTTCACCGCACATTTTACCGTGCCATTGCGCACCGAATGCGTGAGCGCCGTCAGCCATAACAATAACTCTGCCGAACTTTTCCTGAAGCTCGTTGCGTGGATTGAAAACGCCTTTCTTTCTTTCAACAGCCTCAAAAATACGGTCATAGTCGCACACAACACCTGCAAGGTCAACAGGAATGATAACCTTTGTATTGTGGTTGATTGCCGCCTCCATTTTATCGTAGTCCATTTCAAAGCTGCCGCTTTTGCAGTCAACCATAACAGGCTTTGCGCCCACATGGTAGATGATTGATGCGGTTGCCGTGTAGGTGTATGCCGGAACGATAACCTCATCTCCCGGACCGATGCCGAGAATACGCAGAGTAAGTTCGGCACAAGAGGTCTGCGATGAAAGACAGACAGCCTTTTCCGTGTGACATCTTTCTGCAATACGGCTTTCAAAAAGCTTTGTTTCGGGACCTGTTGTAATCCAGCCCGATTTCAGAACCTTTATAACTTCGTCAATTTCTGCCTGAGAAAGGTCAGGCGGCGAAAAGGGAATTTTTCTCATTTTAAATTTCTCCTCGGATACAGCTTGTGTTAAGCGTTGCCGCACACAAACTATAGACAAATCTGAAAATATTGCACTCTTTTAACCGAAACAAAAGTTGCAACCGATTGCAAGCAGTACAAAGGTGCGTCAGCTCATCGGAATTTCGGCAAAAGGTTAAATCTTTACTGAAATTCTAAGTTTCAATCGCCAAACGGGCAAATGACACATATATCAAATTATACAACGCAAGTCATAAAAAGTAAAGTTCCAAAATACCCAAAATATACTCTGAAAATGCGGTTTTGTATGGTGTATGAGCCGTATTGCAGTTGATTTTCAGCTTTTTTCGCTTTCGGATGCTTTCTTTTGCAGATATTTCTTTTTTGTTGCAAGACCGCCTCTTATATGCCTTTCGCTTTTGTTTGTGTCAAGAATTTCCCTCACCTGTCGGTAAAGTGCAGGGTTAAGTACCTTTAGCCGTTGGCTGACATCCTTATGCACGGTGCTTTTGCTCACACCGAACTTTTTTGCCGTACTTCTCACGGTTGCCTTGCTTTCGATTATGTATTCGCCGAGCATTGCCGCTCTTTCTTCTACGATACCTTTCACATACAGCCCTCCTGTCTGTCCTCCTTAGGGGGACATCTGTAATAGATTGTATGTGCAGACAGCGGATTGTATGACGGTATAGCTTAGTATGTTTTATTGCGTTTTATTGTGTTTTATCTGTGATTATACTAAATTTTTGTATAAACAGACAAATTAGTGTTCATAACTTCGGTGTTTATGTGAATTGAATTGTTGTGTCTGTAAATGGTATAATTTAGTTGTAAAAGTCAGAGAAAATCAAATTTTTTTGTGCATTTTGCTTCTTTGGCTTGAGAGGAGAAATACATATGAAAAATATTAAAAAAACAGCGGGTAAATTATTTGCAATGATTCTCACGGTATCGGTTGCAGTATCCTGTGCGGTGTCAACGGGCATTTTTACAGCTTCGGCATACACAGCGCCGAAAGAGGGCAAAATTTTTTATAACAAAACAATGTACGACAAATACGGTAAGGCTGAGGGTATGGTTCTTGACAGCCTTAAAAATTTTGACGAGGAAATTGATATCAGCAGTCTTAATGTTCCGAGAAGCGATGCTGCGGAATTTTTTAAGGTGCTGACCTTGACTCATCCGGAGCTTTACTATGTGAATCAGGGATTTTCGTACTCCTACTATCCGTCAGAGGATAAGGTTGCGTCAATCTATCCCGAGTACACAATCAGCAAGAGCGAGTATGCAACACAGAAAAAGTCGCTTGATAAAGAGGTTGAGAGAATTCTTTCGCTTGTGGACGAGAATATGACCGATTCCGAAAAGGCACTCGTAATTCACGATGAGCTTGCCATTATGAGCGAGTACAGCACATCAGATTACAACAAGGCTGATATTTACAATTCGCTTGTTGAAAAAACTTCCGTATGTCAGGGCTATGCACTTGCATATTCCTACATGCTTTCACTTGTCGGAATAGACTCCGAACTTGTTGTTTCAAACTCAATGAACCATATGTGGAACAAGGTTCATATCGGCAACGCTTGGTATAATGTTGATGTTACATGGGATGATCCTATTAATGACAGACCGGGACACGCTCAGCATACATACTTTCTTTTAAGCGACAATGCCATTCAGAATCTTCCGTCAAAGCACTATGATTACACAATAAGCTACGGTGCAAATTCGACAAAATATGATAATTACGAAATCCATAATTTCGACACAAGGCTTTGCGAGGTTAACGGTGAATTTTACGGCTTTGTCAACAACAATTCTTCAGCTAACAAGGGTACATTGTTAAAATACAAGCTTGACAGCAATACATATGAGAAAAAACTGAAATTGAACGAAAGATGGAGCGCAGGCGGTAATTCCTACTGGATAAATACATTTATGAGCCTTGAAAAATACAACGATACTCTGTATTTTAATACCTCCGATGCCGTGTATTCATACGATGTTGAAACAGGCAGACAGGCAGTTGCCGCATCCGACATCAACGGTGTGTCCGCATCATCAGGTAAGCTTTGCTACGGCATGGTTCTCAAGGGCGACGCAATGTATGTTGCCGTGTCGGATTCTCCGAACAACAAGGCTACTTTGCAGTATGTAAAAAGAGTTGACAAGGGCAACCTTGCAATCGGTATGATAAACTATGTTATGACCGCAAGCACCAATTCAGCCGAAAAGGCATATTACGGTGACGCAAACGGTGACGGTAAGATCAATATTGCCGATGCAACCGCAATTCAGAAAGCAATTGTGGGTATCGTCAATCAGAACGAGATAGAGCGTATAAACTCTGATGTAAACTTTGATTCCGATATTACCGTCATTGATGCAACCACAATTCAGATGTATATTGTAGGGCTTATATAACGGCAAGCCGTTGACAAATTGAAAATGGAAAATTTAGGACTGCGGTGGTACACCGCAGTCCTTTTGAGAAGATAGTTAGATAAAGGAATTGCACCGATGCCCGATACGGTATTGATGCAATTTTTGCTTTGCATAGCATTGTGATTGTTCGCACAAATCTGTAGGCGTATAATATCCGCCCATACTTTAAGTATTGATTTAGAGGAATTGTTATGCTATAATTCTAAGGATATAGTGTATTAACGGAGGCTTTGGAATGCTGGATTCATATGTTGAAATTGACCTTGACAAAATCGGTGCAAATGCCCGTGCCATAACACAAAAATACAGCGACTACAAATATTTTATTGCCGTTCTCAAGGGTGACGGTTACGGTCACGGTATGGAAGTGGCAAATGAAATGTACAAAAACGGCATTAACTATTTTGCCGTGTCCTCTCTTGAGGAGGCTCAAAGCTTTCGTAAGGTCAACAAGGACGCTCCGCTTTTGTGCCTGCATCCGGTTCATCTTTCGAGAATTGAGGAGGCAAAGCGGCTTAATCTCACCATTGCCGTGAATGAGCTTGACTACCTCAAAAGGTTGCTTGATTTGAACATTGACTGCAATTTCAAGGTTCATCTCCAGATTGATACAGGATTTAACCGCCTCGGCTTCAAGGATAAGAACGAGGTTAAAACTGCCGTTGATATGATTAACGGTTCAAATTTTGTTCTTGAGGGAATTTATCAGCATTTTGCAACAGCCGGAATTTTTGATCCCCATTGGGACGAGCAGGTCAGAAACTTCAAGGAGCTTACATCGCTTATTGATTTGAATAAAATCCCGATTGTCCATATGGGCAGTTCCGTTTCAATGCTCACCCACCCGAAACAGCCTTTTACAACAGGCGTGAGAATGGGCATTGCAATCTATGGCTACAATGTTGCCCCCGATTCTCTTTCAAATTCGCCAAAGGACAAACTTCGCAAAATGCGAAACAATTACTTCATTAAGAAGTACAACATCAGCGAAACATATTTTGATGTAAAGATAGATTTACAGCCGGCTATGAAGATGAAAACCCGTATTCTTCAGCTTAAAAAGGTGAACAAGGGTGAGTGGTTCGGCTACAATGCGTCATATACGGCAGATGAGGATATTATTCTTGCAATTCTTCCTGTCGGCTACAACAACGGCATAGGTCACGCAAATCACGGCAGAAGGGTTGTTATCAACGGCAAAAAATATCCTGTTGTCGGTGAGATGTGTATGAATATGACGGCTGTTAAGGTTGATTCATCGGTAAAAATTGATGACGAGGTAACACTCCTCGGTGACGGCATAACAGTTGGAATGTTCGGCAGAAGTTCGGGTATGGGCAATGCCGAGGCGCTTGTGAATATAGGCAAGAACAATCCGAGATTTTATGTAAAAGACGGTAAGGTTGTAAAGGAGAAGTAAGATGGCAGTTTCGGTACACAAATGGCTTTTGAATAAATTCAGAGATATTAACCACAGCAGAATGGATAAGCACATTGACATTATCGCCAAGAACAGCGGTAAGTCAAAGGCTTATATCAAGTTCGACATAATCCGCAACTTTCTCATCAGAGGCACAGGCTACACGGACTATTTCCGTTGCGATTTTATCAACCTTTCGGCTAAAGAGAAAAAAACCTTTGTAACTGCAAAGACTTTCTACAAAATTCTTGAATATCTCAACGATGAGGAATATATAGTTCTTCTTCGTGACAAGCTTGTTTTTGACGAGCTTTTCAAAAAGTATCTCAAAAGAGATTTCATCAACCTTCGCACAGGCAGTAAGGAAGATTTCAGGAAGTTCCTTGACGGCAGAGAAACCGTTTTTGCAAAAGATCCGACAGGCGAGGGCGGTCACGGCATTTCAAAAATCACCGTTGCCGATGTAAAGGACAGCAACAAGCTTTATGATGAACTCAAGGCAAACGGTCAGCTTCTTGTTGAGGAGGCAATCGTTCAGAGCGATGACCTCAACGAAATTAATCCGTGCGTTGTAAATTCATGGCGAGTTGTTACGCTCTATAAGGACGGCAAGGCACATATAATAAATAACGCTCTCCGTATCAATCAGGACGAGTCAAATGTTATCGGCTGTACAAATGACCTCTACCTCAGCCTTGATGCAGACGGCAGAATCGACAGTAATGTAATTGACGACTACGGCAATGTTTATGACAAACACCCGATGACAGGCAAAAAGTTCTCCGAGGTTAAGATTGCAGGCGTTCGAGAGGCTCTTGACATGGTTGTTGAGGCAGCGGAAAAGATTCCGCAGGTGAGATATATCGGTTGGGATATCGCCTTTTCAAAGAACGGTCCCGTTATGGTTGAGGGCAACGAGTACCCGGGCTACGGACTTTTGCAGTTCTATAAACTAAAAGGCAAACGCACAGGCCACCTGAAAGAAATAGCCGATGTCCTCGGTGACGAGATGAATAACATTAAGCTTTGATTATTCAGCCAAAAACTTTATAATAAAAACAAAAAACAGCACCGATATGACTGACCCGACCCCCAAAAGTTAGACCTAAAAAATCTAACTTTTGGGGGTCGGGTCACAGGACAAAGTATCTGCCCTTGATTATAATTTAGTCAAGGGCAGTTTTATTTTTACAAATTATTTTGTTCAAAATCGATTACGATGATTTTGCTCTTGCTTTTTGATTAAGCCTTACAAACACTTTGCATTGTTCAATACACACTTCTTTTTGCTCTGCTGTAAGACTGCGAAATACTCTTAATAGTTCATCCTCCTGACGAGAAGAGGCTTTGTTGGTTCGACACCCCAAAAGATAATCTATTGAAACACTAAAATAAATTGCAAGAGATTTTAATGTAGTAAAATCGGGTTCACGGGTATTCTGAACATAACTGCTTACTGTTGAGGGAGCTATATTTAATTGTGAAGCTAATTCTTTTTGTGTAATGCCTCGTTCGTCAATTAAAATCCTTAATCTATCACCAAAATTCATTAAATCACCTCGTATATATCTTATATGGTATTGACAAAAATTTTTAGATAATAACACGAAATGCGTTGACAGTTTACGAAACGAGTAATATAATGAAACTAATATACTATATTGACACGGAGGTATGAATATGTTACGGCAACAAACAGAACAGCAAACAAATGAATATCAAAAAGTAAAGAATAAGAACAGCAAATTTTTTCAGATACTAAGTGTTATTCTGATTATTTTACTTTTGCTTGGCACAATAGGTTTTGTTGTGTTTAAGGGTGATTCAAAAGTAGAAAACGGACTTTCTGCATATGAATTGGCTGTAAAATACGGCTATGAGGGAACTGTGCAGGAATGGCTTGATTCTCTTTCAGGCAAATCTGCCTATGATATTGCGGTAGATAATGGCTATTCAGGCACTGAAAAAGAATGGATATCTGCACTTGAAGCTTCATCAAAGCAGGATGGTGCAAGCATAAAGACCGCTTCTTTTTCGTCGGATGGTGAATTGCTTATAACCTTGTCCGACAATTCTGTCTTAAATCTCGGCAAAGCTATAGGTGCTGACGGCAAGAATGGCGCTAATGGCAAGGACGGTACAAACGGAATTAACGGCATTAACGGTAAGGATGGCGTCAATGGTTCTAATGGCAAAGATGGCAAAAACGGAACTAACGGTAAAAATGGTGTTGACGGTAAAGACGGAGCAAACGGTTTAAATGGTGCTGACGGCATTAACGGTACTAACGGTAAAGACGGTGTAGACGGAAAGAACGGTACAAATGGTATTGACGGTGTTGGCATTACAAATGCAAGTATCAATTCTGACGGTCAGCTTGTACTAAACTTTTCAGACGGAAAAACTGTTAATCTTGACAAGGTTGTCGGGATGAACGGTACTGACGGCGTCAGTGTTTCAAATTCTGAAATCAATTCTAACGGTGAGTTGATTCTTACATATTCAAACGGACAGCGTTCAAACCTTGGTGTAGTTGTCGGTGCTGATGGTAAAGACGGACTTAACGGAACAGACGGTAAAAATGGCATAGATGGCACTAACGGTGTTAATGGTAAGGACGGAAAAGACGGCATTAACGGTGTTGATGGCAAAAATGGAAAAGACGGTAAGGATGGTACTAATGGTATTGATGGTAAAGATGGAAAAGACGGTAAGGATGGTACTAACGGCATTGATGGTAAAAACGGTACAGATGGTATTAGCGTTATAAAGTCCGAAATCAACTCAAAGGGCGAATTAGTCTTAACTTATTCAGACAATGCAGTTGCTAATCTTGGCATTATAGTAGGTGCTGATGGCAAAGACGGTATCAATGGCGCTGATGGTAAAGATGGAGTTGACGGCATTAACGGCACTGATGGTAAAGACGGCGTCAGTGTAACTAACGCTGAAATCAATTCAAACGGTGAGCTTGTACTTTCCTATTCGAACGGGCAACGTTCTAATCTTGGAAATGTAATAGGTACAAACGGACTTGACGGCAAGGATGGAAAAGATGGCGTCAACGGAACTAACGGCACAGATGGCAAGGATGGTAAAGATGGCACAAACGGTATTGATGGTAAAGACGGTATAAGTGTTGTAAAATCGGAAATCAATTCAAAGGGCGAACTTGTTTTAACCTATTCAGATAATACTGTTTCTAACCTTGGTGTTGTAGTTGGTGCTGATGGCAAAAACGGTATCAATGGTGCTGATGGTAAAGACGGTAAAAATGGAATAGATGGTAAGGACGGCGCTAACGGTAAAAATGGTCTTAACGGAAAAGACGGCAAAGATGGTGTCAACGGTGCTGACGGTCAGGACGGAGTTGGTATTCAGAATATAATAATCAATTTAGATAATGAACTCGAAATTACTCTAACAAGCGGTACACAATTAAATCTCGGCAATATTAAGGGTGCGGACGGCAAGGATGGTACAAACGGTGTTGACGGTAAAAACGGTGCTGATGGCAAAGACGGTACTAACGGAACAAATGGCGCAGACGGAAAGGATGGCATCGGAATTACTGAAACAACAGTAAATTCTGTCGGTGAACTTGTTATTAAGTATTCAGACGGAACATCTACAAATCTTGGTACAGTTGTAGGAATTAACGGTCAGGACGGAAAAGACGGTCAAAACGGTACTGATGGTAAGAATGGTAAAGATGGTACTAACGGTAAGGATGGTATCGGTGTTACAAAATCAGAAATCAATTCTGACGGAGAATTAGTAATAACTTATTCTGATGGAACTTCTTCTAATCTTGGTGTTATAGTTGGTGCTAACGGTAAAGATGGAGTTGATGGTAAGGACGGAAAAGACGGTCAAAATGGTGCAGACGGCAAAGATGGCAAAGACGGCATTGGTATTTCTAATGTAGTTATAAATTCAGACGGTGAACTGGAACTTACTTTCTCCAATTCATCAAGTATTAACCTTGGCTGTATTGTCGGAAAAGACGGCAAGGACGGTATTAACGGAACTGATGGTAAAGACGGAGAAAATGGCAAAGACGGCATAAACGGTGTTGACGGTCAGGACGGCAAAGATGGTACTAATGGCGTTGACGGTAAAGACGGTATCGGAATTGCCAATGTAACAATTACTGATGATGGTGTTTTGAATGTTGAACTTACAAACGGAACAACACTAAATCTCGGAAGTATCAAGGGCGACGATGGTATTGGTATTTCAAAATCAGAAATCAATGCTGACGGAGAATTTGTACTTACATATACAAACGGTCAATCTACTAATCTTGGAAAGGTCGTAGGTGCAGACGGCAAGGATGGCACAAACGGTGTTGACGGTAAAGACGGTACAGGCATTGTCAATGTAAATATTTCCACCGAAGGCGCTTTGAGTGTTGAGCTATCCAACGGTACTGTACTTAACCTCGGAAATATCAAGGGTGCTGATGGCATAGGAATTTCAAAGACGGAAATCAATTCAAACGGTGAGTTGATATTGACTTATACAAGCGGAGAAACTGCCAATCTCGGTGTTGTCGTTGGTGCTAAAGGCACTGACGGCGTTGGTATTAAGACCGTTACTTTGTCTGCTGACGGTGAATTAAGCATACTTATGACTGATAATACCGTGTGCAACCTTGGCAATATCAAGGGGGAAAAGGGGGATAAAGGAGATACTGGTGAAAAAGGCGATAAAGGAGATAAGGGTGACAAAGGCGAAGATGGTCGAGGAATTTCTAAAATGGAAATTGTCAATGGCGAACTTATTGTAACCTACACAGACGGTACTACGGATAATCTTGGTAGTATTGGGTCAGGAACATCTACAGAAGATAAAGAAATATTAATTTTCACTCTGTTATCTGATGATACATATAGTGTCTCTGCTGGTAATGGTGCAAAAAATGTTGACAGCATTGAAATTCCTTCTACTTACAATGGCAAAGCAGTAACACAAATTGCTGATAAGGCTTTTATGAATTTATCAAATTTAACTAAAATCACAATTCCTGACAGTATCACAAAAATTGGAGAATATGCGTTTTATGATTGTACATTACTTTCGAATATTATATTACCAAGTAGTTTGCAATCGATTCAAAAGTATGCTTTCTCTGGGTGTACTTCAATAACTGAAATCACAATACCAAGTGCAACTACATATATTGGAGAATATGCTTTTTATAATAGTTCATTAAGCAATGCAACTTTTGAAGAAACTAATGGTTGGACAACTACATATGATTCAAGTAAAAAACAAAAGGGAGCTATTCTTCTGTTTAGTTTTAGCAATTGGGATTATAATTCTTCTGGAGTATCCTATTATTATACTGATTACGAATGGGGGTATTTTTCTCGAAAAAGCGATATGGCGCAAATTCTAAGTGGTGATTATTCGACTTCATATTATGTGTATAGAACTCTTAATTATCGTACAGTTTCTATGTACAAATATGCGTGGTCACGCAGCTAAATAAAATAAAAGGAGAGATTCGAAGTGGCAGTTTGGGGAATTGGTGCATATTACAAAGGTGATAACGGCACTGATAAAACACAAGACTTTATAAACCAAGGATTTGCTTGTATTGGTTGGAGCGAAAATGATGCTCCTGCCCTATATCAGATGATAAAGTCAGTTAAAATAGGAGATATTATTTATATAAAATCTTTTACTCCTAATCAAAAGCAATTGTGTGTAAAAGCAGTAGGGATTGTAACCGATAACTGTAAAAATCACGATAGATTGGGCTACGGCGTCAAAGTAAAATGGAAAGAAGAGTTTAGTGAATCTATCAATATTACGGTGTCTTCCGAAATGTACAGAAACAATGTGTTCAATAATACTATGTATGAAGAATACAATGAAAATATTATTTCTAAACTAGTTGATATAATCATGAATTAAAATAAAAAACAGTCTGAGTATTTGTGATTGATACTCAGGCTGTTTTTATGAATATTTCGGGTAAAATTGCAAAAATAAACATCATCGGAGGGAAATTCGGGGGAAATCTGCAAAAATATAAAATTTCACACAAAAAGAAAAACGGCAAAACCTTAGTGGTTAAGCCGTTTCTTAGTGGTTGCGGGAGCCGGATTTGAACCGATTATCGTCCTCGCAGGCTCGGTTGACCTTCCTGAAATATAGTCGTTTGTGCGACAGATTATAAATCTGTCTGCAAACTCGGTATTTCAGTTAATCGCTGCACAAAAACAATTCACCGGATTGTTTTTGCTTGCTCACCTCGGGAACCCTCAGGCCGTCGGTTCATTTGTGAAAATAAAAAATAAGCACCAATCTTTCGATTAGTGCTTATTGAATGGTTGCGGGAGCCGGATTTGAACCGACGACCTTCGGGTTATGAGCCCGACGAGCTACCGAGCTGCTCTATCCCGCGATATACAACTCTGCTGTTTTTTACAGCTTTATTATTATAGCATTATGTAAAGGTTGTGTCAATAGTTTTTTGCATATTTTTTTATTTTATGCTTTGCCCGGCTTTTTTACTGAATTTATTTACATTTTAATCTTAGGCTTTTTAGCGGGTATGTGTGCAATTATATGGCGGAACAGTTGCAAATGAAAGATTTAAATAACCTGTTAAAACAAAAGTGAGATTGTGCAAAATAATGATTTATATGTGTTTAGCACGGTGAATTTGATATATTGATTGCGGATTGCTTTTGTGATACAATTACCGTGTGAATTTGCGGAATTTTTAAATTGCGACAAATACAGATGAGAGGGAATTATGGGAAAGAACAAAACACGCAGTAAATCTGCACTTAAACAAAACAGTGTCACAGCTGAAAACAAAAGGCTCGGCGATGACGGAAACATTAATTTTACTTTTAAAATTTTGTCGGCAATCGGCATTATTATCATAGTTTCGGGGCATTGCTACAACGGCGGTGTGTCGCTGATGTATGATTGGTTTCCAAAGTATTCGTACAATCTTGCCTTGTTCGTTTTCATTTCGGGATATTTTTACAAGGAAAAACACGAGGAACATATTTTCAAATATATATGGGGACGGACAAAACGCTTGTTGATTCCTGCGTATCTATGGAACATTGTTTACGGAATAATCGCATTCGCACTTACTCAGGTCGGCTATACGATTGCTCAGGGCAAATTTGATCTGTACAACCTTTTTGTTATGCCGTTTATTGACGGCGAAAGTTTTGCCTACAACCTCGGTTCGTGGTTTGTATATCCGCTGTTCTGTGTTTATGTTTTTAACATACTGTTCCGCAAACTGCTCAAAAAGGTTCACAGGGGCAACGAGTATGTCATTCTTGCCGTGTATCTTGCAATCGGAATTTTCGGTGTGCAATACTGCATTTGGAATCCTGCCCCAAAGGGTGCGTTGCTGTTGTTGTTCAGGTCAATGTTTTTTCTGCCGTGTTTTGAGTTTGGCAGATTTTATCACGAAAAGCTTGAAAAACACGATAATCTCAACAGCGTTGCATATTTTGCAATCGTTCTCGGAGTTCAGCTTCTTCTCCTCACATTCTGTGAAAATCTTGAATACACTCCGTCAAAGTGCGTGAAGTTTGACAACGGCTGCGTCATTCCTTATGTAACCGCAATCACGGGCATTGCGTTCTGGCTGAGGGTTGCAAAGCTGATTACTCCGATTATCAAGAACAAAAAGCTTGTCAGAATGATTTCTGACAATACCTACAGCATTATGATTCACCACATTTTTGCCTTTATGATTGTAAAATGGGCGTTCCGGGGATTGAGCGTAATTACACCGCTGTTCAAAGATTTTGATGTTTTAAAACTCAAGTCAACAATTTGGTACATTTATCGTCCGAACGGCTTAAATTTTTACTGCATAATCTACCTTGCCGCAGGAATATTCATTCCGATTCTTATAGGAACGGTTACGCACAGGATATTTGAATTTATGAAAGAGCATACCTTGAAGAGTATGCAAAAAAAGCAGTCGGACAAGTAAAGTAAACAAAATTGAAAAAGTCGTAAAATAATGCTTTTTTTACAGGCTTTAAAATGAATAAAAAATAAGCTGTATGTGCATTGTTACAAAATAACACGGCTTGTATTGTGCAATATTTGCCTTTAAAGCTGTGCGACTGAACAACTTGCACTAAAAGGTAAAATAATATTTATTCATTTCGCCGTAGCAAAAAACATTAATTTGTGTTACAATATTTCATTATAGTATTTAGCGGAGCAGATATGCCGATATACAGAATAGCTGATTTGAATGTTGAAGTTAATCCAAAATTTAAAATATGCAGGAAACGGCTTGAAAGCTATGCCGTTAAGTCGAATGAATCGGGAAAGACCGACATTGAGATATCGGTTTCGGATGACGAAATCCGTGAGCGTCTCAGACTTTCCGACAACCTCAGCGAACAAGGTGCGGAGGATGTTCTGATACTCTCAAAATTCTGCAACGCCGTGCTTGACGGATTTGACGGATTCTTTTTTCATTCGTCCTGTCTTGAGCTTGACGGCGAGGGCTATGTTTTTTCGGCAGTCAGCGGAACGGGCAAGTCTACCCACACGGCTCTGTGGCGAAGGCATTTTGGCAACAGGGTGACGATGATTAACGATGACAAGCCGGTTATACGAAAATGTGACGGAAAATTTTATATTTACGGAACTCCGTGGATGGGGAAAGCTGACATAGGAACAAATACAAAAGCACCCGTTAAGGCTGTGTATATTCTTCAGAGAGCAGAAGAGAACACGGCAGTCAGGGTGTTACCGTCACAGGTTATGAAACAGTTGCTTGAGGCAACGGTTATTGATGTTGAGCGGAGCAGAATGGAAAAGCTGCTTGAATTGCTTGACGAGTTCTTTAAGGAAACACCGTTGTTTTTGCTCGGTTGTAATATGGATGAAAGTGCTGTTATGACGGCTTACAATGCCGCAAACGGCGGATAAGGCTATGGAAATTTCAGAAAGCGGAGGAATATAAGATGGAATTTGTTCAGGTCGTTTCGGTTGAAAATATGAGAAAAAGCGACGCAAGGACGATTGCGGAGCATACTCCTTCGGCGGAGCTTATGTACAGAGCCGCACAGGGGATTTTTAATTCGGCAAAGTTTGTGGGCAAGGTTGCCATAGTTTGCGGTAAGGGCAACAACGGCGGCGACGGTTATGCGCTCGCCTGTATTTTATGCAAAAACGGCTTTACACCGACAATTTTCAGAGCAAGCGACGGCTTTTCAAAGGACGGCCTTTACTATTATAAAACCGCAATGTCGCTCGGTGCCGAGGAGATGCCAATGTCACAGGCGGCGGCTTTCACGGGATTTGACATTGTAGTTGACTGTCTGCTTGGAACAGGCTTTTCGGGTGAATTAAAGGGTGAAATGCTTGAAGCGGTTGAGCAGATTAATATGACAAATGCCTATGTTATAAGTGCAGACATCAACAGCGGAATCAACGGTGACACGGGTGTGTGCAGTACGGCGGTAAACTCGGATCTTACCGTTTCAATCGGTTCGTTCAAGACAGGCTTGTTCCTCAATGACGCACCGTATTACATCGGTTCAGTCACAAACTGCGATATCGGAATCAGCCTTATTGAAGATGAATACAAGCTGATTGACTATTCTCTTTTGCATATGTTTGAGGGCTACGGCTCTCTTGTTATGACTGCGGAAGAATTTTTTGAAAAGTACGGCTACGAGCCTTCAAAGTGCAATGTTGCACGCTGTGTTGAGGAAATCAGCAAAAAAGAACGCAGAACAGTTGTAGTAAAAACAGACCATTCTGCGGTAATTGCGGATCTTAAATATATTTATTTTTGCGCTGACTATGTTATTAACAATTGATTGATTTTAATTGAGTTAAGGGTGAAACCATGAAGTACAAGAAGGTGTTGTTACCGCCCGAGCCGTATTACAGCGGCAGGGTTACAAGATATCCGGACAGAAAAGTTGCCTTTGAATCGGGACTCAGGTGGCATGGTTCATATGAAATTTCCTATATAAAAAAAGGTAAGGTAAGGCTTAACAAGCTTGATTGTGAAATTATTCTCAATGCGGGCGATGTCTATGTTCTTAACAGTCAGGAGGTTCATTCCTATGAGGACATCGGTGAGGATACTCAGGCTGTTATGCTCAATATCATTCCAAAGGCAATTGCACCGTATGTTGACGATCCGCATATTGTGCCGAGTTTCAAACAACCCGAGGGCGAAGCTCTTGAGTTTATCAGAAAAGCAATGGACATATTCCACGGATATGAAGAGTACGAGAGCAAGCTTATCAGCATGAAGGTGAGAGCGGTGATGTACAGCGTTGCGTACTATCTCATCCGTGATTGCATTGACAACGATATACAATATGTTCACGGTTCTCAGGCGGATGATTTTGACTGCGCCAAAAGTGCTATCAGATATATGCACGATAATTACAAACACGAAATCACGCTCAATGAAATCGCCAATTATGTAGGCATGACGCCTGCTCATTTTTCAAAATATTTTAAGGATAAAACAGAGGAAACATTTTCAAAGTATCTTCGCCGTGTTCGTCTTGAACACGCTATTGATGATTTGAGAAACAAAAAAATCACCGTCAGACAGGCGGCGATTGAAAACGGTTTTCCGAATGTAAATTCGTTTATCCTGTTCTGCAAGTCCGAATACGGCAGAACTCCTGCGGAACTTAGGAATTACAGCGAGAAGAACTGACGGCGAGCCACCGTTCTCGGTTCGTGAAAACAGTCGCTTCAAGGCGAAAGCTTTTTAAATTGAAAATTGAAAATGGAAAATTGAAAATTGCGGTCGGCGGTGTGCCACCGCAATCTATTAGAGAAGATACTCGGATAAAGGAATTGCATCAGATGCCCGAATACGGCATTGATGCAATTTTTGCTTTATATGAAAGTAATAGGGGAGAACCGATGTTATACAACCGTCACAACACCTATTTCAACTTGATTATTGATTCTGGGGATGAATACGGTGTTGCTCAGACCTGCGCAGACAATCATTTTTGTGCCGTCAAGGTCAAATTCGCCTTTGTCATATTTCGGAAAAAGTCCCTGATTCGGAGCGATTACTCCGCCGATGAACGGCAATTGAATCTGTCCTCCGTGGGTGTGACCGCAGACGATTAAGTCTATGTCGGTTTTCTTTGCGTCCTCGGCAATGTATTCGGGCTGGTGGTGCAGAAGAATTGTGAAATTGTTCTTTGCTTTTTCGGCAAATTCTTCCCACAGCGTTCTTGACGGAACATCGTCATCGGGAGTGTAGAACTCATAATAAGGGTAGTCGCTCATTCCGCCGATAAGCACACTCTTGCCGTTTTTGGTGAATTTTATGTATTCATTATCGAGCAATACAGCGCCTGTTGAATTTGTTTCGCTTTTAAAATCCGTTCCGAATTTGGCGGCATTGTCACGCTCATGGTTGCCGAGACAGCAGTATGTGGGTGCAATTTTTGAAAGCTTTTCAAGCACATCTTTCATCTTCGTTGTGTCGGGATCGCCACGGTTGACCATATCTCCGCAAACTGCGATAAAATCGGGATTTTGTTCCTTTACAAGCTCTGCAAGGTCTGCGTTCTTTTCTCCGTATTCCTTGTTGTGCAAATCCGTGATGACAACAAATTTCAGCTTTGCGTCGTTCTTAGTATTGTTTACACAGTAATTTGTGATTGCAATTGTGTTGTCACAGTAAACGCCCCATATTACGAGAGTCACAAACAGCGCAAGTATTATTGCTCCGAGGATTATCGAAAAATTTTTCATTCAATTCACCGCTCATATTAAGTATGGTATTATTTTAGGCTCGTTTTGTGCGGTTGTCAACAAATGTGTGTCGAACAAGTCTGATTATTACTGTTCCTTGTGCTTTGATTGTCGGATTTTGAGTTGATTTAGGAATTGCTTTGTTTGACATTCCTTTTGCACTGTTGTATAATAAATCATAATTGTATTTATATGTTACTCGGGAAATTTACACAAAGTTAAACAGAAGAGGTATGGGTTATGAAGAAGATTAATTTGCGTAAGATGTTGCTGGCTCTCGCAGATGTGTTTATTATCGTTGTCAGCGGTATTCTTGCAAATTATATTCTCTTGCTTGTCGGCTACATAGGTGCTGCTTCAAGCAAAGGCTTGTTGAGCTATATTGTTATTGATCTTGTCATGTGTCTGTTTACGCTTTATATAAGCGGAACATATTCAAAATTGTGGCGATACTTTAACGCAAAGGACTATATGGTGTGCGGAACTGCCGTCTTTTCGGGGTTTACGCTCGGCTTTGTAATCTCGTTGTTTTTGCAGATTCCGCAGAGAAAGATTTTTTGTATAGTACATTTCGCAATAGCCCTTGTCGGAATTCTTGCATTCCGTTTTGTTTTCAGAAGGGCTTTTCTTGACCTTACCGAGGCAGGAAGGGCAGAGGGCGGAGAGCGCACCCTTATTGTGGGCGCAGGCAATGCCGGCAGAATGATTGTTCGTGAAATTCACAATGCGAAAGAGCAGAATGATGTTAATAATCCTTCAAAAAGCATCATTCCGGTATGCTTTGTCGATGATGATTTGAAAAAGCTGAATCAGAAAATCGAAGGAATCCCCGTTGTCGGAACCTGTCCCGAAATTGTTAAAATATGTGATGAATACCGCATAGACAATATTATTGTTGCACTTCCGTCATGTGAGGAAGATGAGAAGAGGAAGATTCTTGATTACTGTTCCGCAACAGAGTGCAAAATCAAGATTATCCCTTATCTCGGTGAGCTTTTGTTTGATGACGGGCATACACAGCTTATTTCACAGGCAAAAGAAATCAAGATTGAGGATCTTCTCGGCAGAAAACCCATTGAGTTTGACCGAAAGGAGATTCATGACCTTATCAACGGAAAGATTTGTCTTGTTACAGGCGGCGGCGGTTCAATCGGCAGTGAGCTTGTAAGACAGATTGCAAAAAATGATCCAAAACAAATCATCATTGTTGATATCTACGAAAACAACGCATATGACATTCAGCAGGAGCTTGTGCTTGAATACGGCACAAAGCTTAACCTTGTAACGCTTATTTCATCGGTTCGTGATTACGACAAAATGGAGCTTATCTTCAAGACATATCGCCCCGAACTCGTATTCCACGCTGCCGCTCACAAGCATGTTCCGCTTATGGAAACCGTTCCCGAGGAGGCTGTAAAGAACAACATCTTCGGCACATTCAATGTTGCAACCCTTGCAGAAAAGTACAAGGCAAAGAAGTTTGTTATGATTTCAACCGACAAGGCTGTTAATCCGACAAATGTTATGGGTGCAACAAAGCGTGCGTGCGAGATGATTAT
>OHRR01000569.1_pt1 | contig 23767 bp, 19 predicted proteins | sample 1578501 | NCBI WGS metagenome assembly OHRR01 (sample SAMEA3879598, study PRJEB24766) | human gut metagenome | biome: human-associated habitat; feature: feces | place: USA | collected 1985/1987
TGGCTACAATCCACAGGAGGAGCAATTCGGGAATACCAGAAAACTTCTGGAGCAGCTGATCGGCAGTGACGCAGATATTCTGATCTGCACAAAGTCGGATCTTGTGGTACGGGATATTGATCTGTTGAAGAAGCTTGGACGTGTAACCGTTTCATGGTCGATCAACACACTAGATGAAAATTTCAAGAACGATATGGATTCTGCTTCGAGCATTGAGCACCGTATCGCTGCTATGAAGCAGGTATATGAGGCAGGTATCCGTACAGTCTGTTTCGTATCCCCGGTATTCCCCGGTATCACGGATTTTGAAGCAATCTTTGAGCGGGTAAAGGATCAGTGCGATCTGTTCTGGCTCGAAAATCTCAATCTTCGAGGCGGTTTCAAAAAGACAATTATGGATTATATCGCCGGAAAATATCCTGATCTTGTACCACTTTACGACGAGATCTATAACAAGCATAACCGCAGCTACTTTGAAGCACTTGAAGTAAAAGCTGAGAAAATGGCTAAGAAGTATGATTGTGCCTTTGTGGATAATGAAATGCCTTATGGCAGAGTCCCGCAGGGGCATCCGGTGATCGTAGATTATTTCTATCATGAGGAAATCCGTGGGACAGAGAATACCGGAAAAAGAAATCGCTAACTTCAAGTTCGTCGGAGAAACACTAATACCACACAAAACTTAATATCAACACAGCGTCAGAGCGTATGGGAAAAACTGTACGCTCTCTTTTTTTATCAAAAATAGAGGAAAATCACATGGAAGAAACAAATGTAACAATGACAACAGAGAAAACGCAAGGAGAGACAGCTGCAAAAGAAAATGAGACAAAGGCGGAGAAGTTTATCCGTATTGGCGAGTACCGCATGAATAAGGCGGTGGATGCCATTGGCAGACTGGAAAATCTTGCGAATCGCAGTTTCTATAAATACACACAGGAACAGGTAGACGCTATGTTTCAGGCATTAGAGGGGAGGGTTGTGGAAGTTAAGGTAAGGTTTATGCCTAAGAAAGCGGCTGAGAGTAAGACTTTCAGCTTTGGTATAACGGAATAGGAATGTAACGTGAAGTAAAGGAAAGGTAGTCATGTAGTGTATGTGGCTGCCTTTTTGTCGTATCTATGACAGGAAGGAGAACTGCGTACGTGAGAAAATATGATTTTATATCGGCTCTGGAAAAAGAGACAGCAGCCGAGGTTGTCAAAAATCGTGAGGAATGGATGAAATACCTTATCACAGCGGCGAGATTATATAAGTATCCGTTCCGGGAACAGCTTTTGATCTATGCACAAAGACCGGACGCAACAGCGTGTGCTTCCATAGAGCTGTGGAATGAGCGTTACAAGATTCCCCTTTAATTTCATATCATTTGGCTCTCATTAAAAGTAAAAAATCTTCGTATGTGGAAGCTGACTTGATGCAAAAATTGATGTCCCTTCTAAGCTGGGTTTTCCAAGTAGAGCCATTCTGATCAGACTGCCATTCTTTGTATTTTTTACCACGTTCACCACCCGGAATGATGATGGAAAGGTTATGCGCTTTGCATAGTTCATCACTTAGTTTCCGGATGTGGTAATACGACTGTTTGCAGTCGTGATATTTGTTATGCTCGATGTTATCAGCAGCACAAAATAAGATGTGATTATGAATATGTTCTTTATCAATGTGTGTGGTGAGAACATACGAATATTTCCCTTCTAAAACCTTGTCAGCAAGTTCTTTTCCAATGCGGTGAGCTTCCTTATAACTGACTTCTCCCGGAGCAAAAGCTTGTATCAGATGATAGGCTTTGTTAGGACTGTTCTCCCTGCAATGGTCAAGGGTGTACTTAAAGTCAATCGCTGCTGTTTCCGGTACTGTTTACCCGCTTTGCAATCTGATTCAGACTGGAGCTGATTCGTCCAAGCTCTGTATTATAATTTCGCAGATAACTGTAATCGACATCATACACATATCCATATAAAACTAGTTTGCGTAAGAAAGCTGACATGCTTTTCATGCCGGATGCTTTGAACTTGGTATTGAGAATGTATTGCTCATCATTACTGAGATAAAATTGCACCGGATTGGTGCGGTTTCTGTTTGCCATTGAGTCGCGTCCTTTATAAATTTGGGTACAAAAAAACTGCTGTAAAATGTTCGATTTTTACAACAGTCTGTTTCATGTTTTATTCAATTTTGGGTGTAATTACCCATAGCAAATTGTAGCAAAAACGGCAGGAAAGGTCAATATATTTCGATGGAAGACCGAAGAACCGAAGAAAAATCAAGAGAGGGTTAGGGATACTTCCCTATGGAAATTCAACTACATAGGCGATAGGAAAGTGTGGGGAATTTCGCATGTGTCATGACACAGGCTGTGCTTGCTATTATAGTTGAGGCTATTGGCTCAGATAGTTATAATAATGAAATATGTTTGAGATTGTTCACATAATTCGAAAATAAAAAACTTGGTTTTGACTATCTTTTTATGGTTCTCAATCGTTATACATTATAGAATGTGATAAATATTTTGAACTTCTAAAAATGAGAAAGGGGGATTTTGTGTATAATGATTTTCTACTAATCAGGAAAATGAAGCAAGGTGATGATAATGCTTTTGATTTATTTGTCCACAAGTATTATCAAGAAATTTTAAGCTACTGTCATCATCATTGTTTCGATAAAACGTATGCGGAAGATTTAACGCAGGAAACATTTATACGTTTTTTTACAAGATTGCCCGACTATCATTATAAAGGAAAAACATTGAATTACTTATATACGATAGCAGGTAATCTTTGCAAAGATTATTTGAAAAAAACAAAAGAAATACTGTTGGAAGAAAATGAGTCTCTGGAAGGAAATCAGGCAGAAGAAAATCAAACGGAACAGATTTTGAATAGAGTTTTGATAGAACAGGTTTTAGGACAACTTCCAGACGAATCAAGAGAAGTGCTTACGCTTTATTATTTTCAAGAGCTAAAACTGACAGAAATTTCGGGTAAATTGCAAATCGGGCTTCCACTGGTAAAGTATCGTTTGCAAAAAGCAAGGAAACAGTTGAAAGAACTTCTCGGAAAGGAGGAATTACATGAATCAGAAAGAAAAGATTGAAGCAAGCGAAGAAAAAATACAGGAAACAATCTGTAAATCAAAAAATGCTTTTTTTATGGCAGAACAGGAACGAATGCTTTCTTATCATGATTTTTTGTGGATACAGCTTCGTGTCATACAAAAAAGATGGTGGGTTCTTCAATTTATAATTTTAGTGGCATTATGGATTGCTTTAAATTCTATCCATGATGAAATGTATATAAAAAGAAGTATGGGCGTAGTTGCGGCACTATTTGTAATCCTTATTATTCCGGAACTGTGGAAAAACAGGTCATGCGAATGTATGGAGATAGAAGCAGTCTCTTATTATTCACTAAAACAAGTATATGCAGCACGTATGCTGTTATTTGGTGTTACAGATATTTTTTTCATCACTTTGTTTTTAGGAGCCGCGTCAGCAGGTCTGCATTATGAATTATCAGAATTAGTTGTTCAATTTCTTTTTCCGCTTTGCGTAACTGCCTGTATCTGTTTCGGAATTTTGTGCAGCAAGCGCTCTTTTAGTGAAACGGTTGCGATTGTTCTGTGTGTTATATGGAGTGCATTATGGCTTTTCATTGTTTTAAATGAAAACATATATGTTATGGTTACAGTTCCTATATGGTTAATGCTGTTTGGTTTAGCAATGATTTTTCTTGGTTTTGCTATATACCGTATTTTAAAGAATTGTAATCAATATTTGGAGGTGTCATTTTATGAAATTAGAACTTGATGGTTTAACGAAAGAGTTTGGAGATTTTACAGCAGTTAATCATATAAATCTCACTATGACGAATGGTGTATATGGTCTTTTAGGTGTAAATGGAGCAGGAAAAACAACTTTAATGAGAATGTTGTGTACCCTTTTAAAGCCAACAAGCGGAACGATATGCTGTAATGGAAAAGATATTTTCAGTATGGACAGTGAATATCGCAAGTTATTGGGGTATTTACCGCAGGATTTTGGCTTTTATCCTGAATTTACGGTAGAGGATTATTTACTTTATATTGCAGCACTAAAAGGAATACGTCCTATTGTTGCAAAAAAGCGAGTGAAAGAATTGATCGCTAAGGTTGGTCTTTCAAAAGCAACTCATAAAAAAATGAAAAAATTATCCGGAGGTATGAAGCGTAGAGCCGGAATTGCACAGGCTATGTTGAATAATCCTAAGATTTTAATACTTGATGAACCAACAGCAGGACTTGATCCAAATGAAAGAATCAGATTTCGCAATTTGATCAGTGAACTTTCAGAAGACAGACTGGTGTTATTATCTACACATATCGTTTCAGACATCGAGTATATTGCAAATGAAATCTGGTTGATGAAAGACGGAAAAATTCTGCACAAAGGAAGCATTGACGAATTGATAAATTCTATGTCGGAGACAGTATGGGAATGTCTTGTACCTAAAAATATGGTTCCGAATTTTATGGAAAAATATAAAATTTCTAATATGAAATCAGAAACGAATCAGGTTATGCTGCGAATAATTTCTCACGAAAAACCGGTTGAGAATGCAATGCGTGTAGAAGCGTCATTGGAAGATGTATTTTTATATTATTTTGGAGAGAAAGCAGGTGATGAAAATGCTGCGTTATGAAATAAAAAAAGTGTTTTCTAAATCAAAAAATAGAATGGCTGTTATTGTATTATTTGTAATACTTGTGATAACCAGTGTTTTAACGATTAACAAGGTGGAATATGTTGATGAAAAAGGAAATCATTTTGTTGGAATTTCAGCTGCAAGAGATTTAAGAGAAGCGAAAAATGAATGGAAAGGTTACCTGACGGAAGATACTTTAAGTAAGGCTCTTGAAGAAAACAGGACAATTAACAATTCTAAAGAAGCATTGTCTGACGATATTACGGAACAAAATAAGGCATACGCAAAAAAGCAGGGAATTGTAAGCATTATTGATGTAATCAGTCAGGCATTCAGTGAATACAGGGATTATAATTATTATGCGGCTGATAATGTTTCTGATGATGAAGTTGGAGCTATCTATGAAAGAAGAATTTCTGCTTTAAAAGAATGGTTTGATTCTGGAGAGGAAACATTTACACAAGAAGAAAAAGATTTTATGATTCAGAAGTATGAAGATTTAGAAACACCCTTTTACTATGAATATATGGACGGTTGGGCTGCGTTACTGCAAAATATATCAACCTTTATACTGATTTTGGCTTTAGTGATAGGATTTTTTGTATCTGGAATATTTTCTGACGAATTTCAGGCAAAAGCAGATTCTATTTTCTTCTCTACCAGATTTGGAAGAAGTAGAGGAATTTCCGCAAAGGTAGGAGCAGGTTTTTGTATTACTACGGGATTTTATGTGATTTTTGTACTTCTATATACGTTTATTGTACTTTTCGTATTAGGTGTAGACGGTGCAAATTGCCCTATCCAATTAGATTTGTGGAGAAGTGTTTATAATATTACTTTTTTACAGGCATATCTTTTTATTGTTTTGGGTGGATATATAGGAACGATATTTGCTTCTACACTTGCAATGTTGGTATCAGCGCTTACACGCTCTACTCCAACCGCGATTATTGTACCGTTTATTGTGTTATGTGCATTTCCGTTTTTAAGCAGAATTATTACTTTACCGGGATTATGCTCTTTCTTCCCTGACCAGTTATTAGAAATTTATTTGGATATTAAAGAAGCTGGACTTGTAACATTGGGAGGTAAAGTAACAACAATTGCAACGGTTATTGTTCCTGTATATGCCGTGATATGTTTGATTCTTCTACCTGTACTGTATAAGGTTTACAAAAAAACGGAGATAAAATAAATGAAGCGATATACAAGACGAAAAAGCCATAAAGTAAAAATATTATTTAGCCTGTTATTTTTAATCATCTTATGTATGATGGCAGGCAAGGTACTTAATTCAGATTTTACATTACTCTCTCTTGATAATATAACACATCATGTCGCCAGTGAAGATAATGGTTGGAATCTGATTCTTGTAAATCGCGATAGTTATATTCCTGATGATTATCAAGTAGAACTTACAGAATTATCAAATGGGAAAAAAGTAGATTCCAGAATTTATCCAGAATTGCAGGAAATGTTTAATGACGCAAGGGCGCAAGGGTATGGTTTATTTGTCAGAGAGGGATATAGGACACAGGAAGAACAGCAACAACTAATGGACGAAAAAATAGAAGCATATGAAAATGAGGGAAAATCAAAGTCAGAAGCAAAAAAACTTGCAGAGCAATGGGTGGCGATTCCCGGAACAAGTGAACATCAGCTTGGCATTGCAGTCGATATAAATGCAGATACTACAAAAAGTTCAAGTGATGATGTTTATAATTGGCTTGCGGAAAATGCTCATACATATGGGTTTATAAAGCGTTATCCCTCAAATAAGACAGATATAACAGGTGTTATAAATGAACCTTGGCATTACAGATATGTCGGGAAAGAAGCTGCATCGAAAATATATTCTCAAGGAATTTGCTTAGAAGAATATATAGATACGCTTGGATATACCGATTCAGGACATTAAATTACTTGTAATTGCTCCGATGAATAATGTTTTAGGCGGAAGTTTATGAATAACAAACTAAGGAGGGAAGATTATAGCTAAATTATTATTACTTTCCCTTGAGGAAAATGAGGACGAACTATTAAATGCAGTTATGTCAGTTTTGGATGGTTTTGAAAATAAAATGCAGATGTTAAAAGAGAATTTTTGCACAAAATTAGTTTTTGAAGGAATGGAAATAGATGTTTCAAAACGAATGATATATCGAGAAAATAAAGAAGTTAAGGCTACATGTGTAGAATTTCAAATTCTGCATTTATTAGCAAGAAATCCAGGCAGAGTATTTAGTAAGGAACAGATATATGACATTGTGTGGAAAGAACCCTATGTCGGTGATTACAACATTGTTATGAGCCATATTAGAAATATTAGAGAAAAGATTGAGGATGATCCCAAAAATCCCGTCTATATACAGACATGGGGATATGCCGGAAAAAACACAGCGCATCATGGGCTTATATAATGTTGAAGAGAAGGAAGCTGTCAAAATGATGGCAGACACAGATAAAAGACGTATGACAAATTATAACTTTTACACGGAGCAGAAATGGGGGAAAGCCAGTAATTATACGTTGTGCCTGAACAGTTCACAGCTTGGATATGCCAGGTGTGAGAAGATAATTATGGAATGCAGTAAATAACCAGAAGTGATAATTATATGATGTGATATATCTGTAAAAAAAGGAGGACAATAGGTAATGCTAGAAAAATACAGAAAATCAGCATTGTTGTGGAAATAATGCGTACAACTATCGCAATCTACTTTGCATACAGAATTAAATTATAAAATTTGCAAATGTTTATTGACTCTACAACCGATATAGAGTTTATGATATGCTCATATCAGATAAGAAAGAGGAAAATGCTATGGAAAAAAATCTTACAACTGGAAGTGTATTCAAAAATGTAATTTTGTTTTCCCTTCCATATCTGCTTTCCTATTTTTTGCAGACACTCTATGGAATGGCAGATTTGTTTATTATTGGGCAATATGATGGTGTAGCAAGCACAACTGCGGTATCTGTCGGTTCGCAAATCATGCATATGATTACTGTTATGATTGTAGGTCTTGCGATGGGAACAACAGTAAGTATTGCACAGGCAATTGGAGCTGATAATAAAAAACAGGCATCTAAGGCAGTTGGTAATACCATAGTTTTATTTATGGGAGTTGCTATCGTTGGAATGGCATTGCTGCTTATGCTGGTACACCCTATTGTATCAGTAATGTCTACCCCTGCGGAGGCTGTAAATGGTACGGTCACATATCTGACAATCTGTTTTATTGGTATTCCATTTATCACGGCGTATAACATCATCAGCGCCATTTTCAGAGGTATGGGAGACAGTAAAAGTCCGATGTATTTTATAGCCGTAGCATGTATTGCAAATATTGTATTGGATTATCTTTTTATGGGAACATTTAAACTTGGTCCTGCGGGTGCTGCACTTGGAACGACTATTTCACAGGCAATCAGTGTGTTGGTATCAGTGATTGTTATTATAAAAAGAAAAAGTGTTGTGCTAAGTAAGAAAGATTTCAAACCTTATCGTGAGGTAATGGGGAAAATATTATATATCGGTATTCCAATTGCTGTGCAGGATGGCCTGATTCAGGTTGCTTTTATTGTGATAACGATTATTGCAAACCAGAGAGGATTAAACGATGCAGCTGCCGTTGGCATTGTAGAGAAAATTATAAGCTTTCTGTTTCTGGTTCCGTCTTCTATGTTATCAACTGTTTCAGCTCTTGGGGCACAGAATATCGGAGCAAATAAACCAGAAAGAGCAATTGCAACACTGAGGTATGCTGTGTTGATTGCAGTTGGATTCGGAATATTGGCAACTATTACAATTCAATTTACCGCCGGATCAATCGTAGCTTTATTTACCGATGGAAATACATCAGCTGGAGCAGATGTGATAAGGCTTGGCAGTCAGTATTTGCGAGGCTATATTTTTGACTGCATTTTTGCAGGTATTCATTTTAGCTTCAGCGGTTATTTCTGTGCTTGTGGAAAATCCGGATTGTCATTCTTACATAACATTCTGGCAATTGTACTGGTTCGTATTCCGGGAGTTTATCTGACATCAAGGCTATTTAAGACAACATTGTTTCCGATGGGACTTGCAACAGCAGCCGGTTCGTTGTTATCAGTTTTTATCTGTGTGATTGCGTTTTATGTCATATATCATAAAGAACCGATAAGGAAGGATCATCATTTATTCGGATATCATTAAGTTCGTTATTAAGACGTTCTGCCCACTGACGCAGAACGTCTTCTTTTGTTTGATAATTTTTATAAAGGGAGGCACGTCCAACCTCCTTACCGCTGGTGAATTTACCTGTTGTAATGAGCTTAGTATGTTTTGTCTTGAATCTTTGTCTAATATATCTAATCAAAAGAAAGTTATAATTCTATATCGTTCGTGTCGAAAAAATGTCATTTCACGCAGATGGCATTTTTTAAAATGCCTTTTATTGTATAATATGATGTAAGTAAGATACAACGTATTTTTATAATCGTTTTACGAATCGTTTTACAAATTGTTTTACGAATCAATTATTATAGTGTTTTATAATGTTAAAAATATTGTAAAAATGTTGTCAAAAATACAAGAAGTGCGATAAAAGGAGGAAGAGTTTATGAGGTATTCAAACTTAAAAAAGCTTGCTGCAGTAGTATTATCTATCGGAATGGTATTTTCAAGCAGTGCTGTGACTGGTTTTTCAGCAGATAACAGCAAAATGATACCCACGATTGCTGAGAGCTCATATAGTCAGGCAGCAGCAAATATTGATGATGAATATGCCTATGATGGAACATATGTTGATAAATGGGGGGATACACGTAAGGGTAGTCAGCTTGGAGTGACATATACAAAGGATGCAACAGAATTTAATATATGGGCCCCTGCGGCAACAGGTGTAAAAGTTAATATTTATGAAGCAGGTGCGGGTAATGCCTGTAAGATAGGATCTTATACATTAGAGAAGGTGTCTAGCAGTAAAGAATGGAATGGTATATGGACTATAACGCTTGTTGGTAATTGGGGTGACTATTATTATGATTATACGATAACCACGACAGATGCTTATCATAAGGACAGCAATCAAACACAAACATATAATATTCAGGATCCATATTCGATTGCTGTCAGTGAAGATGGAAAGTATTCATATATTACAGACACTTCTACAATATCACCTGAAGGTTGGGATAACGACAGGCACGTATATGTTGATTCAACAAAAGCCAATACTGTTTACAGGATAAGTGTCAAGGATTTTTCATCAGATGCTGAATCGGGTATGACGGCTGGTGGAAAGTATAGTGCATTTACGCAAGAGGGTGCAAAAGTAAATAGTGCGGGAGAGCTTGTATCAGGTATCGATTATTTGAAGGAGCTCGGTGTTACGACAGTACAGCTTGCACCGTTTGCGGATTATGAGGCTGACAGTGAATATGAGATTTTAAATTATAATGCACCTGAGACAAGTTATGCTTCCAATCCGTCGAACTGCAAGGCTGTAATAAAAGAATGTAAAGAGATGATTCAGGCACTCCATAATGCAGGATTTTCTGTTGTGATGGAGATGCCTTATACGCATGCTTCAGAGGAAAATTCTCTTGAAAAGTCAGTTCCGGGCTTTTTTTACAGAATAAATAATTCCGGAGGCAGATATACAACAAATACTGGATATGGCAATGAGTTTGCCACAGAGCGCAAGATGTACCGTATTTATATGGTTAATTCCATGAAATACTGGGCAGAGGAATATCATATGGATGGATTTTCGCTGGATTTGATTGACTGTGTAAATATGAAGTACAGAGGCGCATCACGTGTATATAAATGGCTGGATGAGATAAAGAAATCATTGGCTGAGGAAGATGCCAATCTGGTTATCTGGGGAGATAATTATACCAAAGAAGAAAGGCAGAATAAGACTTCAGTTTATGATGAAATTATTGGTACAACAGGTGGTACTTATGGCGATAGAAATGAAAAAGCCGTAAAAATCTATAAGCAGAAAGCAGCAATGAAATATGCCACGCCGGGAACATTGTTTATGGATGGCGGAGAGGAAATGTGTAACAGCGTTAAAGAAACAGGCAGCAGTTACCTTGAATGGAAGGATTCGGCAGATTACGCAGATGTAGTCTCATATTACAGAGGACTTATGCAGATACGAAAAGCATTTTCACCGCTTGCGAATAGTCAGGAAATAACAGATTCGGAAGCTTATGTGCTTACAGGTACCAAAGCTGATGAATGGGACACTATGGCAGTATTAAATAATGATTCAGATGTGGCAAAAGAAATCACAATTCCGGTTCAGACAAGAGCTGCCTCAGACTGGGTTGTTATTGCTAACGGCGAAGGTGCAGGAGTTACATCACTTGGTGAAGTGTCTGGCTCAGTTGTAAATGTTCCTGCATATACTACAATGCTTCTTGTAGACAGGGAAAGCTTTGAGGCTGTGGCTGTAACCTCAGACAAAGGAAAAGTAATTGTTAATTATGTGATAAAAGATAGTGGGCAGAAACTACGTGAATCGATTACACTTCAGGGTAGACCTGGAACGAATTATGCGGTGCCTGATAATATTAAGATTCCATCAGGATATACTTTTTCAAGTCAAACAGGCAATAAAAGGGGTGTGTATACATCAGATACACAGACAGTTACATATTATTATGAAGCGATAGATCCAGATACAGTAGTAGACGGAATTAAAAATAATGGAGTGTACTGTAAGAACGCAAAGTTTAAAGTGACTTCTCCTGATTATACACAGGTAATGGCAGGAAATAAAATACTTACATCTGACGCTGACGGTGCTTATACTGTGTCTGCGGCAGATGGCACACAGACAATAGCATTGACAGATAGTGAAGGATACAGCATTTATCTGTCTATTACAGTAAATGCAGACCACACAATAAATAACAGTGACTGCACGAAGGAATCGACCTGCTCTGTCTGCCAGCAAACATTTCCAGCACAGACAAGCCATAGGTTTAGTGCCACCTGGACAAAAGACGATACTAGTCATTGGAAGGTGTGCGAGAATGACGGCTGTACGGTAACAACAACAAAAACAAAACATAGCGGTACAGATGATGGCGATTGTACAACGCCTGTAATATGTGAATGTGGTGAGGTTGTTACAGCAGCAGAGGCAGAACATATATATGATGAGAGGAAGTCAAACGGTAATGGTACGCATACCCGCAAATGTATAACTGTAGGATGTACAAAAGTAGAAACAGAAAACTGTGCGGGAGGAGAGGCAACATGTAAAAAGAGAGCTGTCTGCACAGAATGTAATGCAGAATACGGCACATTAAACCCTGCAAATCATAACGGCAATGAAGTATGGGAACAGACAGCAGAAACACATCAGAAAAAATATGATTGCTGCGGTGCCGATATTACTAATGTAGAAGCCCATATTTGGAAAGACGGTGTGTGCAAAGTTTGTAATTATCAGTGTGAACATACAGGTGGAAATGCAACCTGTACGCAGAAGGCAGTTTGTGATATTTGCCATATTGAGTATGGAGAAATAAATGCAGATAATCATACTGGAACAGAAGAATGGACACAGACAGCGACAGAGCATGAAAAGAAATATGATTGCTGTGGCAAAGTAACGGTAGAAAAAGGAAATCATAATTGGAAAGACGGTACTTGTGAAGTATGTGGTTATGTATGCGTGCACAGCGGAGGAGAAGCAAACTGTACAAAGGGTGCTGTCTGCGAAAACTGCGGCAAGGAATATACAGAAAAAAATCTGGCAAATCACAGCGGCAAGGTAGTGTGGGAACAGACAGCAGAAACACATCAGAAAAAATGTGACTGCTGCGGTGCCGATATTACTAATGAAGAAGAACATATTTGGGTAGACGGTCATTGTAGTGTCTGCGGATATGACTGTATCCATAAAGGTGGAAGCGCAACTTGTACGCAGAAGGCAGTTTGTGATATTTGTCATATTGAGTATGGAGAAATAAATGCAGATAATCATACTGGAACAGAAGAATGGACACAGACAGCGACAGAGCATGAAAAGAAATATGATTGCTGTGGCAAAGTAACGGTAGAAAAAGGAAATCATAATTGGAAAGACGGTACTTGTGAAGTATGTGGTTATGTATGCGTGCACAGCGGAGGAGAAGCAAACTGTACAAAGGGTGCTGTCTGCGAAAACTGCGGCAAGGAATATACAGAAAAAAATCTGGCAAATCACAGCGGCAAGGTAGTGTGGGAACAGACAGCAGAAACACATCAGAAAAAATATGACTGCTGTGATAAGGAAGTATCAGTAAGTGAAGCACATGATTGGGAAAATGGTGTGTGCAAAGTTTGTAATTATCAGTGTGAACATACAGGAGGAAATGCAACTTGTGTGAAAAAAGCGTTGTGTACAATATGTGGTGAAGAATATGGCACTTACAATATGAGTATACATGAAGACTTGCATTTAGTAGCGGCAAAGGAAGCTACTATGACAGATGAAGGAAATATTGAATACTGGTATTGTAATGCTTGTGACAGATATTACATCAGGCAGGATGGGCTTGTTGAAATTGAAAAATCACAGACTGTTATTGCAAAGCTTAAAGATACAACACCACCGGCAGATATAACACCACCGGCAGATGTAACACCACCGGAAGATATAACACCACCGGCTGATACAACATCACCAGCCGATATAACAACTGCGATCGATACGGATAAAGAAGCTAAGGAAGAAGCAGTAAAAGAACAGACTCCTGGTACGGGAGATGACAAACGTACATTAGCATGGCTTCTTATGTTTGTAATAGGAGGAGCAGGAGTAATAGTATTTGGTAAGAAAAATAAGTTTACAGATAAAATTTAAAATGGAGTAAAATAATAAATTGCTGGAATTCTGATTCATTTATAGAATCTGAGTTCCAGCTTTTTGTATAAGACAAAAATTTTGTGTTATAATGTTTTACAGGCTTTTTGATGGAATATTTATTTACGAGGAGGAAGCAAAGGGTGGATGAATTGAAGTGCAATAATTGTAAATATAAAACTAATGTATCCAATGTGTATTGGATTTATAGATAAAAGGGAAGAGGAATTCAACAGCATACTTATGTTTTGGAAGGTACAAGGTTTATATGACCGGGAAAAAATAAATAAATTACTAGATGATTTCGAACAGTCATATGACAGGCTTTTTAATCAGGAGTAATTAATTCTTTGTATGTAACTTCTTATACTGCGAAGGATTTACTCCGGCTATTTCTTTAAAAACGCGGTTGAAGTGTGTGAGGTTGGAAAATCCGGTCAGCGTTGCAACCTCGGTGACATTTTTATCAGTTTCCTTGAATAAACGTTCTGCGTTCATTATGCGTGTGCGTTTTATATAGTCAACAACAGTACGGTTAGTATTTTTCTTAAATTCACGACAAAGATAGTAAGTACTTATATGAAACATATCTGCAAGAACATCAAGTGATATGTCGTGTTCATAGTTGTTGTTGATATAGTTAATAATATGCGTTGTTCTGTTATGTCTTTCAATACCAATGGTGCTCTCTTTCATTCCAAGAACTGTAATAATTATAAGATTCACAAGTGCTTCCATCTGTTCCTGCTTGTATGCTGAGGCAGAGTTCTGGGCTTCAAGAAAATAGTACATAAGCCTTCTTAACTTTTTTAATGATTCAGTATCAGACTTGTATACACAGTATGAGTCTGCAAGCTTCTGCCTCAGGGCATCTGATGAAATTATGTCCGGTCTGAAATAAAGTACAATCCTTGAAAATGTGCATCCTTGTTCACTGTAGGAACGATGCATAGTCTGAGGTGGGAATATAATACAATCACCAGCCTCGGTTTTATACAATTTATCGTCTATATAGTGATATCTTTCACCATTATCTAAAAAATACAATTCATAATAATCGTGATAGTGCGAACGTGTCATATTATCGTTGACGCTGGCAGTATGTGCTGCAGCTATGGATTCACCAAGTGACATAAGGTTCTGTGCTACATCTATCATAATAATCCTCCATTCTTGTGCTGCTTCTTTGCGCATCTCAAGTTTGTGCGAAGCAATATTTATATATTTCACAACTGTATAGTTATATTTAATATATTATAAGTAGTATACAACGAAAAATTTGAAAGTGCAAGAAATGTAAAAAAACCAATTTATCCTGTCAATATCTGTATAGTTTTAATTATTGAATAGTTGTATAAATTAATTATAAACAAAACATAAACAAGAGATTATCAGATTACTGAAAGGAGATAAAAAATAATATGAGAATATGTTATAAGGCAGGAAATGTAACCTATAACACTAACTATTATTCTGTTATTACAGATTCAGTAGAAATAAGAATATGGTTTCTCACAGATGAAATAATCAGAATAAGAGCCGGCTTTGATGGAGACTGGGATGAAGCTTCATATAGTCTTGCTATGACAGCATGGGACTCAAGAACAGATGAGTTTTTAAAGGGCTATAGAAAAAGAGTTGAAGTGGCATACTCAGAGCTTGTGGATGGAACTGACAAGGCAGTTATTTGCGGAAGTAAGCTTCGTATAGAAATTGAAAAGAATCCATTCCGTATATGTGTATATGATAAAGATGGAACATTATTACACGCAGATATTACAGATCTTGCATATAGAGAGGATTCAAATAAAAGGCGGATACATACAAGCCAGATAGAGTCAGATGATTACTTTTATGGCTTTGGCGAGAAAGGGGGAGATATTAATAAGGCTGAAAAGTATATGAATATGGCTCCTGGTGATGCAATGGGCTACAATCCTAAGGAAACAGATTCATTGTATAAGCATATCCCATTTTATATAAAGCTTTCAGGCTTAACCCACAAGGCAGTTGGATATTTCTATCATACAACAGCAGAATGTGACTTTAATATGGGACGTGAAAAGAGAAATTACTGGCATCGTTACTCAAGCTTCAGATCAGATGCCGGAGATATAGATCTCTTTCTTATAGCAGGACCTTCAATAGGAGAGGTAATAAGCAGATATACAGATCTTACAGGCAAGTCAATACTTCTTCCAAAGGCAGCACTTGGATATCTTGGTTCTTCAATGTATTATCCAGAGCTTCCTAAGGATTGTGATGATGCGATACTTGAATTTATAGATACTACCAGAGAAGAAGGAATTCCTGTAGACGGCTTCCAGCTTTCATCAGGATATTGTGCAGTAGAGACAGAGCAGGGAATTAAAAGATGCAGCTTTACCTGGAATTATAAAAGATTCAAGAATCCAGAAGAATGGTTTGCAAAAATGAAGGAAAAGGGCATAGTTGTTTCGCCTAATGTTAAACCTGGAATGCTCCTGGTTCATCCGTATCTGGAGGATATGAAGAAAAAGGATATGTTTGTATATGACAGCATAAAGGATGAACCCGGTAAAGGTACATGGTGGGGTGGAACTGGAATATTTGTAGATTTCACCAAAGAGCAGACAAGAGAATACTGGAAAGAATACCTGAAAGAGGGACTTATAAAGTATGGCTGTGAATCAGTATGGAATGATAACTGTGAATATGATTCTATGGTTGATAAGGATGCAAGAGTGTATTTTGAAGGTAAAGGAAGTACTATTGGTGAGCTAAAGCCGGTAATGAGTAATATCATGTGCCAGCTCTCTAATGAGGCAGTAACGGAATATAATGAGAATATAAGACCATTTTCAGTATGCCGTTCGGGACACGCAGGTATACAAAGATATGCACAGGTGTGGGCAGGTGACAATCTTACATGCTGGGATGCATTAAAGTATAACATAGCAACTATACTTGGTATGGGACTTTCTGGCGTTGCAAATCACGGTTGTGATGTAGGTGGATTCTATGGAGAGTCACCAGAGCCTGAGCTTTTTGTAAGATGGGTGCAGAATGGTGTGTTTATGCCAAGATTTTCAATACATTCAGTAAATACTGATAATACAGTTACAGAGCCATGGATGTATAGTGGTATGAAGGATTATATAAGAACTGCAATTAAACTCAGATATTCTATGTCTCCTTATCTTTATTCGCTTGAATACAGAGCACATAAGACAGGACTTCCTATTATGCAGCCAATGTTTATGGTATTCCAGAACGATAGTAATACATATAATGAAGGCGTGGATTTTATGTGGGGCGATTCATTACTTGTAGCAAATGTTGTAGAAAAGGGTGCAGAGATAAGAGAGGTATATTTACCTGATACAGGAGATAAAAATATACGTTTTTATGATTATTATACCAGAAACGAATATGAAGGCGGCAAGACTATAAATGTACCGGTGGATATAAGTTCAATTCCAATGTTTATAAAGAGTGGAGCTATTATTCCGATGGCTGCTAATGAACTTAACAATCTTATGAATGATAAGGTTGATTCACTTCATATAATAATGGCACCTGATATAGATTCTTCATTTACTATATATGATGATGATGGAAAAACTAATGATTATAAGAATGGCAGCTACTTAAAAACTGATATTAGAGTTAAAGCTGGTGCGAAGACATATATCGATTTTGAATATGAAGGCAGTTATGAGAACACAGTAGAAACAATGGAACTTGATGTGATACATAGGGAGAAAGCACCATTCTATGTACAGCTTGATGGAAAGGAAGTGCCACATTTCCTTCATAGAAGAAAATACGAGGAAAGTGACATTGGATGGTATTACAGCCAGACTAAGAAATCAGTGCAGGTAAAGTATCCTAATCCAAAGAAAAACCATCAGGTGCTTATATCATTTGAAGTCTTTGATATGATTGGAATGTAATAGCATCAGGCAAAAGCAGGCTGTTACGAAACAGGAGAAATAGTGTAATTCACAGCTTCAGGTTATTGTGCATAAGACCAGTAGCTGACATATAAAAAATGAGTGCACAGAAATGAGGTATAATATGTTGAAAAAAATGAAAAAATATATTGCTGTTTTGCTTACAGTTACACTTATATGTTCATTTGGGCTGACAGGCTGTGGAACAAATAGCGCATCAAACAGTAAGGAAGCTACCGCAGAAAATCCTATGGTATTAACGCTGGCACATGGTTTGTCAGAAAGTCATACAGTACATATAGCTATGCTGCAGTTCGCAGAAGAGGTTAAGCAGAAGACTAACGGAAGAATAATAATCAAGATATTCCCTAATGGACAGCTTGGTTCAGAGACAGAGAATCTTGAGCAGCTTCAGGCAGGTGTTATTGCTATGACAAAAGTATCAGCACCAGGTCTTGCAACATATAATGATGCTTATAATACATTTGGTCTTCCTTATATATTTAGTAATATTGATGAGTTTTATAAAATAATGGATTCTGATAAAATGCAGGATTTCTTCCTGTCATCAGAAGATGATGGATTCGTAACCTTAACATACTTTACATCAGGCTCCCGTTCATTCTACACAAAAGATAAGCCTATACGTAAGCCAGAGGATCTTAAAGGAATCAAGATACGTGTTCAGGATATGAAGTCACAGACGGATATGCTTACAGCACTTGGTGGAACACCGGTAGCAATGTCCTATGGTGACATATATACATCCCTTTCAACAGGTATTATAGATGGAACAGAGAACAATGAAACAGCGCTTACAACAGGTAAGCATGGTGAGATATGTAAGGTGTATTCGGTTGATGAGCATGCCATGATACCTGATGTTATGGTTATGAGCTCAAAGGTATGGAATAATATAGAGCCAGATGATCAGAAGATTATACTGCAGTGTGCAAAGGATGCTACACAGTCTCATAAGGTTATGTGGGATAAGGCAATAGATGAGGCAGTAGCACAGGCAAAGGATATGGGTGTTGAATTTATTTATGATGTAGATAAGGAAGCATTCAGAAGTGCAACAGCAGGTCTTGTTACCGAGTATAGAAATAAGTATACAGGTGTTGCAGCTTTACTTGACAGAATAGATGAGATAAGGAAAGGAGAGTAACTATGATTAATATACTTGTTAAAGTTAAAAATGTTATGAATAAGATATTATCAGCAGCGAGTGTTGTTCTGCTTGTGTTTATGACTTCGTTAGTATTATGGCAGGTGTTTACAAGATATGTGCTTGGCAAACCAGCAGCATTTACAGAAGAACTTGTTAAATACTCACTTATGTGGACAGCCTTTATAGGTGCTGCATATGCTTTCTTTACAAGAGATCATATGTCACTCACTATTATTAAAGATAAGCTCACAGGTAATAAACGAAAAATATTATTACTGGTTATAGATGTACTTATTCTTTTACTTGCAGTGTTCGTGTTTGTAATTGGTGGATTTAAGCTGGCAATGTCAGCAAGGGCAGAGTATTCAGCACTTCTTGGTATTCCAAGAACACTTGTATATGCGGTATCCCCTGTTTCAGGTATCTTTATAGTAGTTGCACAGATTATTAATATATATGAAGACTTAACCGGTGTTAAGGTAGAATAGGAGGTAAATATGAGTATTGCAGTAACTACAGTAATATTATTTGTTGTATTCGGTGTACTTCTGTTTTTAGGGGTTCCTATTTCAGTAAGTATTATTGCTTCGTCAATTGTAACTGCCATGTCAACGCTGTCATGGGATCAGATAACATTCATAACCATGCAGAAAATGAATTCGGGTGTTGAAAGCTTTTCGCTTTTAGCAGTTCCATTATTCATCCTTGCAGGTAATATTATGAATAATGGTGGTATAGCCAAGAGACTTATTAACTTTGCACAGATATTCGTAGGAAAGATTCCAGGAAACCTTGCACAGGCTAATATTCTTGCAAATATGCTCTTTGGTGCATTATCTGGTTCATCAGTAGCAGCAGCTTCTGCAATAGGAGGATGTATGAGTCCTATTGAAAAAGAGCAGAAGTATGATCCTGCTTATGCGGCAGCAGCTAACATAGCCTCAGCACCAACAGGACTTCTTATTCCACCTACATCGGCATTCATTGTATATTCAACAGTTGCAGGTGGTGTATCTATATCGACATTGTTTATGGCAGGCTATGTACCTGGAATATTGATGGGTGTTGTATGTATGATAGTCGCCTTCATTGGTGCAAAGAAGTTAGGCATAAAGGCTGTTGGAAGAGATAAGTCAGTAAGTATTTTAAAGATATTTGTTGATGCTATCCCATCATTACTTCTTATAATAATTGTTATTGGTGGTATTGTATCAGGTATATTTACAGCAACAGAAGGTGCTGGTATTGCAGTTCTGTATTGCCTCATACTTTCTATCATATACAAGAGCATGAATTTTAAGACATTTGTAGAAATACTTAAGAAATCAGCTAAGGTGTCAGGAGTAATTCTTTTCCTTATATCAGCATCATCAGCTATGTCATTCGTTATGGCTTATTCTGGAATACCAGCAGCCATAAGTAACGGATTATTAAGTATTTCAACTAATAAGGTTGTAATATTCTTATTAATGAATATTATACTTCTGGTTGTTGGTATGTTTATGGATATTACACCAGCTATACTTATATTTACACCTATCTTCCTTCCTATCGCACAGAGCTTTGGAATGACAGATATCCAGTTTGGTGTAATGCTTATATTCAATATGTGTCTTGGTAATATTACACCACCTGTTGGTTCTGTATTATTCGTAGGCTGTGGTATTGAAAATGTATCAATCGAGAAAGTAACACCTAAGCTTATACCTTATTTTATTGGTTTAATTATATTACTTATGCTTATTACATTTATTCCAGAGCTGTCACTTGGAGTACCAAAGCTTATGGGATTGATTTAGTATAAAATAACAAGACTTTTTTCCTAATATTATATAAAACAGACATCCGGCCAGGTCGCTTGATAGGACCTGGTCGGATGTTTTGTTAGCTATCTTAGAATTCTGTTTTATTATTTATTTTGTGTTATAATAAGTTTTATATTTTTATATTTTTGGATTTTTAGATTTTTGTTGAAGCTTTGTCTTTTACAGGGTGCAGGAAAAGACAATTTTAAATGGGCATACAGACGGCTGACAACACAATAGAAATAAATAACGAATGTAAGAAAAGGAATTAACAGAATGTTATATATAATGAGATATGGGAAAACAGACTGGAATGTACAGCATAAGCTGCAGGGAAGAATAGATATACCAAATAATGAAAAATATATGAAAAATGTACAAAATACATATGTGAAACTATTCTTATATGCTACAATATAATAACAAGATGTGTTAATAACTATACAACAACTTTTAGTGGGTAAGAATGGAGAGAAGTATGAATATATCGTTTTTTTTACAACCAAAGTGCAAGGTAGCATATATTTACAATGATGACACAATAAGACAGGGATTACAGAAGATGAATTATTATGGCTATTCTGCAATTCCTGTTCTTGATGAGAATGAGCATTATGTTGGGACAATCACGGAAGGTGATTTCCTTTGGCATATATGCAGAATTAAACAGAATAACGCGATGGAAGTTGATATAAAGGAATTAGAAAAGCAGAGAGTTAACGAGCTTTATTTCAGACGTAATTATCCAAGTGTTAATGTGGATACATCGATGGAAGCATTGATTGAAAGAATATCTAATCAGAATTTTGTTCCAGTTGTAGACGACAGAGGTGTATTTATAGGAATTATAACAAGAAAAGATGTAATTACATATTTGTCTACCAAGAAGAAAGAGCAAGTGTTTCAGAAGATTTCTTAGATGTTAGGCTGAGTAGATTAATTAAGTAATGATATTTATGGTGGTATATAATATTCTATATTAGAATGTGATGATTTTTAATAGTAGTATTATTAAAATATTAATTTTAATAGTGTGTAATTATAATCTTATAGTGTGTAATTGCAACAAGGAAATGTCAACATTAACTATAATTGGGTTGACATTAACAAGCTGAGTAACTATACTTATGCGTATGCACGGGGGTTAAAGGATAAGGCTGCTTATTGATAGAATTATTCATTTTACCAGAGTTAGTATTAATTCAATTAGTGTGCAGGAACGGAGTAAAGTATGGGCGTTATGCAGAATGTTACAGAAAATATTAATGTTGGGAAATTATTAGATAATTGGGACGAAACACACGAATTAACCAAAGATGAGGCACTTGCAATTCTTAATTGTGATGATGTATGTCTTGACAAGCTTATTGAAACAGCGTATGCGTTAAGACTTAAATATAAAGGAAAGAAAGTAAGCATACAGCTTCTTACTAATGTCAGAAGTGGTAACTGTTCACAGAATTGTGCTTACTGTGCCCAGTCGTGTGAGTCCCAGGCTCAGATAGAGAAATATAAAAGAGTATCAGACGAGAAGTTGTATGGAGATAATGACCTTGTAGATAATAAACATCTTGCGAGACATTGTATTGGACTTAGCGGTATAAGCTTTACAGATGCTGAGATAGAAGATTTAGCCGGACGTATAAGAAAGATGAAGAAGAATGATACCCAGATATGCTGTTCTATTGGATTTCTTACAGAAAAGCAGGCTTTAATGCTTAAGGAAGCAGGACTTAACAGAATTAACCATAACCTTAACAGCAGCCGTAGATTTTATCCCAATATATGCACAACACATACATATGACCAGAGAATTAATAATATAAGAATGTTAAAAAGAATAGGTTTTGAGATGTGCTGTGGCGGTATTATCGGGATGGGCGAGAGCAGGGAAGATGTTGTAGATATGCTTATGGACGTAAAGGAAATCAATCCAGAGTCAGTGCCAATTAATTTTCTTCTTCCAATAAAGGGAACAAGGCTTGCAGACAGAGATATATCAGGACTTACACCACAGTATTGTCTTAAGGTGTTATGCCTTGCAAGATTATTAGTTCCTAAGTCAGACATAAGATGTGCGGCTGGACGTGAAGTATACTTTAAGGGAATTGAGCCAACATTATTTAAAGTTGTAGATTCAATATTTGCTTCTGGTTATTTAACAGCAGATGGACAGGGAATAGATGATACTATTAAGATGATAGAAAATGCAGGATTTACGGGTGAGATAGAGAGTAAAGACTGTTAATAGACTTATAGGACAAGATATGTTGATAGAACAGCCGCCAGCCTTTGAAATTAAATGGTTGACGGCTGTTTAATCTTTTTAATTAAATACATCATTGAAATAGGACATATTATTTTTGCCCATTAATTATTACTGTTTGTTAGTTCTATCAAGTGCAGTAATTGTCTTAGTGGCTGTGTTGAGTGCTTTCGTAATTGCACTGCTGGCTTCGCCCATACCTTTGGCAAGCTTCTGTACTTCTTCAGCAACTACAGCAAAGCCTTTTCCAGCATCACCGGCTCTTGCAGCTTCAATGGAAGCATTAAGTGCAAGTATATTCTGTCGTTTGCTGAATCCGTCTATTAATTTGACCTTGTCATTGGCTGTAGCAAGCTGGCTTGCGGCGGCACTAATTCCTGTTGTAAGTTCATTTAGAATAGTTGAGTTCTGGCGGGCAGTGTAGCTTGCACGGACAAACATATTGATAACATCGCCCAGCAGATTGGCAGAAGCGTCAATCTCCTCTTTAGTACGCACGTTTACTTTTTGCAGAGCCTTGATGTACTTATCTTCATTAATTCCAAGTTCACGTGCTGTTGCCCTGAACCTTTCTTCGTCTGGGTTCTCAGGAAGAACCTGTCCGCCGATAATACTTCCAAGAACAGTTCCATCATCAAGAGTAATAGGAATACCGAAATCAACTAATCCTGCATGACAAGGATAAACGCCATTACCATCACGGTCACACTGCTCACATCTCTTGCGGCCTTCAGTACTTCCTCTGGTAAGATCGATGCAGAATTCAGTGAAATTATAACATTCGCTTATGTACTTGCCGTCTGCACCTACAGCAACAGTTGCCAGCCCGGTACTCTTTGCCCAGTTAGACATAATCTCTTCAAATTTGACCATATCACAAAAATCCTGAATCCTCATAATTAAATCCTCCAATTAAGGTTTTTATATTTTTTATATTATACTATATTGTCGGTATATTTACATTATATATTAATCGCAAATTCAAAGAAAAATAAAAAAATTGCCATATGATTTATTGTCAAAAATATAGAATATTATAAGTTTATTTGATTA
>OHRR01000581.1_pt1 | contig 23399 bp, 16 predicted proteins | sample 1578501 | NCBI WGS metagenome assembly OHRR01 (sample SAMEA3879598, study PRJEB24766) | human gut metagenome | biome: human-associated habitat; feature: feces | place: USA | collected 1985/1987
AGAAATACATGAATGATAGTCAAAATGCTATAACTGTTATATACAGGGAACATTGGCAAAAACTCTATATTCATGCATATAATCTGCTGAATGATGAGGAAAGCGCAAAAGATGTGGTGAACGATGTCTTTTGTTCGGTGCTTGAGAGCAACGAACGGTTGACAACGGAAGAGGATCTGCTGCCGTTATTTTTCGTCATGGTGCGAAATCGTTGTATTGACCAAATACGTCATCAGAACGTGGTGCATAAAAATGCGGAAAGATATCTGGAAGAACTTTACAGTGGCTGGACTGTGAAAGAATACCGTGAGTATGAAGACAAGATAAACCGGATGCAGGAGAGTATTCGCCAGATGGCTCCACAAATGCGAACCGTAGTGGAAGAATTCTTCTTAAATGAAAAGAAATGTGCGGAAATCAGTGAAAAGTTACGTATTAGTGATAATACCGTTAGAACGCACATTGCCAGAGCTTTAAAGATACTCCGAAAACAATTAACCATCTTTTTTTAAAAAAAATCCTATCGGGGTGTCATCAGTTTCAGTAACCTTTACGTGTTTAATGAAACTATTGACACTATGATAGACCATTCAGATAAAAAATTAGATTATGCACTTCGTGCCATACAACATCCACAATTAAGAGAAACTGATGAATTTCTTCAGTGGATAGGTATACCTGAAAATAAAGAACTTTTCTTGGAATTAATGGCTTGTAAGGAAGCTGTGATACGTGAGAATCTGCAACGGAAACGCAAGTACAGAAAGAAAATGCGTATCTTGGCAATTGCTTCTTCTGCTGCAGCTGTCTTGATACTGGCTTTTCTGATTCCTTCTTTGCTTCCTTCCACTTCTTTACCTGTAGAACAGCCGATACGTTTTTTTGCTGCGAACAACAATGATGAACATGTGGTCCTACAAATGGATGGTCGTAGTGAACAGCAGTTATTGACAGACAGTGTGATGGATGTGAAAGACTGGAAAACTGTCTCGGCAGACACTGTATGCTGTCAGACTTTGACTACACCACGTGGAAAAGATTTTCTGCTGGTACTGGCTGATGGGACTAAGGTATGGCTCAATGCTGAAAGTCGTTTGCGCTACCCTGTGGCATTTAATGGAAAAGAACGACGTGTGGAACTAGAAGGGGAGGCTTGCTTTGAAGTGGCAAAAGATGCCGAACATCCGTTTATTGTATGTGCTAATGGCATGAATACCATGGTGCTGGGAACTAAATTCAACGTGCGTTCCTATAGTGTTGAAGATCGTCATGTAACTTTGGTGAATGGTAAGGTGCAGGTTACAAACACAGTTAACAATAAGTCGGTAACATTACGTCCGGGACAGGATTTGACCTATACGGAAACCGGAGAGGAAAAAGTATCAGAAGTGAATATCGCTACATATACAGCCTGGACAGAGGGAATGTTCTACTTTGAGGATGTGCCGTTGGAAGAAATCATGGGTGCTTTGGGAAGATGGTATAATGTGAATATCGATTTCGAGCGGCGCGAATTGTATCATATCAGGTTGAACTTCTGGGCTAATAAAAATACCCATTTGGATGAAGCATTGGAACTACTGAATAAGTTGGAGAAAGTGCAGGTAGACTATCAGGACCGAACCATTACGATCAAACAGATTTAACTATACAAATACAACTCTTATGAAAAAGCAACAAATTACATTATTAGAAAAAAGAACTAAAAGAAAGCTTGTATGGATGAAAACTGCCTTTCTATTGCTGGTGCTCACAGCAGCAACCTTGCAAGGATGGGCGCAGAATGCAGAAAACAGGCAGATTTCTTTAGAGATGAAAAACGAACCGCTCGGTTCGGCCTTGAAGCAGTTCAGCAATGTATCTGGTTATAAGGTGAATTTTCCCAGTGAAGACGTTGCACCCTATCGTGTAACTGTGAGTATATATCAGATGGCTCCTTTTGCAGCACTTCAGAAGATTCTGGAAGGAAAGCCTTTTGAGTATGATGTGAAACAAAATTTCATCACTGTCCGTAAAGTGAAAGCTACCTCGACAGCTGCTTCAGGTAAGTTCAGAAATGTTGGGGGACAGGTAGTGGATGAAAGTGGTGATCCCTTGCCGGGAGCAAATGTAAAGGTGCTTAACAGTCCCTTTGGTGCTATTACGGACGCAGAGGGAAACTTTACTTGTAGAGTTCCGGTCGATGTACATACATTGGAAGTGTCTTTCGTTGGTATGCAGTCGGAAATGGTTTCTGTTAAAGATCGTAACAACGTCAGGGTGATAATGCATGAGGACAAGCAACAGTTGGGTGATGTTGTTGTGACGGGTTATCAGCGTATTAGCCGTGAACGTTCTACTGCCGCTTTCGGTTTCGTTGATTCCGAGCAACTGAACAGACAGATGCACAGTGATCTGGCCTCATCTCTGGAAGGGCAAGTAGCTGGTTTGCGTATGAATATCAATTCGAATACGGGTGATATGAGTCCTATTCTTCGTGGGGTAGGTACATTCTCGCATGATGTGGGAACAGAACCACTGATTGTTGTGGACGATATGCCAACCAATTTGAGATTGAGCGAGATAAATCCGTATAATGTAGAGAGTATCACTGTACTGAAAGATGCTGCCGCTGCCAGTATTTATGGTGCTTTGGCAGCCAATGGCGTTATTGTGGTAGCCACGATGCGGGCTAAAAAAGAAGGTGCGCACGTGAGCATTAATGCAGACTGGTTTATCACTACCAAACCAAATTTCAAGAGTTTGAATTTAGCTTCAACAAGTGATATTATTGATTATCAGACAGCTGTTTTTGATGCCAATGTAGCGGAAAAAGGAAGTGCGGCGAATTTTTTATCTTCTTTTGAGTATAATTATTACAATCCCTTGTTTCAGCTTTATCTGGATCAGGCCAATGGGGATATTACCAGTGGTGAAGTAAATGCTACGTTGAGGCAATGGCGCAATAATGATTATTATAAAGAATATCGTGATAACGCTTGGCGTACGGCTATAGCCCAGCGCTATAATGTAACCGTATCACAGAAAGCCGGAAATAGCAACCATCTCCTTTCTTTCAATTATGAAAAGGATAGTCAGCGCGTTATCAGTGGCAAAAGTAATAAAATTTCTTTATACTATAAATCGAATTATGCGGTTACAAACTGGCTGAACCTGAATGCCGGAGTGGATGTACGTATGGGACGTAGTTATACCCCGAATAGCGGTTATACTAGCTACACCCTGCAACAGCGATATGAACGGATATTGGATGCCGACGGTAACCATTATACTTCTCCTTACGTGAATGTGGATACATCTCCTTCCTATAATGGGAGTGTTGTAAGAAAAACTGAGGGTGTCTCACCTTATAGAACGTTTGGTTTCAATGTACTTGATGCATTGGAGGAAAGCATAACAAAGTCACATGATGTTAGTATTCGTCCGTTTGTAAGTTTACAGGCTCGTTTCCTGAAAATGTTCAAATACAACTTCATGTATCAGTATGAATGGAATAAAGGTAAGAGTGAACTATTTGAGTCGGAAAATACTTATGTAATGCGTATGCTATATAACAGTATGGTTGATACAAATGGAAAAGCACAATTGCCGCAAGGGGGACGTTTTAATCAGACAGAAGTAGAAAGTAAGCGTTACACGGTACGAAACCAGATTGACTTTGACAAAACTTGGAAAGACCATGCAGTAACTGCCATTGCCGGTCTGGAATTTCGTGAAAACAAGATTCCGACACCTGCCCGCCAATTGTTGTATGGCTACGATCCGCAGACATTAACTTCTGATTTTATGAACTGGCAGACCTATCGTGACGGTGTAGGAACAAGTGCTCTTTCTGGCAGAACAATTACTTTATCGGGGCTGTCTGCTACTTTGCACGAGTCACGCCATCGTTATGCGTCTTTTTATGCAAATGCAGGATACTCTTATCTGTCACGTTATAATCTTTCCGGAAGTATACGTTGGGATCAAGCTGACTTGTTCGGGCTCGATATACGCAATCAGCGCCATCCTTTGTGGTCAATCGGTGCTTCTTGGATTTTATCGGAAGAATCGTTCATAAAAGAGATTTCCTGGCTGGATTACCTTAAACTACGTATGACATACGGTATCAACGGTAATGTCGATCAAAGCTCAACTACCTATTTTGTTGTAAAGAAAAAAACGCAAAGTAATCCTATTAAAACGACCTATCTGACTTATGAGGATGATGATTTGCCAAATCCGAAGCTTCGTTGAGAGAAAACAGCCACCTACAATATAGGATTAGATTTCCGTCTTTTCAAGAATCTGATAAGCGGTAGTCTGGAATATTACAATCGTCACTCATCTGATTTGCTGGTACGCCGATATATGGACCCTACTTTAGGAGCCGGTTCACGTGTGGTGAATAATGGTGAGATGCGTAATCGTGGCGTAGAACTTTCCCTTACAACCAATATCATACGTAAGAAAGACTGGAACTTCGCTGTAGATTTTAACTTTGACTATAATAAGAACAAAATGTTGAAAGTCGATCATAGTGAATCTGATAATGCAAGAGTCTTTATCGCAAGTCCGCAGGTTTATTTTATGGAAGGTACTAGTTATAATACGTTATGGGCTTACCGTATACATTGTATCGAGAATGGATATCCGGTAGCAGTGGATAAAGATGGAAATGATCTGGTGAAATTTAATGAAGACGGCACGGTAGCCAGTATCACTTCTGGTTCTTCGCTCAAAGGTACTGATGACTTGGTGAACCTTGGTTCGCTGACTCCGAAATTCAGCGGGTCAGTGGGGTTAAGATTCAACTATAAGAATTTTGATTTGAATGCATTCTTTGTGTATGCTGGTGGTAATAAGCTGCGTAACAGTGTATTAAAAATGGATGACCAGTTAGGTACTCAAACCTTGAAAGGAATTGCCAACCGTTGGACTGCGGATGATTCGAATGCACAGGTACGTATGTACCTCGATATACCGGCACAGGTGAAAACTTATGCCAGCACTTTCCAAGATTGGTGGCAATACGGTGACATCAATGTGAAAGATGCAGGTTATGTAAAATTGCGTAGCTTGAGTGTAGGGTATAACTTACCGTTTACGGTTTGCCAACACCTCCGCCTCTCTTCTCTGAAAGTGAAAGTGCAGGTAAATAATCTGTTTACCTGGTGTAAGGCAGGAAGTGATATTGATCCAGAAAGCTATGGAATGAATGACGGTACACGTGGCATCGCTTCTCCCAAGACTTACTCCATCGGATTATCAACAAGTTTCTAACCATTTAAAAGATATAAGATATGCGTAAATTACTTTATATATTGCCAGTTATTCTCATATTGGGTTTTGCAGCCTGTGAAAACTATGTGGATATTACTCCTACAGGCAAGAAAACGGTGGATTCTACTGATACTTATTATGAATTGATAGCCCTGCCCAACCGGGCCTACCATCCGGCAGCTTTTGCCTTGTTGAGCGATAATGTCTGGTCGAAAGAATCGAATATCATAGGTAATGAATTTATTTCATGGGATGGTATTAACATGACTTTTAATGAGGCAGCTAACCGGAAAGAGCTAAGTGATAACAATTTATATGAAAATTGTTATACATATATCCTACGGTCAAATATCGTAATTTCATTGGTTGATGCTAGTCTGGGTGATAAAGATGTTAAGGAATTGGCAAAAGCGGAAGCAAAGATCATGCGTGCCTGGGATCACTTTATTCTGATAAATACATTTGCGAAAGCATATAATCCGGAAACTGCAGCCACTGACGGTGGAGTTGCTATCATTGATAAATATGATTTGGAGGCTACTCCAACCAAATCTACGGTTGCTCAAGTATACGATTTTATTATTAAGGATATAGAAGAAGCGCTTCCTTATTTACAGGAAGAGCCGGTGAATGTATATCATCCGTCAAAAGCTTTTGGATATGCGTTGGCTGCCCGTGTTTATCTGTTCCATCGAGATTGGAAAAAAGCGAAAGAAGCTGCCGAAGAATCATTGAAGTTGAATAATACCCTGATTGATTATATTGATTTGGGAGCTAAAGGAGGGCCGACTAAGGTTACTACTTATGCCAAAGGCGGTAACCCGGAAGTGCTGAACTATGCTTATATGGGTGGTCCTACTGAAGTTTTGGCCTTTTGTTATGGTATGCTTAGCCCGGAGATGGTACAACTTTTCGGGCAGAATGATGAACGTTTGAACCAATTCTTTAAAACGAGTGACAACAGTATATACTACTTTGACGAAGGTTCAGGAGCTGCTTTGTGGAATACTTCGATTACTTATTCTAAGTTTCAGCCTATGTCTGTGGGAATGCGTACTGCCGAAGTTTACCTGATTCTGGCAGAAGCGAAAGCACGGCTGAAAGATATACCGGGAGCTGTCCAAACATTGAATCAGTTGCGTGAAAAACGAATCAAGGGAGCCGAAGCTGTATTGCCGGAACCTGCTACCGAACGTGCGATGGTGCAGGCAGTCATTGATGAGCGCCGTAAGGAGTTAATCTCCGGATTTAGTCGCTTCTGGGATTTGAAACGATACAATACGGAAGCTGATTACGCAAAGACAATCACCCGTACTTTTCCGCTGGTATCTACGGATGTCGAGAAAAAGACATATACGTTGAAGCCGGATTCACGGTTGTATATCATTCCATTCCCGTTGGCTGCCCGTGAAAAAAATCCGAACCTGACAATGAACACTAACGAATAAAAAAAATAAAGAGAAAACTATGCGAAAGATTTTGATGATGGCTGTGTTGGCGTTCCTGTCCTTGCAAGGTGTGGGAGCTCGTGCCAGTGGTATATCTCTTCTGGAAAGTGGAAAGAAGAAACTGGTAGCACAGGAAGATACGGTCAAGAAAGACACTGTTAAGAAAGTAACGGCTTATGAAAAACTGTTGAAAGATGGAGGAAGTGAATGTGAGGGTATGTTTACGGTACGCCACATCAAAGATAACTGGTATTTTGAAGTGCCGGATACTCTTTTAGGACGGTTGTTGTTGGCTGTGACCCGGTTTAAAGCAGTGCCACAGGGTTTCAAAATGCTTAGCGGAGAAGAGGTGAACCGGAGCGTTGTTTATTGGGAACAGCATGATGATAAGACTCTCTTTTTACGCGAATATGTGCAATCACAGTTTGCCCGTCCGGGTGATAACATTGCCGAGGCATTGAAACAATCGACTGTAGATCCTGTAATCTATAAATTTGATGTAATCGGTAGAAATCCGGAGACTCAGGCACAGCTCATTGATGTATCAAAACTCTTTTTAGGTGATAATAAATTGTGTGGCTTTACCTCAAGCGACCGTTCCATTCTTGGCATCGGTACTTTAGCCCAGGACCGCACATTTATGGATACGATAAAAACTTATCCTATCAACGTGGAGGCAGTGACTTTGCGTACTTATAGTATTAGTGCTGGTAGACTACCGGCTGCACAGACTGGTTCGGTGACTGTGAAACTGAATACAAGCATCGTGATGTTACCCAAAGAACCGATGCAGCCACGGTTTGCCGATGACCGGGTGGGATTTTTCCAAAACTCGTTGACCGAATTTTCGGACGACCAGCAGACTACCGATCGTGGAGCCATCATCCAGCGCTATCGGTTGGAACCGAAAGATCCGGAACGTTACCGTCGGGGACAACTCTCCGAACCGAAAAATCCCATTATCTACTACATTGATCCGGCAACACCGAAGAAGTGGATACCTTATCTTAAAGCAGGTGTCGAAGACTGGAATACAGCATTTGAAGCTGCCGGATTCAAGAACGCTATAATAGCTAAAGAATGGCCGAACGATCCCAATATGAGTTTGGACGATGCGCGTTATAGTGTGATACGTTATCTATCCTCCGAAACGGAGAATGCTTACGGTCCGCGTATTGTCGATCCGCGTAGTGGAGAAATTATGGAAAGTCATATTTGTTGGTATCACAACGTAATGAACTTACTCAAAAAGTGGTATATGGTGCAGTGCGGGCCACTGGATAAGCGCGCACGCACGATGACTTTTGACGACAAATTAATGGGCAGTCTGATTCAGTTTGTCTCTTCACATGAAGTGGGGCATAGTATCGGCTTACGGCACAATATGGCAGCCAGTTCGGCTACTCCGGTAGAGAAACTGCGTGATAAAGCTTGGGTAGAAGCCAATGGTCATACGGTATCAATCATGGATTATGCGCGGTTCAATTATGTAGCCCAACCGGAAGATCGGATTTCCGAAAAAGGATTGTTCCCTCGTATCGGTGTTTATGACAAATGGGCTATCCAATGGGGATATCGCTATCGTCCGGAATTTAAGGATCCTTATAAAGAAAAAGACGTATTACGTGCCGAAGTAACCAAAAAACTGCGGGGAGATCATCGCTTGTGGTTTGTTGGTGATGAAGGAAAGGGATTTGATCCCCGTAGCCAGAGTGAGGACTTGGGCGACAATAATATGAAAGCCAATGAATACGGTATAAAGAACCTGAAAAGAGTGATGGAAAACATACTGACCTGGACAGCACAGCCTGACGGAGAGTACACTGACTTAACCACCATTTATAATTCGGTTCGTGCCCAACATCTGAAGTATACCCTGCAAGTGCAGAAGAACATAGGAGGACGCTATACCAATAATTTGCCGGATCTCAAAGTGCATGATTATCTGCCACGCAGTTTGCAGAAAGAAGCTGTTGAATGGTTGGGACGCAATTTGTTTGTAGCTCCGCTCTGGCTCTATCCTGATGAAGTGGTGAGTCGTACCGGAGTCAAGCCGGTGGATGAGATTCGTGACCGCCAAAGCTCTGTTGTAGCTTTGCTACTTGCACCGGGAATGTTGTATAATATTTACTCAACCTCATTGTGTTCTTCGGAATCGTATGCACTCGATGATTATTTGAACGATGTATTTACTGCAATATGGAAACCGTTGAATGATCCCAGTGAACTGGAGAATAATTTCCGCCGTCAGTTGCACCGGACTTATCTGGGGTTTGTCGAAGGAATGATTAAACCTAGTAGCAAAGATGGTGCCAATGCAAATCTGGCAATCAGCCGTTCTGATATTCAGCTTTTTGTAGAACAGCATTTAGATAAGATTGAAGAGTCAGTAAAAGAGCAACTTGCTGCTTCTAAGGAGGGAGATCTCAATTACCGGCATTATGCGGCATTGCTGCGCAACGTTCAGAAAATAAAAGAAGGATATTATGGAAAAGATGCTGATACGCGGTCTTCTGATAAATAGCTTTGAGGAAAACGAAGAATAGAAAAAATAGAAAAGTAGAACAGATTTTCTTGTATATATAAACTCTCTCTTATTACTTTTACAGACTTACTCTTCTCTAATGATAACCTTGCTTTGATGAATCATCATCCATAATGCAAGCTTAGAATTAGAGGAGGGTATTTTTTTATATCCCTGATTACTGCATCCCGCTTCTTTGTAGAAAGAATCATTATTTCTGGGTATTGACAACTATTTATTTTCTAGTGAACTTTGTGAAGAAACAATCTGTTGTATATATAAAAAGAAGAAAGGAGAATTTTAGAAATGAAAAAGATAGTATTACTTCGTCACGGAGAGAGTGCATGGAATAAAGAAAATCGTTTTACGGGCTGGACAGATGTAGATCTGACAGAAAAGGGAGTTGCCGAAGCTGAAAAAGCCGGAGAGACATTGAAAGAATATGGTTTCAATTTTGATAAGGCTTATACTTCCTATTTGAAGCGTGCGGTGAAAACCTTGAACTGTGTTCTCGATAAGATGAATCTGGACTGGATACCTGTAGAGAAAAGCTGGCGCTTGAATGAAAAGCATTATGGTGAATTGCAGGGATTGAATAAAGCCGAGACTGCCGAGAAATATGGAGAAGAACAAGTGCTAGTGTGGCGTCGTAGCTATGATATAGCTCCCCATCCTCTTTCAGAAAGTGATTTGAGAAATCCCCGTTTTGATTACCGTTATCATGAAGTACCCGATGCGGAGTTGCCTCGTACTGAATCGTTGAAAGATACCATTGAACGTATTATGCCTTATTGGGAAAGTGATATATTTCCTAGTCTGAAAACAGCTCATACGCTGTTGGTGGTCGCTCATGGCAATAGTTTGAGAGGCATCATCAAGCATCTAAAAAACATCTCCGATGAAGATATTGTCAAGCTGAATCTACCTACGGCTGTGCCTTACGTATTTGAGTTTGATGAAAACCTGAACGTTGCTAATGACTATTTCCTGGGAAACCCGGAAGAGATCAAAAAACTGATGGAAGCAGTAGCCAATCAGGGAAAGAAAAAATAGAAAAGTTACACATTAAAAAAAGAAGTTATGAGTAAAGTAGTAGAATTATTAAGAGATAAGGCCTGTTATTACCTGGACCACACTTGCGAAACCATTGATAAATCATTGATTCATGTTCCGTCTCCCGATACAATAGATAAAATCTGGATTGATTCGGACCGGAGCATCAGAGTATTGAACAGTCTGCAAACGTTGTTGGGACATGGCCGCCTGGCAAATACCGGTTATGTGTCTATACTTCCTGTCGATCAGGACATCGAACATACTGCCGGAGCATCGTTTGCCCCCAATCCGATCTATTTCGATCCGGAAAATATCGTAAAACTGGCTATTGAAGGAGGCTGTAATGGAGTAGCTTCTACCTTTGGGATTCTTGGATCCGTAGCACGTAAATATGCCCATAAAATACCTTTTATCGTTAAGTTGAATCACAATGAATTACTTTCTTATCCTAACAGTTTCGACCAAGTATTGTTTGGTACCGTTAAAGAAGCCTGGAATATGGGAGCAGTAGCGGTAGGCGCCACTATCTATTTCGGTTCGGAACAGAGTCGCCGTCAGCTCGTGGAGATAGCCGAAGCTTTTGAATATGCTCACGAACTGGGGATGGCAACCATTCTTTGGTGTTACCTGCGCAATAATGATTTCAAGAAAGGTGCTGTCGATTATCATGCTGCCGCCGACCTGACAGGACAGGCCGACCGTTTGGGAGTGACTATCAAAGCTGATATTGTGAAACAGAAACTTCCGACTAATAATGGTGGCTTCAAAGCTATCGGTTTCGGAAAGATCGACGAGCGTATGTATACCGAACTTGCTTCCGAACATCCGATTGACCTTTGCCGCTACCAGGTAGCCAACGGCTATATGGGACGCGTTGGTTTGATTAACTCCGGTGGAGAATCTCACGGTTCTTCCGATTTGCGTGATGCCGTCATTACAGCTGTAGTCAACAAACGTGCAGGAGGTATGGGATTGATTAGCGGACGTAAAGCGTTCCAGAAACCAATGAACGAAGGGGTGGAATTATTGAATACTATTCAGGATGTATATCTTGATTCGTCAATAACGATTGCATAATCAGAGATGAATGGAAATAAATTATTATCTTTGACTATTAGATCGTTAACCATTAAAAATTAAGAATATGAAATTTTTTATTGACACAGCTAATTTGGAGCAAATTCAGGAGGCTTATGACCTCGGAGTACTTGACGGAGTGACTACCAACCCTTCGCTGATGGCGAAAGAAGGTATCAAAGGAACGCAGAATCAGCGTGAACATTATATCAAGATATGTAAGATTGTCAACGGAGATGTCAGTGCCGAAGTGATAGCAACCGATTATGAAGGAATGATTCGTGAAGGTGAAGAACTTGCCGCGCTCAATCCGCATATTGTAGTAAAAGTCCCCTGTATTGCCGATGGCATTAAAGCGATCAAACATTTCACGGAAAAGGGAATCCGTACTAACTGTACATTAGTCTTTTCAGTAGGACAGGCATTACTGGCAGCTAAAGCCGGAGCTACCTATGTTTCGCCTTTTGTCGGTCGTCTGGACGATATTTGTGAAGATGGAGTAGGGCTTGTGGGAGATATTGTACGTATGTATCGTACCTATGATTACAAGACACAAGTGCTCGCTGCTTCTATCCGCAATACGAAACATATTATCGAATGTGTGGAAGTGGGAGCAGACGTTGCTACTTGTCCGTTGAGTGCTATCAAGGGTTTATTGAATCATCCGTTGACGGATTCGGGATTGAAGAAGTTTCTGGAAGACTATAAAAAAGTCAATGGTTAAGTAAGTAATGAAACTTGCAGTATATTAAAATTTTTAGGCACGGATTATTTGCTCAGGTCTTAGAATTCCGTGCCTAAAGAATATTTGTTTTTTCGGGTAGCTGCTCATTACTCTTTTTTCCGTTCCTGTTTTCTCTTCTCCTTATATTGAGTTGGCGTTTCTCCTGTATATTGTTTGAAAGCCGTACTGAAATAGCGTGAAGTAGTGAAGCCGACCTTCTCGGCAATTTCCGTGAACGACATGTCCGTACTGGTGATTAATGTGATCGCTTTCTCCATCCGGAATTTATTAATGTAATCATTGGCTCCCATATCGGTCAGAGCTTTTAGCTTATTGTAAAGGGAAGCCCGGCTCATACCTATCTCCTTGCAGATAAAAGTGACGTCCAGATTGCTGCTATCCAGATGTTCCTGAATAATTTTATTCAGTTTCAGCAGAAATGTTTCATCTGCTTGGCTGAAAGTGCTCTCTTCCGGCGCAGGGACTAATCCTGTATTCAAATATCTTTTCTTGATAGATTCGCGGTTTTTCAATCGGTTGCGAATGATTTCCATTAGCATTTCTATCTCAAAGGGCTTAGTCAGATAAGCGTCCGCCCCATTCTTGTAGCCACTCAACTGACTTTGTTTATCATCTCTTGCTGTCAGCAGAATGATAGGAATGTGACTGATCGTAATATCTTCCTTTATATTTTTGCAAAGTTCATATCCATTCATTCTCGGCATCATCACGTCACTGACGATAATATCCGGAGCATGATTTCTGGTCAGTTGAAGGGCTTCCACACCATCGGAAGCAATCACTACCCGTTTGAAATATTCTCCCAGTGACTTTTTCAGAAAATCCGTCAAATCCGGATTGTCATCCACCACTAGAATACTGTAAGGACTCGTATCGAACGTATTTTCCTCCGGTAACTGTTCTTTGCTATCATCGTTCATCAATTCGTTCAGATATGCCTTCGGCTGACAGACGATCTCTTCCGATTGTTGTCTCAAGGGTAGTTCAAAGAAGAATGTTGCACCAGCTTCCTGATTATCCCGTGCACCGATGGAGCCTCCGTGTAGTTCTACCAGAATCCTGGAATAAGATAATCCGATACCTGTGCCGCTTTGCTCTCCTGTACCTTGATAGAAACGGGTGAAGAGTTTTTGTGTATTTACTTGTTTCAATCCGTTTCCCCGGTCAATGATGGAGATACGTACGCTATTTTTCTCGGAAAGCAACTCCGATGTAATTGTTATTTCTGCATCTTGTGGACTGTGTTTCAAGGCATTGATAAGCAGATTGCTTAGAATAATCTCACACTTATCTTTATCGAAACTTACAGTATTGACCTGTGGGTCAAGCTGATAGCGGATACGGACGTTTTTAGCTTCACCTTCGCTGACGAAATCTTGGGATACATGTTCAATCCATTGATTGAGAGCATACGGCTGTATCTGCAATTTACTTTCCCCAACCTCCATTTTGCGTACATCGAGTACCATATTAATAAGGTTTTTCATTCGCTGTGACTGGCGATAGATTGCTTTTATAGGTAAATATTGTGTATCTTCGGCAGAAAGCGATTTCAGTATCCGGCTAAGCGGTGCGTGTATGAGCGTTAAAGGTGTGCGCAGCTCATGACTGATATTAATAAGGAAACGTACTTTTTCTTCATATACCTGTTGTTCATGTTCCTTCATTGCCCATTTCAGTTTTTCTTCCTTACGCTTTAGAGTTCTTCGGAAAGTTTCAATAATAGCGGCAGCAGTAAGAACGGTACAGCTAAGAATAAACCACCATGTCCGATACCAGGGAGGGAGAATGGTTAGTTCCAGTACTTCCTGACTGGGAATCCAACTGCCATCTTTAGCTGTACATGAAGCCATAATCTTATAACTTCCCGGAGGAAGTGAACGTATAGCCAGTTCGGGATTGTACGATTCGATTTGCTGGTCATTCAGCCCTTCTATCTGGTATCTGTACACTTTCTGTCGGAAAATGTCCTTCTCTTTCGACATGATCCGGATAGTGATATTACTGTTCCAGGGAGCGGAGATCCCTGTTGGTCGATTGGTTAATTCGTTATTCACGGATTCTCCATTGATGATGACATCGGATAATTGGAGTTGGGGAAGTTCAGAAGTTGTTAATGGTATTTTGCAGTTAATGTGCAGTAAACCTTTTACTCCACCCATATAGACGTCTCCCTGCATACTTAACAGGCGGGGTTTGGAAAGATATTCGTTCTGGATTACGCCGTCTGATTCGCCGAATAGAACGAACTTTTTTTCTTTGATAAGCCAAGCGAAAAGCATGCTGTCAGCTCCTATCCATACTTTTCCTTGCTGGTCGCATACGATCAAAGTGATTTCACTAAATAGAGAGGTCGGGATCGGAGTCTGTATTTTGGTGGCGGGATTGTAGTGTACCAATCCGTAATTGTTCCCAATCCAGAAGTTTCCCTCTTCGTCTCTTGAAACGGAGTTGATGGTCGTGTCTTTCCAGCATCTGTATAGGGCTTTCAGCCGGTTTGTATGGTTGTCCAGTTCATATATGTGCTTCGTATCATTTAGATAAGTGGTGTTCCTATAATTGCCGATTGGCAGGAGAGCACCGATAATATCTTGTTCTTCCTGTTCTATAGCGGTACTGAAAGTACGTGTATTCAAATCATATATATAGATATGTTCTCCAAGGAACAGAATGCTGTGATGAGTGTTCCGGAGTAGATTTACAGCCTTGCCTCGATTGCATAAGAGTGCTGTTGTTTCAGCGTCGACAATGGTGAAAGGTTGTTTTTCTCCAGTTGCCGGATTGAAAATAAATACTCCTTGTGAGAAAATAGAAATTAATAATTTACCGGGAGTAAACTGACAGATAGAGGCAACTTTGTCTTCCCAGGTTGAGGGATAATGAGTAAATTTCTCTGTGAGCGGATTAAAGTTGTTGATACCTCCTCCGTCCGTGCCTACCCAGATTTGATCTTGAGATTCCTGGAAAAGACTTAGAACGGTATTGTTGCTAAGTCCCCGGTCGTTGCCGGGTGGTACGTCTGTATATGTTTTCATGGAAACTTCCCGGATGCTGATTAGTCCGTTGCGGATGCTGCCTGCCCATATATTGTTGTTGTAGTCGTTGTATAGGCATAAGATAGAGTTGGCGGGAAGTGAATAGTTGTCACTTCCGGGCACATGTTCCAGCAGAGAAAAATGTCCGGTTTCCGGGTCGAGAATATTAATGCCTCCTCCGTCTGTTCCAATCCAGATTTCTCCTTCCCGTTCGGCGAGACTTAGTACAACATTGTTACTTAGAGAAGAGTTGTGGGTAGTATATGTAGCCAGTAGTTTACCGTCGTGTGTCAGGCAGTTCAGCCCTCCGTTGTAAGGGGCTACCCATATTCTTTTTTGTGAGTCTATAAGTACGTTCATGATTTCCTTTCCGCAATCGAAAGGAGGACGGCGGCATTTTCCGGTATTCAGGTCGAGCAGGAGTAGTCCTTGCCAGCGACTACAACAAAGTAATGTTCGTTTATCCCATAGACTTAGCAGAGTCACATTATAATTGGGCTCTAGGTCAAACGTTTGCAGGAGGCGGAAAGTGGCATCCTGATAATTATAGAAAAAGATTTTATTTTTCGAACCGAATAACACTCCATCATCAGTCAGGCAGACGGAATAGGCGATGATATTATTTCCTGTTTCATCAGTCGGTATAAGAAAGTCATCGCTTTGCCGCTGATAACGTGCCACTCCTTTATCTGTCAGAATCCATATATTGTTTTGTACATCTTCTATCAGCTGGTAGATTAAATTGTGAGGAATGGAATGAGGGTTGTTTGACTGATGGACATACTTTTTAAGTTCATGTCCGTCATATCGTCCCAGTCCAGAGCGGGTTCCAATCCATACAAAACCTTGTTTATCCGTTAAAATGCATCTCACGGTGGAGGGAAGACCATCTTTTAGGGAGATTTGCTTATAGTAATAATGACCGGCTTGAAGAGGGGGTATGCCGATAAACAGTGTGACAAATGCGATGCATAGTAGTAAAAAGGTTTTTGTTCTCATGAGATCAGGTCAGTTAAACTAAAAACAAAGATAATACATTCGGATGAATGTTTGTTGAAAAGCAAACTTATTTTGTATTCCTTCAGGTAAAAGAGTTATATATAGTTGCTTTTCTCTATTTAATTTTGTATCTTTAAAGCTTTCCGTCCTTCTAAAGATAAGTTGTCCCCTTGTAATGGGATAATAGTCATCTTATAGGGTGCTATTTATCACTTTACAAAATGATTATTGTCACCTTATAAGGGGATGACTACTCGACTGCATAAACTATTATAAATTTCTGTACTGAAAATCTTTAATCTCTGCACTGAAAATCCTTGAATACAATGAGAATTGCTAATTCTTCATCTTATATTCATAGGGAGCCATTCCAACAACTTTTTTAAATAACCGGCTTATTGGAAGTAAAGGCCTGTACACAGCAGATTAGGTAAAGTAGCCGGTTTTTATCAGCGGGAAGATAGTATTATTTAGCTAGATTCTCTATCTTTGCTCGAAAATATACGACTATGATTACCGAAGAACTACAGAAACTTTATCAGTCATATACGGGCGTTCCCGCTGAAAACATAACAGAATTACCGTCTTCCGGTTCCAACCGCCGTTATTTTCGGCTGACGGGTATAGAAACATTGATTGGAGTTTACGGAGCTTCTATCGATGAGAATGAAGCATTTCTTTATATGGCAGGACACTTCCACAAATGTGGACTGCCTGTTCCCGAAGTGCGCATCGTTTCGGAAGATAAGACCTATTATTTGCAGGAGGATTTGGGCGATACTCTGTTGTTCCATGCCATAGAGAAAGGACGTGCTACCAGCGTCTTTTCAGAAGAGGAAAAAGAGTTGCTTCGCAAAACGATTCGTTTGCTTCCTGCCATTCAGTTTGCCGGGGCCGATGGATTTGATTTTTCCCGTTGTTATCCTCAACCGGAGTTCAATCAACGCTCCATTCTGTGGGATTTGAATTACTTTAAATATTGCTTCCTGAAAGCTACCGGTATGGAGTTTCAGGAAGATAAACTGGAAGATGATTTCCAGAAAATGAGCGATGTCTTGCTTCGCAGTTCTTCCGCTACTTTCATGTATCGTGATTTTCAGAGCCGTAATGTGATGATAAAAGACGGCGAACCGTGGTTTATCGACTTTCAGGGCGGACGCAAAGGCCCGTTCTATTATGACATAGCCTCTTTCCTGTGGCAAGCGAAAGCGAAATATCCCGATAGTCTTCGTAAAGAACTGCTGCAAGAGTATATGGAAGCTCTTCGCAAATACCAACCGATTGACGAATCCTATTTTTATAGCCAGCTTCGTCACTTTGTCCTTTTCCGTACGCTGCAAGTGCTGGGAGCTTATGGTTTCCGTGGTTACTTTGAAAAGAAACCGCATTTTATCCAAAGTGTTCCTTATGCCATCGAAAACCTGCGTGAATTGTTGAAAGAAGAATATCCGGAATATCCGTATCTCTGTAACGTTTTGCGAGAGCTTACCGGACTGAAACAATTTACGGACGATCTGAAAAAGCGGCAGTTAACCGTCAAAGTAATGAGTTTTGCCTATAAGAAAGGAATTCCTGATGACTCTACCGGCAATGGAGGAGGTTATGTATTCGACTGTCGCGCCGTGAATAATCCCGGTAAGTATGAGCGTTACAAACCTTTCACCGGACTGGATGAACCTGTAATCACTTTCTTGGAAGAAGATGGAGAAATACTCCGTTTCCTCGATCATGTCTATGCTTTGGTGGATGCCTCCGTGCAACGTTATATGGAACGCGGATTCAGCAATTTGTCCGTCTGCTTCGGTTGCACCGGCGGACAGCATCGTTCTGTTTATTCTGCCCAGCATCTGGCAGAGCACCTGAATCAGAAATTTGGTGTGAAAGTCGAACTGGTGCATCGGGAACAGAATATCGAACATACGTTTGAGGCAACAATCTAAGAAGAGTAAATATTAAAGAAGAAAGTAACCGAAAGAATGAAAGCAATGATATTTGCAGCCGGTTTGGGTAGCCGGCTGAAGCCGCTCACCGATACCATGCCGAAGGCTTTGGTTCCCATAGCCGGACATCCGATGTTGGAACATGTGATCTTAAAACTGAAAGCTGCCGGATTCACAGAAATAGTGATTAATATCCATCATTTTGGCGAACAAATACTTGATTTCTTAAAAGCCAATGAGAATTTTGGGCTTATCATACATATTTCCGATGAACGCGATCTGTTGCTCGACACCGGTGGGGGAATTAAGAAAGCCCGTTCTTTCTTTGAAAACTCCGATGAGCCTTTCCTGATACACAATGTCGATATTCTTTCAGACGTGAATCTGAAAGAATTATATGACTACCATTTACGAAGCGGTGCTGTTGCCACTTTACTGGCCAGCCAACGTAAAACCTCCCGCTATCTTCTTTTTGATACAGATAAGAGACTTTGCGGATGGATAAACAAGGATACGGAACAAGTGAAACCGGAAGGTTTTCAGTATGATTCTTCCCTTTATCAAGAATATGCATTCAGTGGCATCCATGTACTTTCGCCCGCCATTTTTCAATGGATGACCTCTCCCTCATGGGATGGAAAATTCTCTATCATGGATTTCTATCTTGCCACTTGCCGGCAAGTAAACTATGGTGGTTACTTGACAGAAAAGTTGCATCTGATTGATATAGGCAAACCGGAAACATTAGCGAAAGCAGAAGGCTTCTTATACCAAAATGCGAAATAAAGATACTGAAAGAGGCTAAAAGGCCTCTTTCTTTCTATGTAACAAAATATTAAAGTAACTTTGCTTGGATAAACAATCAATATTGTAATACTATACAAATTTTGCTGCATGGAACAGACTTTGGTAAATGGGATAGCTGATAACTTATTGCATAATATCTTTAATGACTTGTCTGTAGGCTTGGAATTGTATGATAAGGACGGTCTCATGATAGATGTCAATTATTCACGGTTGAGATCAATGGGGATAAAAGACAAAAAGGATATTTTGGGCTATAATCTATTCAACTACACCAGTTTCTCTGATGAAATCAAGGAACAGATCAGAAAAGGAGAAACCGTGCGTTTCATGGCAAAATATGATTTTGATGACTTGTGCCGTCTTTTTCCTACTAATCTGTCCGGTATAAAATTCTTCGAGATTACCGTTTCTTTTGTACATAATGATAAGTCTGAAATTACCAATTATATGGTGATAACTCAAGATATCACCGAACGTGTTTTGTGGCAAAACAAATATGACAATCTTTACGAAGAGGTTGTGCGTTCGAAAAAAGAACTTCTTGAGAGCGAACAAAGAATGATCCATTTGATTCGTCAGAATGAATTGGTATTGAACAATATTAATTCGGGATTGGCATATATTGCGAACGACTATATCGTACAATGGGAGAATATCTCGCTTTGTAGTAAAAGCCTTTCTTATGAGGCTTACAAAAAAGGAGAACCTTGCTATCTGACAGCCCATAATCGCACCACTCCTTGTGAGAATTGTGTGATGCAACGTGCCCGGAAATCCGGTCAGGTAGAGTCTATCTTGTTTAATCTGGATAACAAGCATGTCATAGAAGTCTTTGCTACTCCCATATTTAATGAACAGGGAGATGTTGACGGTGTCGTGATTCGTGTAGATGATGTTACCGAGCGGCAGCACATGATTGGTGAACTTGAAAAGGCAAGGAGCCGCGCTGAACAATCCGATAAGTTGAAATCCGCCTTTCTGGCAAATATGAGCCATGAAATCCGTACACCGTTAAATGCTATCGTTGGTTTTTCCGACTTATTGATGGTGACGGAAGATCAAGAAGAAAAAGAAGAATTTATTCAGATTATCAATGCCAACAATGAGTTGCTTTTGAAGCTGATTAACGACATACTGGATCTTTCGAAAATAGAAGCCGGCTCGGTAGAACTGAAATACGAAGATTTTGATTTGGCTGTTTATTTCAACGAATTAGCTGCTTCGATGCATCGTCGTGTAGTAAATCCGCAGGTTCGGTTAGTTCCCGTGAATCCTTATGAAACTTGTACCGTTCGTTTGGATAAAAACCGGTTAGCGCAGATTCTCACTAACTTTGTAACTAATGCTATCAAATATACCTCCAAAGGAACTATTGAAATGGGGTATGAGAAGATAGACGAAAATATTCGTCTTTACGTTCGCGATACAGGTATCGGCATACCGGCGGATAAAAAAGACAAGGTGTTTCATCGTTTTGAAAAATTGGATGAATTTGCGCAGGGAACCGGATTGGGACTGTCTATTTGTAAAGCCATCGTTGAGGCTTGCAGGGGAGAGATAGGTTTTGAATCGGAATTTGATAAAGGGTCTTTGTTTTGGGCGGTTTTGCCATGCCAGTTCGAATCGGTTAACAGCGAACCGACTTCTTCACGTCGGAACAATGAGAAGGATGCGAATAAAGAAAATATTCTTGACTCCGAAGAAACAAAAAAAGTACCTAAAAGAGTACTGGTCGTTGAAGATATACAAAGTAACTTCTTTTTGGTATCTTCTATCTTGAAAAACAAATGCCAGTTGTTACACGCACCGAATGGACTGGAGGCAGTTGAGATTGTCCGTACCCAACCGGTGGATTTGGTACTGATGGATATGAAGATGCCTGTTATGGACGGACGTACTGCAACCTCGGAGATCCGGAAGTTCAATGCTGAAATTCCGATTATCGCCCTGACTGCTCATGCCTTTGATGCCGACCGGGTAGCTGCGTTGAAAGCCGGTTGTGATGATTATCTGGTGAAGCCGATCAATGGCGCGAAGTTGATGCAGACTCTGAAAGAGTATGGTTGTTGAAAGGATGGGATTAGAAATGTGCTGATCTGAAAAAGGGTATATTCTATTCTTTCTGTTTTTAATATATCAGTCACTTGTTTGTGGTGAAGGAAAAAACGCTCTGCATTTTGGATGAAAGAATGTAGGATTGTTTGTTATCCTGGATAATTCCTGTCTAAAAATAAATAATTCCTCTGTATTGCTATCTATATGCTTACTGTTTGCCCGTATGTAGTTTGTTTTATCATTCTTTTTTGGTGCGCATGTGATGATGAACTAGCCTATAAACAGGCTTTTCCGAGGGCTTTTATAACTTGGTCGGTGAGTATGGAAGGCTTTCTCGGTGAGGAAGGATGTGTTCCTCACCGAGGAATGGCTTATTGCTCACCGAGGAAAATCATTTATTTCTTTAAAGAAAACGCATATCATCTGAAAATATATGCTGTATTGTGGTAGTAATATGCATATATATGTGATAATATGGATGCTTTTAATTCCGGATTACCATCTTCAATAGTTTTGTTTTCTTTCTTAATCTGAAAAATAGAACATTTCTCTTGTTTGTTTGGAGGAATTGAAAGGGAGACGGCTTACTTAAAAGGCTATAAATCCGTAAAGTTTGGGATTGTTTTTTATGTTTATGGATTTAAATAGTTATCTTTGTACAAGAAAGGAGGTATATAATGACTGCTACAAAGAAAATAAAAACTCGGGAAGAACTTAGAGTTGAGGTAGTGAAGAAAATTACAGCTAATAAAAGGAATGCCCAATCTTTTCTAAAAAAAGCTGGAATAGTCTCTAAATCAGGTGAACTTACCAAAATTTATAGATGAAAGAAACATTATACTCACGTCGTTCTAATCTTGTTGTTGGCTTTCATGGTTGTGATCAATCAATTGCAAATAAGATAATTGAAGGTAAAGATGATCTAATTGCAAGTACTAATGATTATGATTGGCTGGGACATGGAATCTATTTTTGGGAAAACAACGAGCTTCGTGCATTGCAATATGCAAATGATATGATGGGTAGAGCTCATTCATCTGTTAAATGCCCAGCTGTAATTGGTGCTATTATTGATTTGGGATACTGCATGGACTTGACAGATTCATTGTATTTAGGTGAATTGAAGGAATCTTATAATGTACTTGTGGAAACATGTCGTGTAACAGGGATTTCTCTTCCTACAAATTCTACAATAGGAATATCTGAAGATAAGCTATTGCGCAGATTGGATTGTGCAGTTATTGAAACGGCACATCAGATTAACAGAGAAGTATCAGGAAGAAAATTTGATTCAGTGAAAGGTGTATTTTGGGAAGGTGTTGAACTCTATCCAGACGCAGGGTTTAGAGAAAAGAATCATATTCAGATATGTGTGCGTAATCCTAATTGTATAAAGGGGTTCTTTTTGCCTCGTAAATTAGATATGAACTATATAAACCCGTAAGGAAAATTTGGAGGCTAAATTCCGTACGGATACGGTTCTTTCCGGCCGTGATACTGGGAAGATTGTAAATCTGCATCTCCGGCAGATTTATTTGCAATTTCCTTATTTTACAAAGGACTTGTCGGACTGCCATACATTATATGATAAATTGATTTATGCACTGAAGAATATGAGCAATTGGAATAGAATGCCGGATGCTTTGAAAGAACAAGTGCTTGAACATCTGGCGAGATTGGCAGCAGTTGCCGATCTTTCGGAAGAAAATCGTATCGCTTATGATAAGGCGTTAGATCGGTATAGGGTTAATCAAATCGTGGAGGAGGATGAACGACGTAAAAACGAAGAGATGCGGAGAAAAGCAACTGAAGAAGGGATGAAGGAAGGGATGAAAAAAGGAAGGTTAGAAGGAATGAAAGAGGGAATAAAAGAAGGAAGAAAGAAAGGGATGGAGAAAGGAGAGCAAAAGAAGCAAATTGAAATTGCTCGAAAGATGAGGGAGGACGGAATATCCATTGATACAATTATCAAATACACGGGTCTTCAATCTTCTGATATAGAAAACCTATAATATATCTTCGTAGGAAAATTGTTGTAGTTATATTAGGATAAAATATAAAAGAGGCGGGAATATTCAGGAATGAATACTTCCGCTTTCTTTTTTGATTCGTAAGATGTCCAACAATGTCTATAATACCGCAATTTGTCGATGAAATGGATGATTTTAGACAAAAATGGAAGAATTATAGTAAAAATAGAACATACATATTTAGTAACCACATCTATATTTGCGTATGGATTTCAGGCTTTTACAGAAGGGAAAAATATTTTAAATAAGAAAAAGAAAGTAACGCTCTTACAAATGTTTCTGGAACAATTTCAGGATCCAATGGTCATTATATTGATTATTGGGGCAATCGTATCTATATTTTTAAAGGAATATATGGACGCTTGTATCATTTTGGTTGTGATCGTGTTAAATGCAATCATTGGTGTCATTCAAGAGTTTA
>OHRR01000679.1_pt1 | contig 19551 bp, 10 predicted proteins | sample 1578501 | NCBI WGS metagenome assembly OHRR01 (sample SAMEA3879598, study PRJEB24766) | human gut metagenome | biome: human-associated habitat; feature: feces | place: USA | collected 1985/1987
CACCTGCTGACGGCAATAATTCCGCTGATAATTCCGATTAAGTTATGACAAATTTGTCCCTAACGCATTCATAGCGTTTATCGTAACGGTATATTTCTTTCTCAGTCTCAAAGCTGAGAAAGAAATACAGTTACATACTGTAGGGGCGGTCATTGGCCGCCCGCCTTGAAGAATCTGTCCTTTATGACAGATTTCAGATAGGAATTTAGAAATGTGTTCTTACACAAAAGATGAGAGTAGATTTTTTTAAGGAGACGAAGTACCGTGGATACAGTATTTAAATTTCTTTTTGAATTTCTCGGTCAGTTTTTTGGCTCATTATGGTCAATAATCACCGGGTTATTTGGCGGAGTAGGCAATGCCTTTGATTTTTCCGCTTATGTAAACATTATTAATGCCTATACCACGGAGCTTGGCGGCCTCGCATGGGTAATTGCGATTATTGCCATTGTGCTTCTGGTTGCTGTGCTTGCACTTTGCGTATGGCTTATTGTCGTCGCTGTAAAAAAGTTTATTCGTTCGCACAGAAGAAGAAAAGATACAGATTCTCTTGTTAAAGAGGTTCAGGCACTCAACAAAGAGGTTATGAGACTCAACCTTGAAAAGGATAAGATTCTCTCTATGAAGGTTTCACAGATTGGTCTTAACCCCAACGAGATTTCAGAGCTTACAGGCGAAGAAATCGAGTCGCTCAACAACGGCGAAGAAGAGGACACAGGCGAAAGCCGTTTCTACAAGCTTACGGAAATCGACAAGCTTTGGGCAGATTATGTTCCGCCGGTTTATGACAACGATATCACACTTCCCGAGTTCTGTGAGCGTTTCAGACTCTTTGCTTGTTCACAGCTTGGTCTTTACTACGATATTAAGCTTATCAGACTTTTTGTTGCTGCGTTTGCATCTACCAGACTTATTATCCTTCAGGGTATTTCAGGTACAGGTAAAACTTCACTTGCTTACGCCTTTGGTAAGTTTGTAAACAATCCTTCAATCGTTGCTTCCGTTCAGCCGTCATGGCGCGACAGAACAGAGCTTTTCGGTTACTTCAACGAATTTACAAAGAAGTTCAACGAAACCGAGCTTCTCCGTGCAATGTATGAGGCATCGTATAACGAAAACATCTATGCGGTAATCCTCGATGAGATGAACATCGCAAGAGTTGAGTATTACTTTGCCGAGATGCTTTCAATTCTTGAAATGCCGTCAAGAGATGAGTGGGTTGTTGATATCATCCCGAACTCTTGGCCGTCTGACCCGAAGCATATCGTGAACGGTCAGCTCAAAATTCCGCCGAATATGTGGTACATCGGTACTGCGAATAACGATGACTCGACATTTGCTATCACAGATAAGGTTTATGACCGTGCTATGCCGATTAACATCGACACAAAGGGTGTTCCTTTTGAAGCACCTCTCACAGACTCTGTATACATTTCATACAAACATTTTGAGTACATCCTCAATGCCGCTAAGGTTCAATTTGTTGTTTCGGAAGAGAACCTCAAAAAGATTGCCCTTCTGGATGATTATGTTATTGAGCATTTCCGCATAGCTTTTGGTAACCGTATTGTAAAACAGCTTCGTGACTTTGTTCCTGCTTATGTCGGAACAGGCGGTACAGAGCTTGACGGTCTTGACTATGTTCTTGCCCGCAAGGTATTTAGAAAATTTGAGTCACTCAATCTTTCATACATTCGTGATGAAATAGATGGCCTTTGTGCGTATATTGACGAGCTTTTCGGCGAAGAAAATATGACTGAGAGCAAGGATTATCTCCGTATGCTCAAGAAGCTTGTATAATTTTAGCAATTCAGGGCGAACTCTGTTCGCCCTTTGCTTGGTGAAAGGACTTTGCGCCTTTTATAAACGGTAAAACTATCTGATTGGAGAAAAATCAATGGCTGATTTTGGTAAATATTTCAGAGCATATATGTATATGCAGGACATTCTGAAAAATGATTTTACTTACAATTACATAACAGAAGGCCTTAAGGACGGCGATAAGGGCGAGGATAAGCTCGACGGTAAGACCAACGAAAAGGTAATTGATATGGAGTGGGTTGTTGCCATTGAGGAAACACTTCCGTACATTCAGAAAGCAATAGACGAACAGCGCCGTTTTATTAAGCAGGTTGACAATGTTGTTAGAGTTGAGCTTGCAAAAAAAATTGGCCCCGAGTCGGTTAAGCACCTTTCGCAGCACACTAACTTTATTGCCAAGGTTGAGGGTGATATGGTAACGCCTAACAAAATCCTCACAATTGAGCGTGAAGAAAGCTTTGCTATTTATGAAAACCGTGTGCTTATGACGCTGATTCGCAAAGCACTTCATTTTGTTGACGATAAATATTCAAAAATGAAAGATGTGCCGAACGACAGCTATAATAAAATTTCTATGGTTCGCCACATTGATTTTAATGAGAAAAAAGTAGATTTTAATCTTAACTATATAAATGAATCTCACGAAACTCTTGCAGATGACCTTGATGTTCTTGATGTTTCTCAGCTTTCGGACTTTGACCGAATCAGAAGAATCAGAACAACCCTTAATGAGTTTTTAAACACTCAGTTGATTAAGGAAATCTCAAAAGAGCCTGAGGTTCGTCCGCCGCTCATGCAGACCAACCTTCTCAAAAAGAACCCCAACTTTAAAAGAGTGGTTGAGCTGTGGAACTTTCTCGACAGCTACAAGCGTAAAGGCTTTGAGGTTGTAAGCGAGGAATACAACGGCAAAATGACAGATACTGTTCAGCAGGATGTTTACTTTGCGATGGGATTCCAGCATTTTATGATGTCTATTGCTACAAACCCGGGACTTCGTTCAATCCTTAAGGAACAGTACGACGCTGAAAATGCACGAATTGCCGAGGAAGAATCAAAGCCGCAGAAGACCCGCGAGGCGGTTATGAAGGCACAGCTTGATGCTGTTCGTAAAGAGGAGATGGAAATCCGCCTTCGTGAAATCCGTGAACGCGAAAAGAAAATTCTTGACCTCACGAATGAAATCAAGAATTTAAAGGTTATAATTGATCAGAAAGAACAGCAGATTCTCACTCTTAGGGGCAGGGTTTCTGCTCTTGAAGACCAACTTGAAGAGGTTAAGAAAGAGCTCCAGCAGACAAAACTCAAGTTGATGGAGGCAGAAAAGAGGATTGCCGAGCTTGAGGAAGAAAATCAGCAGTTAAAAGATACTATTGAAGAGTTGAATAAAACGATTGATGAACTCAATCAGACTATTGACACACTCAATAAAAAAATAGTAGAATTAAATAACAGAATTCTCGTGCTTGTGCAGGAGAATGCTCGTTTGCAGACAAAGGTGAAAGAGCAGGAAGCTGTTATCGCCGAGCAGAAGGCTCATATTGCAGAGCTTGAAACTCAGGTTGCCGAGCAACTTGCAAAGATTACGGCTCTTACGGAAAACCTTGAAAAATGTCATGCGCAGATTGAAGAGGACGCTCGTAAGATTACCGATTTGTCTGACAAAAATGAGAAGCTCACTGATACTCTCCAAACCGAACGCATTCAGCATAAGGAAACAGTCAACAAAATGAATGCCGATTTTGCTGAAGAAAAACAGCAGATGAACGACGCTCATTCGGCAGAGGTTGAATCGCTCAATCATAAGATTGCTGATGCTGAGGTTGAACATAATGATTATGTTGCCAAGCTTAATGCGGATTTTGCGGCAAGGGCAAATGAAACCGAGCAAAAGCATCTCAAAGAGCTTGCAGATAAAGAAGAAACTCACAAGAATGAACTTGCTGAAATTAAGGAAGCCAACCTTAAATCATCAGCCGCAAGCAATGCCGCTCACGCTTCTGAGCTTAAAAAGGCTTATAAGTCGGTTGACAAAAAGGTTGAACTTGCAGAAAAAGCTTGTGAAAAGCGTATGAAAGCCAAGGTTGCCGAGGTTAAAAAAGAGGCTCAGGCTGAAATTCGCAAAGCCGAAAAGAAAGCAAGCGAAAAAATCAGCCTTGCTAAGGATGAAATTAAATCTGTCAAGGATACAGGCGATTTGTTCGTTCGTGACTACGGCTTCGGCAGTGTTGCAGTTGTTTCAAAATATGCCGAAGAGCTTGCAAAATTCGGCAAGCTTTCAATCGCAGACGAGCTTATAAACGCACAGAAAAGCGTAAGATCTCTTTGCATATGCAGAAGCAAAAAGGGTGTTATGCTTGCAGGATATTCCCGTAACGGTGCAGATGTTTACAAAATCTATAAAAAGCAGGCAGACCTTGAAGTTGCTTTTTCGGATTTGTGTTCAAAGCTGAAAAGTGCCGGAAGGCTTCCGCTTGTGATAACATTCTCAGGAGTTGACAGACCGTTTGCAATGAACTTTGAAAACATTGTTCGTGAGTCAACAGGCAAAAAAACTACTGTTGTTCATAACAAAACATTGAAGGCTGACGGATTTGTTGCCGTTTACTATAGTGTAGAATAAGGGGCAAAAATGAAAAATTCTACTGCGCCCAACAGAAAGACGGGCAGAATGATTGCTAAAAATTTAATAGTTCTGTTCACTGTTGCACTTGCCGGCTTTTGCGGCATTCAGGCGTGGTTCACTGATAAACAGTCATCAGATGCCGACGGCATCAGCATTGAGTGTCAGGCACCTGACGGTATTGAAATTGCTGTTGTTAAGCACGAAGATCCGGCTCCGACGGATGACGCAGCGTACAAAAATACGATTGAATTGAACAGCGAAAATTATTCGTTTATTGATGATATCAAGATGACTGAGGTTTCGAGCGACGGATACACATTTTATAAGCCGCCCCTCAAACAGGAAAACGGAGTTGCTTCTCCTATTCTTGATGTTGACGATTGGGATCTTGCCGACAGTTCGGTTCACTACCTTTCTTTTGACCTGTATGTTCGTTCAAAATCCAAGTTTGATATTTATCTGGACAGTAAATCTAAAATCAGTCCGAATGCAAAAAATCTGACAGGTGAAAATGCAGATAATAAGAGTGATTTCGGTGAAAGCGGTGACTCAAAGGGAATTTCAAGAGATTGCGTAACCGGTGCGGTAAGGTTTTCGGTTGCAAATTATAATACTCACGAAACAAAGCTTTTGTGGATTCCTGCTCCAAACATTTTTCTTAATGTGAACTCAGATACAACAAAGTATTCTGTAGACACAGACAGGCGTTCGGGCGAATCATATTCGCATGGTTATTATGTAAAAAACGGTAAATGGGTTAAAAAATTCGTTTCCGCTGGCGACGGTTCACCACTCAGCCAGGTTTTTGTTGCAAACAGCAACGGCTTTACAACCAACGGAGATTACACATATGAGCTTGGTGAAAAGAAAAAAATTATGACTTTGTCTTTGGAAAAGGACACATCTCAAAACGGCATATATACAGGAATGGTAACCTGTAATATGTGGGTTGACGGCGAAGACGCAGAGGCAAGACTTGCCCTTGTAAACGGAAAGTTTAAAGCAAACCTTGTTCTCTCAAAGGGCGATGTACAATAAAAAATAAAAATCAGGAAAGGAGCAATGAAGTATGAAACTGAAAGAAAGAATGCAGAACTCGTTTTTTGCACTTTCCGATAACAGACTTCTCGGCAGAAAAAAGCTCGCAATTTCATATGTATCATTGTTCCTTGTTTTTACTCTTGTGCTTGTGACAACGGTGGCATGGTTTACCGTAAAAGATAGGGCAAGTATTAATTCTCAGGCGTTTTCACTTGAGTCAAGTGCGGCACTCCGTGTCAATGACGGTCAGGAAGATCTTTCAAACCACCTTGTTGTTAAAGGCTTTAAGCTTGAAGAGGCTTCAAGCGTTGACGGAAGGAATATGTTCTTCCCGTCAGAGGGCAACTTTAAGGATTCAACATCTGCCATGAAATTCCGAGAAGGAACTGCAGGCGACAGGAATAAAACATATGTATATAAGGATTTTAAGCTTAATGCCGATTCAGATATGACAAATGTTTATGTCAAAGGTTATAATATTACAATTGTTTCGGCAGACGGTAAAACTGTTCTCTGTAAGTTTGACGGCTCAACCGAGATTATTCGTAACGATAAAGGCGTTCCTGTCGATCAGAAGGTCTATGATCCTTGTCCGTTAAGACTTGCGTTTATTACCGACAGCAGTAAAACTCCTACTGTAATTGATCCAAGCGCTCTTGTTGACGAGCATGCTAAAAATTATAATGCAGTAAGCTCAACAAATATGGTCGGCTCTCCTGCTACGAAGCTTTCATCATGCAAGACATTTTCTGATTTCTATTTCTATTCAGGCGAAAGCTTGTTCACGCTTTTAGGTCAGAAACCTCTTGATGTAACATTGGTAGCGTGGTTTGAGGGTGCGTATGAAGATCAGTCTGTTTATGATAAGTATGCAGGCGCATCGGTTACAATTGATGTTGAACTCGAAAGTAACTACAATGATATGGAGGCTATCACCTTTATTGATAAAACAAGAGGTGATAAGGGCGAAAATACTCCGTGGATTAAAACAGATGACTGTATAGTTACCATGCAGTATAAAGATACTGATACAACTCAGAAAACTGTCGTTATGAAATATCTTGGTTCGGTAGACGGATATAACACATGGACAGCTGCGTTGCCAAAAGATGTAACAACAGATATAAGCTTTTTCAGATTCAGTACAACGAATAATATAATCTATAACTCATGGCACACCAAGGATAATGTGAACAACGAATTGAGCCCTACGGCACAAGGTTGGATAGTTAATAACGAAGATTTGTATCCGTTACAGGAAAGCAGAATTGTAAACGGTAACCGCAGCCTTGTTTATACTGCCAAGAGAGGTAACGGTTATGGTAAAACCGACAGTACTTTTGAAAGACTGTCCCCTTGTATCGGATACTGGGATTATAGTCCGAGCGGCTCAACTGTTGAAACAACAACACCTTCACCCACAACTCCGACAAGCGGAGGAGGATCTTCCGAAGATCCTGAAATAAATACAAGTGTGTATCTCAACATTCCGGATAATAAACAGTGGCTCAGAAACTATCTTACAAGCGAAGCTTATGAACCTTATGTAATTTATAATTATAACGGCGTAAAATCAGACCATTTGATGAAGTTTATTCATGACGGTTCAAGATGTACACTTGATAACTGCAGTGCGCCGAGAGGCTCACGAGTTATCGGATTTAAGTTTGTGAACAAGAACGGTACACACACTCTGCTTATTCCGGCAAAGAATGAATATATATTCTCCACATCGTTCAATGTTTCTTATGAAGTAAACAACGATGATACCGCAACGTATCATTAATAATGCAAAATATAAAAAGGAGGTGTCACAATGAAAGAAAGATTTGCTCTTTTGACGGCTTATTTTAAAGAAAAGCTTGCAATCGGCAAAAAGTCGGGTAAAGAAAAGAGAAAAAGCTTGATTTTAAGCATTGTGGCACTTGTTGAAGTGTTGGCAATCGCTATCGTGTCGGTTTCTGCATGGGTGGAAACAATTTCAACCATTAAGCTTGATTTGAACAACGGTACAATTGATAACTATGTGTTTACCAACGCTAATATCGGCTACGGTAACGGCTATGACGGAAAGACAATTGATCTTACAAAATATTTTCGTCAGGCAGGCGATGTTCACCTTGCCTCGGCAACAAGCGCAAACGGCACAGATGTTTATTTTCCGACCTTAACTGCAAACGGCGAGCCGTCTGCTACATACAGAAAGGCTACTGTAAACGATAAGAATGTCAACTACATTGATTTTTCTTTCAATGTTACCGCAAAGGGAACAAAAGCGTCATTCTATTTTGAAAAGATTCCAACAATCAAGGTTAACGATGCTGATGCAGACGAGGAAAAGCTCCGTGTTTCATTCGTTTGTGACGGCAGTAATACGGTTGTCTGCGGTAAGAGCGACATCACGGCAGAGGTTGTTGCCGGAACAAACCTGAATATCAAAGGACAGGAAAATGTCAAATCTTTCGGTTCATACACGGGTTCAACAGCAGAAAGTCCTCTTTTTACCGTTCCGGCAGATTCAAAACCACATAAGGTTACAATGCGTGTGTGGTTACAGGATGACAGCAGAAAGACAAAGTATGCCGGACAGACTGTTACAATTGACAACTTCAAGCTTATCACTCAGAGTCCCCAGGCCGGAGAATTGACTTTTTACGATAAAACAACGGGCGATCCATCTCTCGGTGCGGGTTGGGCTACCAAAAACAATCGTGCAATCTGGATTAACCAGGCCGGCAAAAGCGAGTATGAAAAGCTTTCAAAGGATGCGAGTGGTAACTATTTTATTAAGCTCGGTTCAGACTATACAGATAAGCCTAATGCAACAGTTACCTTCTACAGCTGTGAATCAACCGTAACATCAAGTCCGCAGAACAGCTATGTTGCAAAATGGACAACCACTCTGCAAACTGCTGTTGACGCCGAATCACAGACATTCACAGCCTACGGATATAAGGATTCGTCAAATAACGGCTACGGCACATGGGGAGAGGTTCAGAAAATTCTCCTCTCAAGTGAAGATGCAAGTACATTGCCGATGACACAGGTTGACGGAAAGTATCTGGCGGTTGATATGTATGTTAAGGGCAGTTCAACTCCGATAGCAATGACTTTTGAACCAAATGACAATGCGTCACTCAGCGGTTGGGTTGCATATTTGCCCAATCCTAACAGCAATGCAGCACATTCGATTACATTCAAATTTACTTACAACGGCAAAGATTACAGCGTAAGCGCACCGAACAGAAATTCTTCGGTGAACTATGTTATTACTTCACAAAACACAGGTTACTGGGCACCTCCGGCTATTGTTTCCGTTTATTCTACATGTAAGGATGAAAAGGATAATAATGCACCAATGGGCACAGTAAGCGTAACAGGCGGTATGGACGGCGCAACAAGAGTTAAGGTTACAGAGGGTACAACCGTCACTCTTAATGCAAAACCGACCGACAGCAACAAATACAGATTTATCGGTTGGTACTCTGACCCCGAATTTAAAGCTCCCGTTACCCTCAGCAACGGTGCTTACCCAGCAAATGATACATCAGCCGAGCATAAGTTTTATGCGAAATTCCAAAGACAGTATAAGGTTGAGGCAAAAGCTGTTTCGGACGGAGTTGTTGCAAACAGCACAGGTGGTACTGTTAAGATTTCAGGCGGCGAAGAGGGCGCATACACTGTTGGTTCGTACCTTGAGGGGCAGAATACATCAATCACAGCCACTCCAAAAGAGGGCTATGACTTCAAGGGTTGGTATTCTGATGAGAATTGCACAAAACTGGAAAGTCAGGATCTTACGCTTTCAATTAAGAATATTCAGGCAAATCATTTGTATTATGCCAAATTTATGATTAAGCAGTTCTCGGTAACAGCGGTTGCAAATCATCCGAATGATAAGAAAAACAGCACAGTACAGTTTTCTTCACCGTCATCCGCGGCTTCTAATACAAGCGTTACCGTCAAGGTAAACTACAACGGTTCTGCAACTTTTGTTGCGAATGCAGGCGAGGGTTATGAGTTTGTCGGCTGGTATTCGGACGAAAACTGTCAGACACTTGTCAGTAAAACGACTCCGTACAAAGTAGGCAGCATAAAGGCTGACTATACTCTGTATGCAAAATTCAAGATTATCAATCTTAATCTCAAAGTTTATTCAGTAACAGAGGGAAAAATCGACGGAGCGGGCGGTACGGTTCAGCTTGGAGCTGATACCCCTGCCGCAAAGATAGAGACAACTGTTGAGTGGGGTACGCTTGCCACACTCACGGCTAAAGCAAATGCCAACTATGAGTTTAAGGGTTGGTTTACCGATCCGCAATGCAATATAAAAGCAGACAGTAAGATCCTTAATAATTGTCAGTACACAGATAAGACAGTGGAAACTGCGGCAATAAAGAAGGATTTGACTCTGTATGCAGAGTTTTCGGATGTATCATCTCGCAAAGTTACCGCTAATGCCGTGTTCGGCGGAAATATTGTCGATACAGCAGGTACTGTTAAGGCAGGCGATTCGCAGGAAGGTGCAACATCAACTGCGGTGGTTACCAACGGTGATAGCGTAACTCTTGCTGCCAATACAAAGCTAAATTATGAGTTTATGGGTTGGTATTCCGATAGGGAATGTACAAACTCTGTAGCATCAAAACAACAGCTTGTTCTTACAAATGTCGATGCCGATTGCGAATACTACGCATTGTTTAAGCCGCAGTCATTTTCAGTCAACGCAGTTGTTGATGGTGATTCAGTAGGTACGGTAAAGTTTACCGCACCTAAAGAAGTTGGACCGTCAACTGCAGTTACAGTTTCGGTGGATTATGACGGAAGTGCAACATTTGTTGCAACCCCTGCCGAGGGCTATGACTTTGACGGTTGGTATAACGATTCAAGCGTTACTCCGGTCAGCAACAAGGCAACTTATGTTTGTGAAAACATCAAAGATAGCTTTACTTTACATGCAAGGTTCAAGCTTAAAGAATTTGAGGTAAAGGCCTCAGCCGTACTTAACGGAGCAGTCAGCAATGCATGCGGTACTGTTCAGGCAGGCGACAAAACAGCCGCAAGCACAGTTTCTACTGTTGCAAAGTGGGGTGAGAGTGTTGCACTGACAGCTACTCCAAAGTCGGGTTATTCGTTCAGCGGTTGGTACACAGACCTTGGCTGTACACAACCGTATACAGACAATTACAAAAATAATTCTTTGACAACGGTTATCAAGGCTAACACAACTGTTTATGCTAAATTTGAGCAGAAGCGTGTTCTGTATTTGCAGCTTAATAATGCATGGAAAACACCAAATGCCCGTTATGCGGCATATGTTTGGACAGATGGTAAAGATCCAATATGGTTTGATCTGTCTCAGGAGGACGGAGATGTTTACAGAGTCGAATTGACAGCAGAAGCTGCATCGTGGTCGAATATTATTTTCGCAAAGATGAAACCGAACACCACGGGAAACAATTGGGATAACCATGATGCTCAGACTGAAGACTTAAAAATACAGCCTCAGTCAGCCAATACCGATTGCTTTAAGATTACAGGTAATCAGAGTGAAGGAAAAGCGATAGGTACATGGGTAAAGTATCCGTTTGATACATTTACCGTAGCACTTGATGCCGTAAGCTATGATTCAGCAGGCTATAAGGAAACAAACGGCTTTACAGGCGGTAAAGTCAGAGTTGGCGGTGTTGTGCACACAAGTGCCGTAAAAAATACATATTCCGACCAGACAACCGTTACGGCAACAGCAGTTTGCAATGAAGGTTATCAGTTTGACGGCTGGTATTCCGACAGCGACTGTATACATAAGGTTGCAGGTAATGCCGAACTCAGTATTTCAGTAAGTTCTTCGATTCATTATTATGCGAAGTTTGTTAAGAGTTCAACAAAGGTAATGTACTTTGACCCGAACACTAACTGGACAACCAATAAAAATGAGCGTTTTGCTGCCTATGTATATGAAAAATCAACCGGCGACGGAAAGTGGTACAGCATGACCGAAGATGCATCTCGTAATTGCTATACATTTACTATGGATGCATCTGGCAAATATGACATGATTATATTTAGCCGAATGAACGGCAGTACAACTGAGAATAGTTGGAATAATGAATGGAACCGTACTCCGGGTACTCACGGAGGTAATGTAGAAGGTATTGCCATTCCGACAGACGGAACAAACTGTTTTGTTCAGGGAACCGGAAACAACGGTTGGGATAACTGCGGTGGTTCTTGGACAACAAAGTAAAATTAAAGGTTAAATCAACGGAGGTGAAACCATGAAGAAATCAAAATTTGCAATTGTAATCGCACTCGGACTTGTACTTTGTCTGCTTTGCGGTGTGACCACGACTTTTTCATGGTTCAGCCGTCCTCGAACCGAATCGGGCGACTCTCTCAGGTGGAGCGGTCAGTACAAAATCAGCAACGGTCAAAACATCAGCATCAAAACCGTTGAGTCAAGTGATGACGGCTCTACTTTCGGTGAGAATGCAGTTACTAAATTCGGAGGTTCTCTGGAGGCAGGAAAGAGAAGATATTTTTGCACCGAAATTTCTAACTCGGGCAATGCCGAACAGAATGTTTCACTTTTTATAAAAGGTCTGAAAACAAGCGGTACGGCATCTGCGTCGGGACTTTATGTCGGCGTCAACAAACCGCTCAAGACATATAGGTCTTATAATGATATTGTCGGTAGTAACAGTACATATACGAAAACTACTCTTGGCAAGTACAGAATTTATTTTAATGCAAATGGTGTTCAAAGTTGGAATGATTCCGACACAACAACCAAGATACGCTATTCACTTGAAGATAAAGATAACCCAAGTTGGACGACTGATGTTATCAATATGACATATGTGAAATATGTTGGCGGTCATAAAATTATGTATGCTGACATTCCGATTACTGCTAAACGTATTCAGATATATGTAAATAATAGCCCTTCAGGAGCGAATGCTACCCCCTGCATAAGAGTTGCATCATATTGCCCCGAAATTTCCCCAACTAATTGTTATGTATTTACATTAAGAACGGGTGTGGAGAATGGTTATCACAACTGTGACACAGGTGCTTTTAAGGAACCTTTGACAGATGCGGCTAACTTTGCCAACTATTATAGCAGTATAAGTATTCCTCTGGGCCGTACATTTAACGCAGGCCTTGTTGCAGGAACAGATTACGTAGGTAGCAGTATAAGCTATTCATCATCATCAAAAAGCGTGTTTACAGTCGGTGCAAACGGTGTAATTACTCCTGTGGCTGAGGGTACTGCAAAGCTCACAACCACAATTAAGGGCGGTGCATATGGAGATACCTATTCCGTAACCACGGAAATCAGTGTTACATCTGCAAGCACAGATTCAATTGACACACCTATTGTGACAAACCTTGAAATCAAGCCGAAAGCTACTGACGGACCTACGGTTTCAAAGGTGTATTGGTACATCAAGAATGAATCGTCATCAACAATAACATACTCGCTTGATGATGTTTACATCTCGCTTTAAAATTTTAGATTTTTAAATTTACAAAAGGGTTGTTTTTACAGCCCTTTTTTATTATAATTTATAATCGGTAGCAGAGAATAAAATCCGCCCGTTTTGACGAATATATACGCATTTTCGTTATATAAAATATGTTAATTAACGGATAGCTTGTGTTTGTACGAACTATTGCAATGTTACATTCGGGCGAAATATGTTTTAAATTTGACAAACTGTCTTTACGAACTGAGAACGGTGGCACACCGCCACGAATAATTACGAAACCACAAAACAACGCTCGAGCGGATATGTTTCGCACATTGCAAAAAATCTACACGAACCGGGAACGGCAACTTGCCGTGGAGGAATTTATGGATAAAAATAACGATTTTGAAAATTCGGTTGAAGTGACATCTGTAACAACCGAACACCCCAAATCAAAAAATAGAATAAGGAAAAGGCATGAATCAAAGCTGCATAAAACTTTGCGGATAATTAAAAATATAATTTGCTGGGGAGTGCTTGCAATACTTGTGCTGACCGTAATTGTGTTTATGGGTTCAAAGGTGAACGGAAAAACACCTTCGCTTTTCGGATATTCCGTGCTACGAGTTTCAACGGGCAGTATGCAGCCCGAGCTTATGATCGGCGATGTTATTCTCGGAAAGAGCGTTGACAATCCGACCGCCCTCAAGGTCGGCGATATTATCACCTATCGTGGCAGTGGGCAGACCGAGGGACTTCTCGTGACTCATAAGGTTGTAGTTGCACCGTATAAAACAGCTGACGGCACATATAAGCTACAGACAAAGGGCATTGCAAACGATGCTCCCGACCCTGAAATTTCAACCGAAGATGTGCTTTATATTATGGTGTGCAAGCTTGGATTCATTGACACATTGTACAACCTTTTCTTCTCACCGTGGGGACTGCTGATTTTTATTGCGGCGCTGCTGCTGATATTCATTGATGAGCTTATCGTTATAATACGAATACTTACGGGACATGACAAATCACCGAAGGACAGCGACATCAACGAAATTATAGACCGTTTGCAGAAGGAAAAATTGCAACAAAAGGCTGAATCCGACAACGATACAAAATCGGAAGAATAAATAAAAGCTGAATATATTTAATTTCGGACGAAAGGAAAATTCTCTTTTCGTCCGTTTTTTGTTGGCAAAAAAGACAAAGCGGAAAAATGGTGAAAATAGCTTTTATATGGGCTAAAATCGGCTTTTTAGTTGCATTTTTGGGCGATTTGTGGTATATTTTATACGGTCAAATTTGACCGTAACATACTGATTGTGTTTAGAAATTGATATGTTAAGGGTGGTTTCATGGATTACAAATTAATAGCGCTTGACATTGACGGTACGCTGACAAACTCCCAAAAGGAGATTACTCCCCGTACAAGATATGCTCTTATGGAGGCGCAGAAACAGGGCAAGAAAATTATTCTTGCGTCAGGCAGACATCCCGTAGGAATTATGCCGATAGCAAAAGACCTTATGCTTGACCGTTTCGGCGGTTTTATTATGGCGTTCAACGGCGGCAGGATTATCAATTGCGAAACAGGCGAAACTATGGTGAGCAAGCTGTTTCCGCTTGAATATCTTCCAGACATCGTGAATGTTTTGAAGGATTCAAACATTACAATCAACACATACGATGACAGGCGAATTATCTCTGACAACAAGGTGAACGACTATACCTATGTTGAAAGGGACGTTATCAAGGCTGAAATGGTTGTTGTTGACGATTTTATCTCATCTGTAAGATTTGATATCAACAAAATTCTTCTTGCAGGCGAACCCGATGAGCTTGATAAGTATCAGAAAATTCTTGCAGACCGTTATGACGGCTTGCTCGATGTATATAAAAGCGCACCTTATTTTCTTGAGATTATGCCGTTTGGTGTTACAAAAGGCTCGATGCTTCCGCTTTTGCTTGATAAACTCAAGATTAAAAGGGAAGAGCTTGCCGCTTTCGGCGACAACTACAACGATATGACAATGATAGGTTATGCAGGCTTCGGCGTTGCAATGGGTAATGCCGAAACCGATGTAAAGAAGATTGCCGATTACATCTGCGAATCAAACGATAACGACGGTATTGCAAACACACTTGATAAATTCGTTTTAAAGCAATAGTCGCACAAAGTTTGAACCTAATATAAGCTTGAAAATATAAAATATAATTTAACGGAGCGTCAGATTTGACTTAACCCTTTAAAAGAGTTGAAAAAACAGAATCTGTCGCTCCTTTTTGTATATAATAGCCAAATTGAGGGCTTAATCTTTGGCGGCATCAAAGTTGTAATAATTCCATAAAAGAAAAATATATGAGGCTGTCTAAATTATAATATAATTGTATGTTATGTTGTACAAAGTATAACAAAAGGAGGAAAATCTATGGCAAAAATCAAAAAATTGCTTGCTTTGATTTTGTCGATTTGCGTAATTTGCACGGTATCTGTTATGTCCGTAAGTGCGGCTAATACAGATGACGATAACGACACTTCGGCATCAAGCACAATCACAGTACATTACTACTGTGAGGAAGGCACGCCCACAATCTATTATTGGAACAGTCTTCCGAAAAACATCAGCACGGAGTACCCCGGCGTTAAGATGACTTCCGAGGGAAACAACTACTACAAGTACACTTTCAACGATGTAACAAAAATCAATATGATGTTTGTTACAAACGGAAAGCAGTCTGCGGAACTCACAAGAAACACAGGCGAGTGGTGGTACAAAAATAAGAGATGGTCAAGCAAAAATCCTGAAGATATGCAGGAATTTGACCGTGTTGACATGCGTGAAGACACAATTTATTTTGTAATCACAACCCGTTTCTATGACGGTGACACAGGTAACGATGTTCATTGCTGGGACGACTCACAGGCAAACAACCCCGACAGCGATCCCGCATGGCGTGGTGACTTCAAAGGTCTTATCGACAAGCTTGACTACATCAAGGCTCTCGGATTCAGCGCAATCTGGATTACTCCTGTTGTAACAAATGCATCAGGCTACGATTACCACGGCTACCATGCAATGGACTTCTCAACAGTTGATGTTCGTTATGAGAGCGACGGCGCTACATATCAGGATCTTATTGATGCCGCTCATGAAAAGGGCATCAAGATTGTTCAGGATATCGTAGTTAACCATTCAGGTAACTTCGGTGAGGCAACTCTTGCTCCTATGTTTACAAAGGAATACGACTCAATTCAGGATCTTGCTTCTGTAGATTGCATGAAGGTTATTGAGGGAAGCGACTTTGCTAAAACATTCCCGAACTACGATGACCTTGAGCCTAAGTATCAGTATGCTGCAAGACTTAATATCATGAAGGATACTAAGGAGCTTGACTCCGGTAATCACGACACGGAAAACTACTATCACCACTTCAAAGACCTCAGCTGGGAAAGCCCGACTGTACAGACAGGTCAGATTGCCGGTGACTGCGTTGATATCAACACAGAGAATCCTACAGTTGCTAATTACCTTAACGACGTTTATAACAACTATATCAACATGGGTGTTGACGCTTTCAGACTTGATACTGAAAAGCACGTTTCAAGACTTACACTTAACCAGTATTACTTCCCGTCATGGCTCAAGACAGGCGGTAAAAACTTCTTCATCTTTGGTGAGGTTTGTACTCGTGTAAGTGAATTCTGGAACCACAACATTCCTGCAATTTCAGCTCCGTTCTATACATGGGCTGAATCAGACAGCCAGTACATCGATTCATTTACAAATGACCAGGCTGCAAACATTAATCTTACACTTAAGCACTATGACAGCAACGCAAGTACAGCAAATCAGCCCACATCTGATAATGTTTATCTTGACGGTCTTAAGTATCACACACCTGATTACAGCAAGGCAAACGGCACAAGCGTAATCGACTTCCCGATGCATTGGAACTTCTCAAATGCAAGCAACGCATTTACCCGTGCTTGTGAAGAAGATCCGTACTACAATGACTCATCATGGAATGTAACATATGTTGATTCTCACGACTACGGTCCTGATATGGACAGCCGTTACGACGGCGGTACACAGTCATGGGCTGAGAACCTTGATGTACTCTTTACTTTCCGTGGTATTCCGTGTCTTTACTACGGTTCTGAGCTTGAGTTCCAGAAGGGTGTTCCTATGGACGTAGGTCCTAATGCTCCTCTTGCAACAACAGGTCGTGCATACTTCGGTGACTACCTCGAGGGCGACGTAACAGCAACAGACTTTGGTACATATTCTAATGCAAGCGGTGCTGTTGCAAGCACACTTGAAGCACCTCTCGCTGTTCATATTCAGCAGCTCAACCGAATCAGAAGAGCAGTTCCTGCACTTCAGAAGGGTCAGTATACAAGAAGCAAGACTTATGTTGACGGTAATATGGCATTCGTTCGCCGTTACACACAGGGCGCTACAGACAGCCTTGCTTGTGTAACTATCTCAGGCGGTGCTACATTCAAGAACCTTCCTAACGGCAAGTACATTGATGCAGTTACAGGCGATGTTAAGTATGTCACAGACGGCACACTTACAGTATCTTCTGTTGGTAGGGCTAATATGAGAGTTTATGTTTGCTGTGCAGACGGTTTCACCGGAATTGACGGTCAGATCGGCACTAACGGCGCATATCTCAAGTAATAAAATAATGTTGTTTTTTACGGAGCAGGTTTTTCCTGCTCCGTATTTTTCTGCCCTAAACCCTCAAATGACGGATTGCAGATTTATATCCGTCAAAATTATACTTCATTTATAAATAAACATCCCGAAAGTTGCATAATGATGAATAAAAAGACAGAAAATTATGCAAATTCTACATATAAGGTTTAAAATCGTTATGACACTTCTGCAAGAATTGTACATTTTCTTTTTTTAAAAAATGTGCTATAATATATAAAATATAGTTTCAATTTATTGTGAATTTTAAAAAGGAGTGTTTTTTATGACAAACAGCGAGTATTCGGATGTTACACCGCAGATTCATGCTCTGGCTCAGAAAATGACGCATAACTCCGTTATTGATACAGATTTATACAGTAAGTACAATGTAAAAAGAGGTCTGCGTGACCTTGACGGTAAGGGTGTTCTCACAGGTCTTACATATATTTCTACAATCACACAGAATAAGCTTGTTGACGGAAAGCTTGTTCCTTGCGAGGGTGAGCTTCGTTACAGGGGCTATAATGTAAAGGATATCGTTGACGGTATTCTTGAGGATGACCGTTTCGGTTTTGAAGAGGTTACATATCTTCTTCTCTTTGGCGATATGCCTAACGAAGAACAGCTTAAAGATTTTAAGAAGCTTCTCGTTCAGTACAGAACCCTTCCTCAGCACTTTGTTCGTGATGTTATCCTCAAGGCCACAAGTAACGATATGATGAATTCAATAGCAAGAAGTGTTCTCACACTTTTCTGCTATGATAAGAACGCTAACGATACATCAATCGACAATGTTTTAAGACAGTGTATACAGCTTATCTCCGTATTCCCTCTTTTGTCGGTTTACGGCTATCACGCATATAATCACTATCAGCGTGATAACAGCCTTTATATCCACCGTGCAGAGCCTACAATGTCAACAGCCGAGGTTATTCTGTCGCTTCTTCGTCCCGACAGACACTATACTCCGCTTGAGGCAAAGGTTCTTGATATGGCGCTCATTCTCCATATGGAACACGGCGGCGGTAACAACTCAACATTTACAACACATGTTGTAACATCTTCGGGTACTGATACATACTCGGCAGTAGCTGCGGCACTTGCATCACTCAAAGGTCCTAAGCACGGCGGTGCAAATGTTAAGGTTTACTATATGTTTGAGGATCTCAAAAAGCATGTTAAGGACTGGGAGGACGAGGACGCTCTTGAAGATTATCTTGAGAAGCTCCTTGACAAGCAGGCTTTTGATAAAAAAGGTCTTATCTACGGTATGGGACACGCAGTTTATACAATTTCCGACCCCCGTCAGCAGATTCTTCACGGTGCTGTTAAAAAGCTTGCGTTTGCCGAAGGTCACAATGATGAATTTGATCTTTATGAGAGAGTTGAAAGACTGGCTCCGAAGGTTATCGGCAGAAAGCGTAAAATCTATAAGGGCGTTGCCGCAAATGTCGATTTCTACAGCGGACTTCTTTACAGCCTTCTTGATATTCCGTGTGAGCTTTATACTCCGCTTTTTGCAACAGCTCGTATTACGGGTTGGAGCGCACACAGACTTGAGGAGCTTATCAACTGCGGTAAGATTATCCGTCCTGCATATATGAGCATTTCCGAAAACAAGGAATATGTTGATTTGAAAGACAGATAATACGGCGAACCGCCGTTCCCCGTTCGAGAAGTTAGTTTTACAAGTGCGAGAGTTAAATTGTCCGAGCGTATGGAAAATTGAAAGTTGAAAATTAAAGTCGGGCGACAGTTTGCAAAATGCAAATCATTGTCGCCCGACCGTTTTTTATATATGAAATTAACTGTTTGGTCGTGGGGCGGGATAATTGTGCAGTGTAGTAACATAGTATACAACAGTGCAAAGACATAGTATACAGTTTTA
>OHRR01000702.1_pt1 | contig 18476 bp, 19 predicted proteins | sample 1578501 | NCBI WGS metagenome assembly OHRR01 (sample SAMEA3879598, study PRJEB24766) | human gut metagenome | biome: human-associated habitat; feature: feces | place: USA | collected 1985/1987
GCTTATTAATGGCTATGGTATTAAGGCGGCTGAATTATTTCAGCCGACACAGACAGTTTTAGGCAAGAGTTTACAGGATGTACAAATATTAAAGAAAAAGACAGTTGTGGAAATACTGTCACAGGAGGCATAAATCATGGAAATTAAATCTCGCGTACCCGGTAAAATAGTTCGCTTTGAAAAACAAGTAGGCGACAGCGTTGAAGTAAAAGACGTACTGATAGTAATGGAAGCAATGAAAATGAAACAGCTGGTACCTTCCCCGGTAGCCGGAGTAGTCAAAGAATATAAAGTGCAGCCCGGCGACCGCGTAAGTGCCGGTCAGGTTATTGCCGTAGTTGAATAAGTAAATTTTTACCGTTGCCTTTAGTTGTTTCGCTCCCCTTGAGTGGGGAGCGATAATAAAAAATTGTACTAAGGTGGTGTAATCTCATGATTATTTATGGTGTTGCGTTATTAGCATTTTGTTTTTTAACAGGTAATTACATTGGCGATATTTTAGGCGCGCTTCTGGGTGTTAAAGCTAATGTCGGCGGGGTTGGTTTTGCTATGCTGCTGCTGATTATTCTTACCAATAAAGGTATAGATGCAGGCTGGCTTGATAAAAAAGGGCAGGAAGGTATTGCTTTCTGGAGCGCCATGTATATTCCCATCGTTGTGGCTATGAGTTCCATTCAGGACGTTGTCGCCGCTTTATCCGGCGGAACGATCGCTGTATTGGGCGGAGTACTGGGCGTAGCCCTCGGCTTTGTCTTTATTCCTATTTTAAGAAAATTTGGTGCATAGTCATAAAAAGAAGGGGAGGCGTTTTATATGGATTTCGCAGCAATGTTCATTAAACTTATTACTAAAAACGGATTAGTTGCGGCTTTTATTATCATCGGTATCACTACCTGGATTGCCTATAAAATCGGCGGTTTATGGCTCCGCAATTGCGATCTTCTTCGGTCTGATTCTGGCATATATCGGCGGTGTAGTCGGCGGAGGTCATAAAGGTTTGGCGAGCATTCCGATGTTTGCCGGCGTTGGTGTTATGGGCGGAGCTATGTTCCGTGATTTTGCCATCGTTTCCACTGCTTTTGGCGCTGACCTGCGTGAAATCAAAAAAGTTGGTCTTGTAGGTGTACTTTCGCTTATTTTTGGCTTATTGACTTCCTGGGTAGCAGGTGTGGGTGTGGCTTATGCCATGGGCTATACTGATTCTGTAAGTCTGGTAACCATCGGCGCCGGTGTGGCAACCTTTGTTGTAGGACCTGTAACAGGGGCTTCACTGGGCGCGTCTTCTGAGGTTATAGCCATCAGCATCGCAGCCGGCGTTGTTAAATCTGTTCTGGTTATGATTCTGACTCCATTTGTTGCTAAATTTGTCGGACTTGATAATCCTCAGTCCGCCATGATCTATGGCGGTTTGATGGGTACTACTTCCGGTACGGCTGCCGGTATGGCCGCAGTCGATCCCAAACTGGTTCCGTATGCGGCAATGACAGCTACATTCTATACCGGTTCCGGTTGTCTGGTATTTCCGTCAATTCTGTATTTTGCAACAAAAGCTATTTTTGGTTAAGTAATGATCCCGGCAGAAAGCAGGTGCAGCGATGTATGATCACCAAGCTAAAAAATTAAATGAGCAAGGTACGTTTAAAGAAATAGTAGTCGAGATATCAGCCCGCCAGCTTTCTGCTAAATCTGAAACTTTACGGCAAATGAGTATGTTTTTGACGCAGGCGGTTTTTATGGAGGTTTGCGTCCATCCAAAACCAGGCTTAGTCACCCGTCATGGCGGCGGTGCTCATACAGATATGAGTATTTTGACTTTTGCTGCCGGTTCTGCGGTTTTGGCAAAAGCTTTCAGTGATTTACAGATTTTAGGGATGAAGCATAATGGAAATTATCAGGAGTTATTTGGAAAGGTAAGACGTTACGGCGTCAGTGCGGAGCAGGAGCTGCTGCGCGTGACGAAAGGAGTCAATACCCAAAGAGGCATTTTATTTGCCGGTGGGCTATTGGCTGCTGCCGCAGGGGCTGCCATGAATAAAGGTCTGGACAGTAAAGCATTGTGCTCTATCGTGGCAGAAATGACGCAGGGGCTGATAGAGAATGAGTTGTCTGGACTGCAGGCAGACCGACCTTTGACGGCAGGAGAAAGATTATATCAGGCTTATGGTATCACGGGTATCCGCGGCGAAGTGGAAGCAGGATTTCCCAGTGTACGACAGAACGGGTTGCCCGGCTTAAAGGAAGCGTTTGCCAAAGGCGCTGGACTGAACGATGCTTTGGTTCATGCTTTGGTTCATTTAATGACGGTTGTGCAGGATTCTAATGTCATCTGGCGCGGCGGTTATGCGAAGCTGCCGTTTGTACAGCAGCGTGCCAGAGATATTTTGGCGCAGGGAAGTATTTTTACTGATTCTGGACGCCGGCTGCTGGCAGAAAGTGAAGAACTTTTCAGGAATGAACGGATCAGTCCCGGCGGCAGTGCCGATCTGCTGTCTGTTACGGCTGCGTTATATTTAGTTGAAAACAAGGAATTCCCCGTTGCGATTATTTAGGACAGGTCGCAGGGGAAAGATTAGATAGATGTTTACTGCTTCCGGCATAGAAGGTGTGATTATGCCATTCCTCCATCAAGCAAAATAAGGCCCGCTAAAAGGGCCTTATTTTGCTGTTACAACCAGAAAAGAGGTGCGGTATGGAATTTGTTTTGAAAGCACTGGAAGGTATTTTCAGTATAGTTTTTATTATTGGTATCGGTTTTGTATTAAGCAGACGCGGCTGGTTTGACGAGTACAGCAGCGCATTGATCGCCAGGCTGGTAACTGCTGTGTCATTGCCTCTTTATATGATCGTCAGTATCAGTAAAAATTTTGATCATAATAAACTGGTCGCCATGGCGCCTGATCTGCTGCTGCCGATCTGTTCCATGCTGCTGGCTTTTGGTGTCGGTAAAATAGCTGCTCACGTTTTTAAAATCAAAAAAGAACGGCGCGGCATTTTCTGTACTAATTTTTTTATTGCTAATACCATGTTTATTGGTCTGCCGGTCAACCTGGCTCTGTTTGGTGAAAAAAGTATCCCGGCAGTAATGCTTTATTATATGGTCAATACAACCTTTTTCTGGACACTTGGTGTACATAATATTGTGCAGGATACCCTGAGTGATACAAAGAATAAACCAGCGTTTTTTTCTCCGGCAGCACTGAAGAAAATTTTTTCTCCGCCACTGGCCGGCTTCATTGTCGGTATCATTTTAGTCTTGCTGGACTGCAGGCTGCCGTCTTTTTTGATGAACAGCTTCCAATATATAGGTAATTTGACGACGCCTTTATCGTTGGTTTTTATTGGCATTGAGATGAGTAAGATCCCGTTGGGAGAAATCGGTTTCGATAAAGATCTGCTGCTAGGCGTTGCCGGACGTTTTCTGGTTTGTCCAGTATGTGTTTTGGTTCTGATACCGTTTCTGCCTGTAACGACGCTGTCAGCACAGGTTTTCACTATGCAGGCGACCATGCCGGCGATGACACAGATGGCTATTGTAGCTAAAAATTATGGCGCGGATTCTGCTTATGCGGCGACGTTAAGTTTTTTAACGGTGCTTTTAGGTATTGTTGTCGTACCGTTGTATATGATGCTGGTTAATATGTATATATAAGTAAGAGGTGATTGAATGAACACAGTAACAGATGTAGCTGCCCATATCAAACAGATCTGGAGCAGCAGCGCGTTTATGAATTTGCTGAAGATAGAGATCGATGAGATCCACTGTGGCGGTGCGACGGTAAAGATGCCGATAGATTTTGACATTCATACCAATCACTGGCTGGGTGTGCACGGCGGTGCTTTGGCGGCATTAGCCGATACAGTTATGGGCATTACCGGAGCCAGTGTCGGCGAGGTTGTGCAGACATTGAGCTTCAATATCAATTTTATCAGCAATCTGCCAGGTACGGGGACGGCGATCGTTAAAAGCCAGGTCAAACACCATGGGCAGACAACTATGGTCATTATGGCGGAAATGATAGACGAACAGAATAATCTACTGGCTGCTATTACGACGACTATGTTTATCGCCGGACATTTTAATGAAATACCCAGAGAATGGTAATGAGGGTATGAAATATTAGATAACAAATAAAACCGTACCTGTGATCCAAAACAGTACGGTTTTATTTTATGCAGACACAAGATGAATTTAGTTAAGTTTTCTGCAATAATTTAGTGGAGAAGCAGGCGTTAAATATGTTACAATTAATATATCTAAGCTGGTGTAAAATTTTATTGCAGATAGGAGAATGGATATGCAGCAGGATATGATCGTAATTTTAGATTTGGGCAGCCACGAAAACACAATGGTGGCTCGTGCCGTAAGGGAACTGGGTGTTTACAGCGAGATCAAACCCCATGATATCACAGCAGCAGAACTGAAAGCGCTGCCTAATGTTAAAGGTATCATCATCAACGGGGGAGAAAACAATATTATCGACGGTCTGCCGATCGACGTGGAAGCAGCCGTTTATCAGTTTGGCGCGCCGGTAATGTCTGTCGGCCATACTTTGGCTAAAGTAGAAAATCTGCCTGCCTGGCCGGAACATACAGCTATGCTGGAAGTGCTCAAAAAATTTGTTTTTGATGAGTGTCATGCCACAGCCAACTGGAATATGAAAAATTTCATCAATGATCAGATCGAACTGATCAAAAAACAGGTCGGCGATAAAAAAGTTCTGCTGGCTTTGTCCGGCGGTGTAGATTCTTCTGTTGTAGCAGCGCTTTTGATCAAAGCTATCGGCTCGCAGCTGACCTGCGTGCATGTTAACCATGGCCTGATGCGTAAGGATGAGTCTGAAAGCGTCGTCAGAGTCTTCAGAGACGAACTGAAAGCTAATCTTGTCTATGTTGATGCCAGCGAACGTTTCCTCTCTAAACTGGCTGGCGTAGCTGATCCGGAAGCGAAAAGAAAAATCATCGGCGCCGAATTTATCCGTGTTTTTGAAGAAGAAGCGCGTAAACTGGACGGTATCGAATTCCTGGGACAGGGCACTATTTATCCTGACGTAGTAGAATCCGGCACTAAAACAGCCAAGAGCGTTAAAAGCCATCATAATGTCGGCGGACTGCCTGAAGATCTGCAGTTCAAGCTGGTTGAACCTTTGTATCAGCTTTTTAAAGACGAGGTACGTGCCTGCGGTATCGAACTGGGTTTGCCGCACAGTATGGTTTACCGTCAGCCGTTCCCCGGACCGGGACTTGGCGTAAGATGTCTGGGCGCTATAACTAAAGAGCGTCTGGAAGCAGTGCGTGAAGCTGACGCTATTTTGCGTGAAGAATTCGCCAATGCCGGATTAGATAAAAAAGTATGGCAGTATTTTACCGTTGTACCTGATTTTAAATCCGTCGGTGTACGCGATAACACCAGAACCTTCGAGTATCCGGTGATTATCCGTGCGATCAATACCGTTGACGCTATGACTGCAACTATCGAAGAACTGGACTGGCCGATCCTGCACAAAATCACCAACAGGATCTTGGCTGAAGTCAAAAACGTCAACCGCGTCTGCTATGATTTGTCGCCCAAACCGAACGCCACTATCGAGTGGGAATAAGTAACTTATTTATGGTTTTTTACTCATAAGAATATTTTAGAATGTTAAAGAGGGGTTTATGGAAAATTTACAAAGAATCGCGCTTTTAATTGATGCAGATAATACTCAGTTGGCAAAGTTGGAGGATGTTATACAGGAAATATCTACACATGGCCGTATCGTTGTAAAAAGAGCGTATGGTAATTGGAGAAAAGATACATTAAAAAACTGGGAAAATGAGCTGAAACGTTTAGCGATAAAAGCGGAGCAGCAGTTTGACTATGTTTCTGGTAAAAATACAACTGATATGGCGTTGGTAATCGATACAATGAATTTGCTGCATAAAGGGATTTATGATGCATTTGTTATCGTTGCCAGCGACAGTGATTATACTCCCTTGGCAATAAATTTGCATGAATCCGGAGTATATGTGATGGGTGTTGGTGAAAAGAAAACACCGGAAGCTTTTAGAAACAGTTGTGATGAATTTATTTTTCTGGAGAATCTTGGCGAAAATATAAAAGAAGCAAAGTCTAAAACTGAAAGCAGTGAAAAAGTAATAGAAATAGAAGAGGAATGTGTGGAAACTGCTACAGCCGATGCTACGAAAGAAGATATAAGTGTAATACATAATTTATTAAAAATAGCATCTGACAAGTACCAGGATGATGAAGGCTATGTAAATGTTAGTTCAGCCGGACAATTTATAAAAAGAGTAAAACCTGATTTTGATGTGCGAACTTTCGGGTTTATTAAATTGCCGAAGCTAATAGAAGCATTCCCCAGAAAATATGAAATAAAAAAGTATCCCGGAAAAGGTAAAGTTATCATCATTGCCTATAGATGCAAGTAATAAATACAGAGGTATTTGTGTACATTATTGATCTGTGTTAGACTTTTTGCGATATTGAAATTACCATAAAGAAAAGACCCATCAAAAGATGGGTCTTTTCTTTATGGGGCTTACTTGTGGCATATCAAGGTCATAGCGGTTCATTTTAGTTTGCTATCATTATTTATAATACTTTGCCGAGCAGGTTCAACACGTTTTTGTGGGTGATTTTTTCAATGGTACTGTCGCTGTAGTTTTTGCTTTGCAGGTATTCTATCAGCGGTTTGTAAGCCTGTACGCCATGGATATTATAAGGCGGGTGACTGATACCGTCGAAGTCGCTGCCGAAACCGACGTGGTCGTCATTGCCCAAAAGGTTCAGCATATAATCGATATGGCGGTACACACTGTCGATGCAGGCATTGTTATAATCTTCTTCCAGGAACTGTCCGGCAAAGGTGATACCGATCAGGCCGTCATTGGCATTGATTGCTTTGATCTGGTCGTCATTGAGATTACGGGGATGACTGCAAAGTGTTTTGGCATTGGAATGGGTAGCAATGATCGGTTTGGTAGAAGTTTCGATAACATCCCAGAAGCCCGCTGTAGCAATATGGGAAACATCTACCAGCATGCCCAGACGGTTCATTTCTGCAACTACCTGACGTCCAAAGGTGGTCAGACCGCCGCCGCTGCATTCTTCGTTGACGCCGTCGGCAATATCGTTACGGTTACTCCAGGTCAGCGTCATAGCGCGCACGCCAAGCTCATAGAGCATGCGCAGAGCTTCCAGACTGCCGTCGATAGCGCCGCCTTCTTCGATAGCCAGCAGAGTTGCTGCTTTGTGGTTGAGCACGTCGGCAGCATCGGCTTTAGTTAAAACGGGAAGCACGTCGATGCCTTTCTCCTGCAGTGCTTTAAGCTCCTGCTTATATTTGTCGAGGAGGGAAAGCGTATAACGCAGTCCGCCGTAGTAACGGAATTCGTGGGTCGGGACAAAAATAGCGCAAAACTGCAGACCGCCGCCCAGCTCTATCTGACGTTTAATGTCGAAGTGCTGATCGTTGTCATACAGGGAAGTGCCTTTTTTGTAAAGCTCGGTAAGTGTGTCGCAGTGACAGTCGCAGATGAACATGATTTACACATCCTTTCTAAAATAAGAATAGCCGCCCGCAGGCAGCTATTCTGTTTTATCAAAATTTCAATTACCCTCTGTAGTAGTAGAAGAAGGTCATACCGATATTAACAAGCATTGCGCCGGCCATTGGTATAGCGGTACGTTTTACCAGGTCGAACGGAGAAACGCCACCCATGCCGGAGGATACAACGATAACTGCTGTGATCGGCGAACAGTTACGGGCAATAGAAGCCGCAAAATGCATCGGCAGGAGCATCAGTACCGGATGCAGTCCTGTATGGGCTGCAACAGCAGGTGTCAGAGCCGCAAAGGCAAAGAACGGAGCGTTGCCGCTGCCCATAACGATAGCTGAGAAGGTGATGATAGCGACCATAACGAGCATCATAGCCATCGGGCCAAAGCCAAAGCCCTGACTGCCGGAGATCAGCGCATTGATAGTACCCATGGACAGAAGCCCCTGAGCAAAAGTCTGACCAGCTACGATCAAGGTGATAACGTTAGCCATCTGCATTCCTAAACCGTCAAAGAAGGTCTGGATGTCGCCGAGAACTTTTTTGCCGTCATGCCAGCGCATGTATTCGCAGCAGGCGCCAATAAAAAGTCCAATGAACATAGCCATAACGATGTTCATTTTGATTGAGGTGATCCACAGAGGGCTGAAGGAGAGAATCAAAGCCAGCGGAATAACCGGCAGAACCGCATACCAGAGCGGCGCGCTGTCAGCCGGATCATCTTCAGCCGGTTTTTCAACTTCCATCGGCTGGACGACATGTCCGTCGCGTTTATCCATATATTTTTGAGTGAAATAGTGCAGTGTACCGACAACAACGAAAGCAACCAAAACGATCGGTACCTGGTAGTCAGTCCAGTAAACTACCGGGTTCAAGCCGGCGGTTTCAGCAGAAAGGATGGTGCCGGTATCACTGGGGCTCCAGTCGAAGCAGAGCGTAGTAGCAACAGCAGCCGTAGCAGACAGACGGCTGACACCAAGTCCGATCAGAATCGGGAACATGGTGACCATCAGCAGCATGGCCAGACCAGATGCACTGTTGATGCACAGACCGATCAGCATACCGACAACCCAGGTGCCGGATAAAACGATATAAGGTGATTTTAAAGCCAGTAAAGGACGGATAGTCAGACGAACTAAAGAACGGGAAGCTCCGATTTTGTCCATATAGCGGGCAAAAGCGCCAACTGCCATAATGTTCATACCGAGCTTGCCGGCATTAGAACTCATGGTAGCGCGAATAAATTCAAAAGCATCAAAGAAAGTAGAGCCTGTAGCGGCTTTGGCCGGTAAGATAGTACCGTAACCGAAAATTGCGGCAATATACATTAATATCATACCGCCTAAGAATAAGACCGGTTGAGGTTTGTACTTTTTGTAGATCAGAAAGCCGACCCAAAAAGTAACAAGAGCAGAGATTACTAAACCCATTGGTGCAACACCCTTTCTTCATATATAATGTCTTTCAATGACTAAAGTATAGCATTCTAATATCTCATAAAGCAAGAGCAGCAGCAACAAAGGGTAACAAATTTACAGAAAATTTTATTAAAATAAAAACGCTGTAATATTTTTGTACTGATTTCCAGAACATAAAAGGACGTTCTTCCTTAGAAGAACGTCCTTTGGACTAACAGTAATTATTTATCTTTGAACACCGGCTTCAGCAGCAACTGCATGCTGTACATAAATAGCCTGTACTGCGGCATTGCGGCCGATACCCTGCAGGTGACCTACAGTTTTAACGCCCATTTTTTCGATCATGGATTTCCAGGAATCTTCTTCATCGCCGTACATATCGTTGTTGGCATGGTCGCCTGCAACGATCATCAGGGGGAACATATGCACAGTTTTGTAACCGCGTGCTTTGATTTGTTCCAGAACTTCGTCCACGTTAGGAGTATCCACTTCTTCAACAGTGCCAACTACTACCGGTAAACCCATTTTATCAAAGGTTTCCTGCAGCATTTTGTAGGTGTTGCCAAAGGATTGGTTGTTATCACGGGGAGAACCGTGACCCATCAAGACAACGCCTTCACCTTTGCCAAGAGTCGGGAATTGAGTCGCAACAGCGGAAGCAGCGATAGCGAAATCGTTTTTACCTACCATCAGAGGATCGCTGACAACGATGCGGTCAAAATCACCTTTGAATTTATCAACGGTGCTCAGGACTTTATGCTCATATTCTTCGCCGTGCAGCAAATGAGTCGGTTGTACGAGAATGTCTTTATAACCGGCTTTTTTCAGTTCTTTTAAGGTTGCAGGCAAATCGTTGACTTTGATGCCTTTATTTTTTTCCAATCGTTCCATGATGATGTAGGAAGTAAAAGCACGTTTAAAATCACGGTTCGGGAAAGCTTTGGCAACAGCTTCTTCGATACCGCCGATATCTTTCGTACGGGTTTCGTCGAAGGTCGAACCGAAGCTGACTACTACGACAGCCTTGTCGTTTTTCGGTGCTTTAGCAGCGGCAGAAGCGCCCATAGTTCCCAGTGCAAAAACCATCATTGAAGCCATAACTAACATTGAAAGCAGTTTTTTCATAAATTATTCCTCTTTCCTCTGATTATTTTCTGAATAGGTAATAAAAAAACCATCCATAAATATTAGGGATGGTGATAAAACATGGTTAGACCCATGATCTTTCCCCGTCCTTCGCAGGTCACTAAGATCGCGATGCAGGTAGTTCTTCTGGCTTGACTTCATGGCTCGGCCTTCCTTCCCGGAATATTCCAGTGGTTCTATAGGCGTTGCTCCATCTTACAGCGGCGGGACCGCGCCGGCTTTTAACCGGTCTTCTCTGTTATTCCTGACGGAACCTGCATTACCGTATTCAGTTTGATATACTAAATTATAACATCTTTGAATAGAGTGTCAAGCAAATTAGGAAAAAATATCATTAAGATACAGAGGTATACAAGAATAAACACCCTTTAATTATTTAAAGGGTGTTTAGAAATTTGCAGAGTTATTTTTTTGCAGCTTTATCAAGATCCTGAACGAAAGCATTGGCCATGCGCTGCCACATATTTGTTGTATCACTGTCTGCTGTACGGCTGCGTGTATCGCGCAGACTGAAAATTATTTTTCCTGTAGCAGGGTCAAAAAGATGAAAAGCTACATCAACGTAGCCGTCATATACAGTGCTGGCCGGAACATATTCATAAACAGTTCGTTCTGCGTCCCGTTCGATCCAGTTTCCTTTATTGTCTTTGACCTTTTCTTTGTAATATCTGGTACGCGGTTCTTCGTGAGCGGGGATGACCCGTCTGTTGTAACCAAACTTATGGGCGATTATTTTCAGATCAGCAGTTGGAGCAGGCGCTATTTTGGTCGATATATCTGTATAAGTGCCGCTTAAAGCATCTTTGGTCAGTTGGGAAGCATCTTCTTTGGTAATTGAAAGATTTGATTCGATGCTTGTATCAAAAACATAATCTTTTTTAGTTAAAGCTTTTTGTAAAGCACTTATTATTTTTTCGGTCGCCATATCGTCAACAGTAAAATTGCTGCCGACAGGATCGACTACACTTATGGAAACCAAATTGATGCGGTGAAGTTTATTAAAATCGTAATTGGGATTCGTCCATTTCGTTTTGTCTGCATGAGCGGCCAGCGGCAATGCCAGCATTGCAATGGCAACAGTAAGCAAAAGAAGTAATTTTTTCATCATTGTTAAAACAGCTCCTTTGAATTGTTAAGAGTTTTTGATCAGTTTTTTTATCCCGGTAAAGGTTTCGGGGCTGATAACATGTTCGATCCGGCAGGCATCTTTTTCAGCTGTTTCTTCGGATACGCCAAGATTTTCGCGTAAAAAGCGCGTCAACAGCAGATGTCTTTCCAAAACAGCGTTTGCTTTAGCGAGCCCTGTTTCAGTCAGAATGATGTTGCCGTCCGCTTCCATCAGAATGTAATTTTCGCGTTTTAAAATACTCATAGCCCTGCTGACGCTGGCTTTGGTAAAATTCATATGCGTTGCAATGTCGATAGAACGGACACTGCCGTTTTGCTGCTGCAGCATCAGAATGGTTTCCAAATAGTTTTCTCCAGATTCTTGCAAAATCATAACAAGTCCTCCGTTGGCAATAGTGCCGTTTGATTGATCGTGTAATAAAACACAGCCGGTGAAAATTAGTGAGCAGTAAGAATATTCCGGCAAATATTATCAGTACTATTTTAACATTATAAAAAGGTCTGGGCAAGTATAGTTAGAGCAGGATAAAAAATGCCTGAAGTTTTGACTTCAGGCATAGAAAAAGTAGCGGTCAAGAACGTTCGTAAACGCGTTTGGTCAGGTTTAATGTTTTCTCTAAAACAGAAGCAAATAACCCGGATGTTAATGCTGTGAAAATCATTCCAGGAAGAGCTGCTGCCAACAGAGGATAGACTGCCTTACCAATAAAAAGACTGAGTGCAAGACGTGCTGCGGAGGAAGCGACAGGTCCTGATAACAGGTAGAAGATTTTGGTTTTTCCTAAAACTGCATATAATAAGGCAACGACTATTCGAAAAAGCATTGCAATAAGGACGTTGAAAATAGTTTGCGTACCCAGGAGTAAACCGCCGGCAGAGGCCAGAATACCTGCAAGCAGATATTTTTTGATGCCAAAAACACCGCAGATCGCTACAGCAATAGGAGCGGAGAGTTGAAATTCACTTCCTGGAATAAAGCTGGGAAGCTTAAAGGCCCCGCTGACGGCGATAAATGCTGCCAATAAGGCAATTTCACTGATTTCACGAATTTTAAAAGTAGACATAAAGATCACCTTAATTATGGTTAACTATAAACTGAAATTAAGTTTACGATAATAGTATATAAAACTTGATGGTGGTATGTCAACCATAAGAATGGCAAAAGTTAACGCAATAAAAGTATGACGGCAGGTAAAGTTTCGTGTACAATAAAGTTGTAGAGAAGGGAGCGGCGTAAATGTTGGATTTTATTAAGGAAAAACAGGACGTTTGGCAGATTTTGCAGCTGACTGACAAGCCTGTTGTTTTATATGGAATGGGTAACGGTGCCGACCAGATTATTGACTTGTGTGACAGGATGCAAATAAAGGTCGCCGGTATTTTTGCCAGTGATGAATTTGTTCGCGGGCAGATTTTTCGTGGTCATATGGTCGAGACTTATACCGCAGTTAAAGATCGGCTGGGTGATTTTCTGATTGTTATTGCCTTTGCCTCAGAGTCGCCTGCAGTTTTAAACCGCTTTCAGGAGCTGAGCACAATGCATGAAACAGTAGCGCCGCATTTGCCGCTGTTTCCCGGAGATGAAACAGTTTCGTTTGACTGGCTGCAGCAGCATCAGCAGGAATTGCAGCAGGTATATGACAATTTGGCTGATGATTGGTCCCGAGACGTGTTTGCAGCATCACTGAATTATAAGCTGAGCGGTAAACTGCATTATTTATGGCAAAGTGAGACGGAGCGGCTAAAAGATCTGCAGAGTATTTTCACTTGGAGCGAGGAAGAAACGTATGCTGATCTAGGTGCCTATAATGGTGATACGATCAGGGAATTTTTACAGCTGACTAATAATAAATATAATCGGATTTTTGCGGCAGAGCCGGATAGGCGTAATTATAAAAAATTATCTGCTTATGTAGAGGCAAGTGGTTTGTCTGATATCAAAATTTTTGAAAGAGCCATTTGGAAAGAAACGGCAGAACTGTCTTTTTCTGACAGCGGCGGCCGTCAGTCAACGTTGCTGACAGGCCAGCGTCACATAGTGCAGGCTGTCGATATTGATACACTGCTTGAAGATGAGCGTGTAACCTACATCAAAATGGATGTGGAAGGCGCTGAGATGGAGGCTTTGAAAGGGGGAAAGGAGCAGATAAAACGTAATAAACCTAAATTATTTATTGCCGCTTATCATCACGATGCGGATATTTTCCTGCTGCCATTGTTTATGTGGCAGTTAGTGCCTGAATATAAGGTTTATCTGCGTAAACATCCGTATGTGCCGGCGTGGGAATTAAATTTTTTAGCAGCCGTATAATCGCGGGACATAAAAAATCCCATAGGGCCAAAAGTGTCGTATTGTCGATTGACAATGGAATGTTTTTTAAATAAGGCGTAAATGTGACATAAATTTTAATTTTTTGTAAAACTTTTTTTCTAATGTAAGCAGGAATTTTACAAAGCCGGGCGAACTTTAAGGGTAGTATGACAACACAAAGGAGTGGATGTTTAATGAAAAAAGCAAAATGGTTGTGCACTGCAGCAGCAGTTCTGGCATTATCAGTAGCAGTTGCCGGCTGCGGCGGCAGCGACGATAAGAAAGCTGCAGATTCTAAAGGTGGTCCTAAAGGCGACGTTATGGTTTATACCTCTATTTATCCTGATATCATCGATAAAATGTGTAAACCTAATGTAGCTAAAGCATTCCCTGATATGAAAGTTACCTGGTTCCAGGGCGGTACTGAAAAAGTAATCACTAAAATTACCGGCGAGATCAAAGCCAACAAAATCGGCACTGACGTTCTGATGGTTGCTGATCCTTCCTACTACCTGACTTTGCAGGATCAAGGTTTGCTGCTTGATTATGTTTCCCCGAACCTGAAAGATGTCATCACTGATAAAGACAAGAACGGTGCTTGGTCCTCTGTTCGTGTCTGCAACATGATCATTGCTTATAACTCTGATAAACTGAAACCCGAAGATGCTCCGAAATCCTGGAAAGATCTGACCGATCCGAAATGGAAAGGCAAAATCGCTATGCCGAACCCAATGCTTTCCGGTACTGCTTATGTAGCGGTTGGCGCTTTGGCCGATAAATATGGCTGGGAATATTTCGACCAATTGAAAGCTAATGATATTCGCGTTGAAGAAGGCAACTCTGCTATTCAGAACAAATTGCTGACCGGCGAATATGCTGCTGCAATGATTTTGGAAGAAAACGTCCTAAAATTGGCTAATACTAAAAATGAGCCTTTGAAAGTTTCCTATCCTGAAGACGGCGTTATCATCATCCCGTCTCCGATCGCTATTTTTAAAGCAACCAAAAACCCCGAAGGTGCTAAAGCTCTGGTTGACTGGTGGTTGTCTAAAGATGGTCAGCAGGCAGTTGTTCAAGGCTGGATGCACTCTGTACGCGGTGACGTAGAGCCGCCTAAAGGCGCTCCTGCTCTGAAAACTTTCTCTGATAAAGCTATTAAAGTAAACTGGGAAAAACTTTCCAAAGAAAATGCTCAAATCAAAGAGGCTTTCCGCGTAAGAGTTATGGAATAGTTCTTATTAAAATTTGTTGAGTAACAATTTTTAAGGGATCAGGGGTCGTTTTTGACGATCCCTGTTTTCCAATTTCTTTGCAGGAAAATCCTGTAAATGATTTTTCACCGGTCTCAAAGCCGGGGAAAGGAGCCATAGTGGGGTCTTTACCTAGATTTAATAGTAAATTCATAGTTATTGCTGTTTCCGTTATTTTATTATTATATTTTGTGGTTTTCCCGATGGGAATACTGCTTTATGACAGTATTATGGTTAATGGAGCCATCAATTTCGGCAATTATGCTGATGTTTACAGTCAGGATGTTAACTGGCGTGCTTTGTCCAATACTGTGCAGCTATCGCTTTTAGTTATGGTAGCCAGTGTTATTATTACGTTCCCGCTGGCTTGGCTTGTTGGCCGCACCGATATGCCCGGTAAAAAAACATACCGGACTTTACTGGTTGCCAGCTATATGATCCCTCCTTATGTTGGCGCGATTGCCTGGGTACAGCTTTTAAATCCCAGCGTCGGTTATTTGAATTCGATTTTTAAGTGGATTCTGCAACTGCAGCAATCTCCATTTGATATTTATACTATGGGCGGTCTGGCTTGGGTATTGACCCTGTTTTATTCGCCTTTTGCTTTTATTACCATTTCCCGGGCAATGGAAAAAATGGATCCGACGCTCGAAGAAGCGGCACGTGTTTCCGGAGCTTCCCCTCTGCGTACCCTGGTCGATGTTACTTTGCCTTTGATGGCACCAAGTATTTTAGCAGGCGGTCTGTTGGTTTTCATTGCTGCCGGTTCCTGCTTCGGTATTCCTGCCATTGTTGGTATGCCTGGTAATATCGAGGTTATGACTACCCGTATCGTCACCTATATTTACATGGGTAATGATGAGGGTATCCGTGATGCCACGGCTTTAGCAGCATCTTTGATGTTCCTTGCCAACTTCTTACTGTTCTTTATGACCTGGATGCTGGGCCGCAAGGATTATACAACGATCAGCGGTAAGAGTACCCGTCCTAATATCGTAGAGCTTGGCAAATGGAAATGGCCTGCTTTCTGTGGTGTAGGTCTATATGCGTTTATTGCAGTAATTTTACCATTAGGTTCTATATTGCTGACATCACTTTTAAAGAGTATGTCGCGCGGAGTTACCTGGTCGAATATCGGCTTTGATGCATGGGAGCCTGTTATTACCAGCAGTCAGTATATGGAGAGTATCTGGAATTCGGTCGTGTATGGCGTAATCGCCGCCACTATTGGTACGATACTTTCAGTGTTCATTGCTTATCTGGCCGTTAAAACAAAAGTCAAAGGACGCAGCTTCCCGGATCTGCTGACCGTTATCGGCGGTTCTACTCCGAGTATCGTTATCGCCCTGGCTCTGGTTATCACCTTCTCCGGTAATTTCGGTCTCAATCTTTATTCGTCGATGTGGATTCTGGTCGTCAGCTATCTGGTCAAATATATGACCATGTCTGTGCGGACAATAGCGGCTTCCCTGAGTCAGGTGCACGTTTCTCTTGAAGAAGCAGCATTAAATTCAGGTGCCAGCTGGATCAGAACCTGTAAAGATATTATTATGCCGTTGATCGCTCCGTCCATCATCGCCGGTTGGTTCCTGATCTTTATGCCGTCTTTCTACGAGCTGACGATGTCGCTCCTTCTGTACGGTGCAGAAACTAAAACTATCGGTGTTTTGCTGTACGAGCTGCAAACTTATGCAGATACACAAAATGCTTCTGTATTATCAGTAATCATTTTGACTATCGTTTTGGTTGGTAACCTGATCCTTAACAAACTGACCAAAGGCAATGTGGGAATTTAAAGAAGGAGTGGAATAAATTGGCACAAGTACGTATTGAACATGTATTTAAACGTTTCGGGCCTGTAACGGCTGTTAATGATTTCAACCTGACGGTTGAAGACGGCGAATTCGTTTCTATCCTCGGTCCTTCCGGCTGTGGTAAAACAACTTCCCTGAGAATGATCGCAGGCTTTGAAAAAGCTACAGAAGGCGAGATCTATATCGGTGACCACTGCGTCAGTTCTTCGTCGCAGAATAAATTTGTTCCTCCGGAAAATCGCGATATCGGTATGGTATTCCAGTCATATGCAGTTTGGCCGCATATGACGGTTGTTGAAAATGTGGCTTATCCGCTGAAGATCCAAAAGGTTCCCAAAGAGGAACGTTTGAAAAGAGTAAATGAAATGCTGGAGCTCGTGCATTTAGGCGAATATGGCCACCGTTATCCGCATCAGCTGTCCGGCGGTCAGCAGCAGCGTGTCGCTTTGGCTCGTGCTTTGGTTGCGCAGCCAGGTTTGCTGCTGTTAGACGAACCGTTATCCAATCTGGATGCTAAACTGCGTGAAAGCATGCGTTTTGAGATCCTGTCGATTCAAAAAGCACTTGGTATTACAGTTGTTTATGTAACCCATGATCAGGGTGAAGCCATGGCAATGAGCGACCGCGTAGTTGTTATGAGTAAAGGCGTAGTGCAGCAGATCGGTGCTCCGCATGAAATTTATACCAATCCTGCCAACAAAATGGTTGCTGATTTTATCGGGTTGGTCAATTTTATGCAGGGTGAAGTATCGGATGACAGAGTATACCTGCAAGGTACTACAGCTTCTTTCCCCAATACTTCGGGTGTTTCCGGCAGTGCTACCATCGCTGTACGTCCTGAGAATATTACGATGAGCCGCGGTGGTGGTATGCTTGAAGGGACATTGACGCATCGCTTCTATTTAGGTGATGCTGTTGATTACCGTGTTACCGTCGGTGATCATGATGTACGCGTTATCGTCAAAGGGGCAGACTTGAAAGAATTTGCCGACGGAGAAAAGGTATATCTTGATTTTGAAAAAGTAATGATCTTTGACCGCGAATAATTAAAAAGCTGTTTAGCTGTTTATATGAAAAAAGAAACCCTTGGATGTTTTCATCCGAGGGTTTTATTTTTAATTTAGCGGGCTTTTACTGAACTGTGCCATATAAAGCTTGTAATATTCTCCCTGCAAAGCCATCAGATCGTCATGAGAACCATGTTCGCTGATACCGTTGGGGGTGAGGACAACGATACGGTCGGCATGACGGATCGTTGCCAGGCGATGGGCTACGATCAGGGTCGTGCGGTTACGTGACAGCTGCATCAGTGATTCCTGGATAAGGTTTTCCGTTTCATTATCCAGGGAAGAAGTCGCTTCGTCTAAAATCAGGATGGGCGGATTTTTGAGAAAAACACGGGCAATGGCAATCCTCTGTTTTTGGCCTCCGGACAATTTAACACCGCGTTCACCAAGCTGGCTGTCATAACCATCCGGCAGCTGATTGATAAAAGCATCAGCTTCGGCCAATCTGGCAGCGGTGATGATTTCTTCCATACTGGCATGAGGGTTGCCGTAAGCGATATTTTCACGTACAGAGTCAGAGAAAAGGAAGATATCCTGCTGAACTATGCCGATATTACGGCGCAGTGATTTTAAGGTCACATTGCGGATATCCATTCCGTCAATGGTGATAACGCCTTGCTGCAGTTCATAGAAACGCGGCAGCAGGTTGCAGATCGTGCTTTTACCAACACCTGTAGTGCCGACAAAAGCGATAACTTCACCGGCAGCGATATCAAGATCAAAATTTTGAATAACAGGTTTGCCGGGATCGTAGCCAAAGCTGACATTTTTAAAGGAAATAGAGC
>OHRR01000798.1_pt1 | contig 15474 bp, 7 predicted proteins | sample 1578501 | NCBI WGS metagenome assembly OHRR01 (sample SAMEA3879598, study PRJEB24766) | human gut metagenome | biome: human-associated habitat; feature: feces | place: USA | collected 1985/1987
CGAGGGTCGCGGGTTCGAATCCCGTCTCGCGCTCTTATCTAAAGAAGGTCTTAAAGATCTTCTTTTTTTGTGCTTTCTTCCACTTGTTTCTAATTTCTTTTGTGATATAATAACTGATGCAAAAAATGTCTTATATTTTGTCTTATAATGAGAGGTTTTTATGAAACGCTTATTTCATTTTTTATCACTTAGCTTTATTTTTATGCTGTCTTCTATGGCAGTCTGTGGATGTGTCCCTGCCCAGACACCGCTCTACTACTTTCATGCAGGTCTTAGCACCTACCATGAGCTTCTTGACGATGTCTTAAGACAAAGAAGCGAGGCTGATCTTTTCTCTTCAGCAGCAGATTCATCTGCACCTGTATCATCTGTTACAGAAACGATCTCTTGTGCCCCACTTTATGCAGATTATAGCTACTACCTGCCTTCTCTTGCAGATGATGAAGCAGCAAACTTTCAGGCTCTTTACACTGGCATACAAGGTTTTCAGAGCACTATTTCACTCCCTGTTGCCGTCAGTTCTGATAATGTCAGCGATTTGATGCATCTTCTGACAAATGAATGTCCTGAGCTGATGCAGCTGTCATCACGATGGGTTGAACATTCAAATCTGCTTGGTCTTGTTGTATCTGTATCACCTGAGTACACAATATCAAAGGAAACTTTTGATGCGCAGACAGCAGCTGTTAATACACTTATTCAAAGCTGGCAGACAACACTGTCGGGACAAAGTGCTTATCAGGCTGAGCTTACTATTTACAATTATATCATTGAAAACTGTGTATATTCTACTCAGGCAGACAATTGCCAGAGTGCCTATGGTGCTCTGATTGATGGGCAGGCTAAATGTGACGGCCGTGCCAAGGCGCTCGTCTGGGGACTTCGAAGTCTCGGCATCAAAAGCTCTGTTATAACAGGAAATACACATGCCTGGGTCATCGCCCACATCGGAGACTATGACTACAATGTCGATCCGACTTATGATGACAATGAAAATGACGGCATTCAGCAGCCTTTATGTTACGCATATTTTAATATTCCAGAATCAGCTATCTCATCTGATCCATACCCGGCAGATGATTTTTACCAAAGACGAGGCTACCCTGCCACTGTGCGCTGGGACTTTAATTTTCATGTTCAGGCCGGTCTATGGATTTATGCTGATGACCCTTCATCAAGTGACCCTGCTTCTGGTACCGCACTTGACCGTGCAAGAGCACTCTTTGTCGCGCAGGCAGAAAGCATCTGGGAAGGCGGCGGTGAAGGTCTTGTAATGATTCGTTTTGAAAATGCATCTGACTACGCTGATGCTGCTGCATCATATAATGACTGGATCCAATCCTTCATTAACATGCACGCTGCCGGCTGCAACATTGTAAACTATGATTTTTCCAATCAGCAGCTCTTAGCAGTGCGACTTTCATTTTATTAAGAACATATCTAATAGTTAAAAAAAGGTAATTATTCAGAACCCCATTCGCAAAAAAGATCAGTGACAATGGAAGTAAACTCCATTTTCACTGATCTTTTCTATTGCCATCTTAAATCCCAGAATATCACTGTGATGTATACTCTTTGTTTCCAAAGCGACACAAATCTCCCATCCAGACAAGCTCAACAGTTCCAATAGGGCCGTTACGCTGCTTGGCTATGATAACCTCTGTGATTCCCTTTGACGGCGAATCCTTATTATAATATTCATCTCGGTATAAAAACATTACAATATCTGCATCCTGCTCAATTGCTCCTGACTCACGAAGGTCAGAAAGCATAGGACGATGATCCGTTCTTGACTCACAGGCACGTGAAAGCTGTGACAGTGCGATGACTGGTACATTTAGCTCTCTTGCAAGTGCCTTTAGAGAACGTGAAATATCTGAGATTTCCTGCTGTCTGCTGTCTCCCTTTCTTGCTCCGCTTCCGCTCATAAGCTGAAGATAGTCGATCATGACACAATCAAGACCATGCTCAAGCTTAAACTTACGGCATTTAGAACGAAGCTCTGCCACCGTTATACCTGGCGTATCATCAAGCAAAAGCTTTGTGTTTGCAATGATACCAGAACTCTCAACAACCTGATCCCAATCACTGTCGGAAAGATTTCCTGTACGAAGTGTCTGAGAATCCACACGCGACTCCATGGCCAACAGACGGTTTACTAACTGCTCCTTTGACATCTCAAGAGAAAAAATTGCAACTGTCTTCTTGTCTTTTATGGTCATATTGTGTGCTAAGTTAAGTACAAATGCCGTCTTTCCCATGGACGGACGAGCCGCAATCAAAATAAGATCTGACGGCTGCATACCTGAGGTCTGGCGATCCAAATCAGTATATCCAGTAGAAAGGCCAGTTACCATGCTGTGATTTCGCGATGCAATCTCAATTTTATTTACAACGTTTATAACTACATCACGTATCGGCACATAGTCACTTGTTGCTCTTGTTTCCAGAAGACCAAAAATACGCTTTTCCGTTGATTCCAAAATGGTATTGACGTCTTCTTTTTCCATGTAGCAATCATTTGCAATCTCTTCATTGATACGAATCAGGCGTCGAAGCAATGCCTTCTCATACACCAGATTGGCATAATAGCGAATATTAACGGAAGTCGGCACCATATTAAGCAGCTCACGGAATGCAGCAATGCTGTAGCTTTCCGGCGGCACATCCTTGGTCTTTAGCTGCTCTTGAACGGCTACTAGATCTGTTGGCTTTCCCTCATTGTAAAGCTCCATTATAGCCTCAAACATGGCACCGTACTGCCGTCCGTAAAAATCATCCGAATGGATAATCTCACTGGCTGCCGATATGGCTTCCTTGTCCATGAGCATACAGCCGATTACTAACTGTTCGGCCTCCGTGTTGTGCGGGAGTACTCGTTTTATTAATGCCTCTTCCATGTTTTTTATGCTTCCTGAACTTTAACGGTCAGCTTTGCAGTTACTTCTCTGTGAAGCTTAACCGGAACAATCGTAGTTCCACATGCCTTAATAGGCTCTGGCAGAACCATCTTCTTCTTATCAATCTCAAGACCTAACTGCTTCTCGCATGCAGCAGCGATTTCCTTTGTGGATACAGAGCCGAACAGCTTGCCGCCCTCACCTGTCTTAACATTCAGTACAACTGACTTTTCCTCAATCTTTGCTGCCAACTGCTTTGCTTCCTCTAACTTCTGTGCTGCAATTCTATCCTCATTTGCCTTCTGTAGCTTCAGATCATTTAAATTCTTTGCTGTTGCTTCAATTCCAAGCTTCTTTGGAAGCACAAAATTTCTTGCATAACCATCGTTAATCTTTACGCGCTCACCCTTTTTTCCAAGTGATTTTACATCCTGTAATAAAATTATTTCCATTTTTTTCTCCTCCAATTCTAATATCTATATCAGCCCTTCACTTCGTCACCTTTTTCTTCCTGAGCCATAAGCACATCCTTCAACATACTTCTGGCCTCTCCAAGTGTGACATTGCGAAGCTGGGCACCTGCGACGTTCATATGACCGCCTCCGCCAAGCTTTTCCATTATGGTCTGTACATTTACCTCATCAATAGAACGGGCACTAATATAAATCTGATTTTCATATTCTGTCATCACAAATGATGCACGAATGCCGCGAATACCCAAAAGCTCATTTGCTGCCTGCGCTGCAATAACTGTCGGATTTCCAGTCATGTCACTTGGACATACACTGATTGCATAGCGCTCATGGAACATCTCCACCTCACGCACGGCCTCTGCCTTTGCCTTGTAATCCTCCATATCATCACGAAAGAGCTTTCGCACTTTTGTAATGTCGGCACCATTTCGACGTAAGAAAGCCGCCGCCTCAAACGTTCTGACACCTGTATTATTCATGAAATTATTTGTATCCACAACAATTCCAGAATACATTGCATCTGCATCAGTCGGACGAATCTTGATTGAATCTGAATAATACTGCAATATCTCTGCCACCATCTCACTGGCAGATGATGCATAAGGCTCCACATAGCTAAGCACTGCACCCTCAATACAGTCACGCGACTGACGATGATGGTCAAGCACTACCACATGCTGTGCTAACTGCAAAAGCTGCGGACACTCTGTTCGGCTTGGTCTGTTATTATCCACCACAATCAGAAGTGTTCCTTCTGTTATCCTCTGAATTGCAGTCTCATTATCAATAAACAGCTTCTTTCCATATTCTTCATCCTCGGCAAGACGATTTAGAAGAGGTTTTATGCTGTTTGCAATAGTATTCAGCACAATATGAACATCCTTACCAGATGTTCTGGCTGCGCGATAAATACCAACTGAAGCACCAATACAATCTGCATCGCTGATTGAATGACCCATGATCAGCACATCAGAAGATGCCTCTATAAGCTCCTTTAACGCCTGTGCCTTGACACGCGCCTTAACACGCGTATTCTTGCCCTGGCTCTGTGTACGACCGCCATAATAGGTGATCTCATCCTGATTTTTAAGAACAACCTGATCACCGCCGCGTCCAAGTGCCATGTCAATTGCCATGCGCGCGTAGTCATAATTTTTCGAATACGTTCCGCCGTTTATGCCAAGTCCGATACTGATCGTAACATTTATCGTGTTTCCGATACTGATCGTCTTCACATCCTCAAGAAGTGAAAAATCATTTGCCTGCATCTCTTTTAAATGCTCGTTGCTGACGATGGCAAAATATTTATCATTCTCTAGCTTTTTAATAACACCATGATAGGCACTGATATACTTTGTAATCTGACGGTCAATCAGCGCTATCAGCAAAGGTCGTCTCGTCTCCTCTATGGAGTCTAGGACTTCATCATAGTTATCAAGATAAATCAGCGCCGCAACAAGCTTTTCATCCTCAACCTTCTGCTTCCACTCAAGCATCTGTGTCTCGTCTGACAAATACACTGCATACATCATTGGTGCCTTTTTTCCCTGATCCTCTTCATCAACAACCGTCTCCACAATATCACGAATCGACACAGCCTTAATCGTGATCTGATATTTTCTTCCCAGATACTCCGAATGGACCTGTGATGTTCTTTGATTCTTTGGAAACTGTCTGTCGATTCCCGGAAACAGCGTACCCAAGTTTTTATGTGCATTGTTATTTAGCTGAACAATTCGCTGAAATGACTGATTCATCCATATTAGACGGCCAATCTCATCTGCCACACCATATGGAAATTCCATTTCCTGCAGCAGCTGCTTTTGAATCTGGGCATAACCTGCGCCAAAGCCAACCATGTCACTGTTAATTCTGCGGTGATAATAGATTGAAAGCGCCATAAGACCTATGATCAGAACAATTGAGCAGGCGCTTGCCGCCACACCAGCCATCCAGTCAATCATAGTGATAATGATGCTTAGAATCAAAAGCGAAATACATACAAGCAGCGGCCAGTTCATATACGCACTTAAGCTTCCATGTACTTTCACAGCCTCCTGCTTTTGCGTCTGACGAAGCTTTTCCTTCTCCTCGCGCTTTCTGTCTATATCCTGCAAAGCAGCTTTTCTCTCTGCCGATATTCTCTCAGATTCACCCGGCTCCGGTACCGTTTCACCCGGCTTATTTTTTTCCTCCATATCCATCTCTCCCCTGCCTGTCATGCAGGCAACGTTGTTTCAATCCACACCTACGAGATGTGGGAGATTTTTGTGTCAGGTTCGTAAAAAGTTTGTCAGGAATTTGTCCTGAGTTTTTTACAAAGCCATACAGGGTAAGTATAACACATTTGGGTAGAAATAGGAAGTAGGAAATTATAAGGAGACATGCATGTGCATGCCTCCCTATAAGTTATCTCGCACAAAGGCTATTGATGAAGACAATATAGCAACCAAAATCACCTATCGTTTTTCTATAATATTTATCGTCTTCTTCATATCCTAGTGCATCTCTCCACTCAGTGTTTTTTCCCTGCGTCTTTAAATAGCGCGCCATCATATTAAAATGAGTGATGACACTATTGTGGCAGGCTGTGCGAAAAGAGTCCTGCTCCATCTTCTGGCTGCGATCTAAGCTCAGCCATTTTGCACGGATTTCAGCATATGTTGTTGCTTCTCCTATCAATTCATCATACAGTTCCTGACCAACTGGATCATTTTCGATTTCCTTAAGTAATTTTTGATGCAGCTCTCTCATCTGATCAAATGTCAGACTCTTTGGTGTTTGTAAATAGTTTTCGTATGTGCTAGCCATGTTTTTTACCTCTCTTTCTTGTACAATTTTGCATATTCCATTTACATAAATATAAAGCATACACATTTATCACACAGGATTATCTGGATTTTTAAATGGTGTATTGCCCCACAATGATCTTTTCTTTTGCAGTGGATAGCGTTTTACAAACATACGCAATCCCCTTCCATATTCATCATCGCGGTTCAGCTCCAATGGCAATCTAGCATCCATATACTCCTCATACCCTGATAAGTACATATACTGTATGCAGGTCCACTGTGCCATTCCTTCTTCCACATCCCTCATTCCCTCATCTGTCGGATATCTCTTATGAAGTTCTCTGTAATTCCAATTATCAAACTGCCAGATATGTGTTAGTTCATGTACTATCGTTTCCACAAGCTTTGGTCTTGGTGCACCGTTTTCCAATACAATTTTAGTTCCCTGTGAATTGGCATACCCAATTACTCTAGAGTCATGGCCTGATGTCGGTCTCCATTTTTTCTTAAATGCTCGTTGAACCACACTTGTATCCACCACCTTTACACGTATCTTTGGATTCAATTTGATTCCATAATAGATTTCCATATCATGAAACACCTTTTCAAACAGCTTTTCATATTCTTCTAACGTATGAAGGACTGTCTCTGAACACTTTGAGCAGCGTTCTCTGCCATCTTTTAATACCTGATAAGAATCATTGCTTAACTCTCTTCCGCAGAAATCACACATGTGACCTTTTCCATCCAGACAAATTTTAATTTTCTTTTTTCTAGTGGCCGTATAAGCATTCTGATCAAATCCAAGCGATTTCAGATACTGCCCCGTCTGTTCCACCTGTACCATTCTGCTGTATTCAGAATATCCAAATTTGAGATAGCACAACTGTGCCTCCTGTGTATCATTTTCTTCATTCTTGGTAACATCCTCTTCCCCAGAATCACCTTCAAACGTATGAGCATAAATTTGTGATTCTTCTGCCTCATTCTCCACACTTTCATCCTCTGATGAATTATCTGGATATTGTTCTTCTTGCTGACCTTCTATCAACCAATCACAGTAATCATAAATCAGTTCAAAAAATCTTGTCAAATTTCTTTCTACAGAGGTTAGCAATCCCATATCAATCTGACTATCCTCAAAAATATAAATTGCAGATTCATCAAATTCTCCTGTAAGCCCCTGAAGTACCCCTTCTGGAATATCTTTTGACTCATTCGTTCCAGGTGTAACTGCTGCCAGATAATCTGTCATATTGGAATAAGTAGAACGGAATATTTCATTTAGCATTATTGCTATCGTAATTCTAATCTCGTCAGATGCCTTAGGAAGCACAATCTTCAAAGATTGTTTCTTTTGATAATTTCTTTTTGGAATATCAGATACTTCAACCTTTACTGCACTACAAATATCATGATAATCACTCAACTGTAAATATCCGCTTGTTGATACACATAAATTTGCAAATCCAGTATAGATATCAATTCCATTTACCTGACGATGTCCAACATCGTCACTTTGATTCCATACAGCTGTTTCAACATTCCATGTTCGAATCTGTCTATAGTACTTTCGGCTCGTAATATGCTCACCTGCACGTCTTACAATTACAGCATTACGAAGTTCACTGTTGCCTCGAACAATCGACAATACCTCATAATATTTTCCAGCAAGTGTGCAAAACTGCCCTGGAATAAATGATTGATAAATATGCCCCATCAAACGGCTTCCAAGATAATGGCGCTTTTCTTCTTGATTTTTTTCCATATCATCTTCTGCAACATAGTATGCATTCTGAAGCTCAACCGCATAATTGCGAACAAATTCATCATTTTGAATAACATAATAGTTTTCTGCAACTATCGTATTATTCTTGACAGTTTTTTCTCCTTTCTTGTGAATTTTTACAATTTGGCGATACTGTCTAACATCATAATACTCTTGAATTAACGCATTAAGAGAATCACATGTAACAGGTTCAAAAATACCTACCTGCGCAAAAATTCGCTCCAATGAAGTGCTTCCAACTGGATAATTCGACATCATGATAATCATCTGCAGAACCGCATTTCTTTTTGTTCTCGCATAATCTGCAGAAATTTGTGGAACTGCTCGTGGATCATTCATGAAGATTTTTTCATTGCAACACATGTAACCTCGCAACATATAATTTGACGACAACACATTTGTAAAGGATTTTTCTTTTCCTCTCGTACTAAACTGTCTTCCTATCTCAAACAAATTATACGACTCATCTTCTATTATATTAAATGTTATATCCGTTCTCGGTAGATTCCATAAGTTCCTTGAGAACTGCAATGCTTTAAATAACGCCTCCTGATCCACTGCGCATTTTATATACTGACAAATCGCAGAATAATACAATCCTGTAATCCAACGGATATCCCATACTGGGAATAGTGTGTCGCTTCTCCATGACACAACTTTAGCACCAAGTTTTAAAGCAATTGCCGCAAGTGCAGTTCCCTCTCCCATATATGTTACAAAATTTGTAAATATTCTCTTATTGATATTTCCACAGTCTGCATTCCAGAACATAACCGTACTGTCCTTTGCAGTAGGTACCGTTGCACGAACTTCCGTCAAGCTAACTTTGAGTATATGAGAAAGTGCGTCAACTAATCCTTCTACATTTCTGTCACAAGCACAATACACTGGTTTTTCTCTTTCAGTTCCTAACATATCAGAAAGAATACTCAATCCAATTTGTCCCTGCGCAATTAGCATTGATGGTTCGAGAATCAAAACAAAAGACACCTGTTCCAAAAATTTTCTGTTTAATTCTAGCATTTCCACATTGTAGAGTTCCTTTGCACTCAATATTGCAATATCCCCCTCTACTATTTTCCGTTCCATTTTGTCGATTTTCCAAAAGGAAGGAACATGAGTTACCTGAAAAAATCCATTTTGCAGCCACTCTTTCAATTCCTGCTCCATCTCATATCTTCCCGTTATTACAAGACCTTTTCCCTGACGAAGTAGTGCCATATTAAGAGTAAAACAGATTTCCATGGTTAAATCCTGATAAAATGGATTTGCGAAAATAACACTCTTCCCACGCAACATATCACATATAGACAAAATATAGTTGCTTTCAATAGTTCTTCCGTTTTCTGTCTCTTGTTTCAAATATGCAGCAAGCGCTTTATCTTGATTATTTTTCGACTTTTCCAATTCTCCTATCATCGATTCAATTTTTGTTTTTTCTTCTTTGGAATTACTCCACGATACTTCATACTCCCCTATTTCAACATCGGAGAATACCCTGTGGTATTGTTCTTTTAACTCCGTAAAATTAACATTTTTATTATGAGAAAATGGCTCTTCTTTTTCTTTTTTTTCTTCTATCTCATTCTCCGTTAAGCCGCTAAAGTACGCCATAACTGCCTCAAGTGTAATAACCGCAATAACTGGATATGGACGATAATAGTGAAAGCATGTCAAATCTGAAAATTCATATGACAAAAATAAAATTGCTGTTGCTATAATCACAGCACCAAAAAACATTGTATTATATATATTTTTCAATTGCCCCCACTTTTTCTTTAATACAACAGCCTCCTGTTTTTCACTATATTCATAAAAGAAATGTCGTTTCAGCCGAAATATTGTTTCCATTTTTTTCCAAATACAATCTAGGATTTTCAAAACTGAAGCTTTATATCCTAAATAAATTGTTACTATTATCGTATTTGCAATCAAAACTGCCCAAGTATCAATCTCAAATTTGCGAAGAACAGGAATCCAAGATTGTATAAAACGCAATAATCGAACAGAATTCTCTGCAATACCATCCACACGAAAGCTGATTAAAATCGAAAAAATCAATGCTGCAATTGGCATCAATACCTGTCTATAACGATACTTTTGTTTCAGATTCACATAACGTATACTCAAACAAAGAGTAAAAAATGGAATCAGTCTTGCAATAATTCCTGTTGCCTCCTGTATTTCATTCATAGTTTTCCTCCTTGTCCAAGCTGAATCCGCTTATATAGCAAAACAATGGATAAATTTGACACTCATCCGCATTTACCAAAAGCAAACTGTTCTTTTCTTCATTTGGAAATTCATAGTAATCGGTTTCATCAGGCATAACATCAAACCGATACTTTTTCAACTCTCCTGTATACGTTCTTGATTCATGTTTCTTTTTTGTCAATGAAAACATACGTAAAATTTTTTCACACATTTTTTCCACTTCATTTGAAGCTCCTTCGTGCATAATAAGCATCTGGTATTCTGGAAGTGAGCTTAGTTCTTTTTTTCTTTTGTTCTGTTGAACTAAATAAAGAAAATGCCATGCGTCTCTATAATTAAAAGCTTTTGTAATATAATCCATAACCTTTAAACGGTTATCTTTTAACCTTTCATCCACATGATCCAATTCTTTTTGATATTCTTCCATCAAAACCTTTAACTTCCATTGATTAAATTTTACTGCAGCCCATCCACTGGCAAAAAAAAGTATGCCAGAAATTGCAACCAAAAGCAAAATCTGCTGCATTGCTTCCACATCTCCAAAGCTCTTACATATCATTGGAAAAAATCCAGCTAAAAAAACGCCTATCGCCAATCCTATTCCTATCCAAATATTTCTTCTATTCAATCTTCCAGCCATATAATTCTGAATCCTGCCATCTATTTCTTTTAATTTTTTCTTAGTCTGAACCATATCAATGCTTTCTGCTACCCCAACATGACATAATTCAATCTCAAGATCATCTGCCAGACTCTGAATATCCTCTATCTGATATTTGGAATACTCACCATTTGGCTTAGTAAATTCTGTTTTCTCCGAATAACGAATTTTTCCTAATGACTGTTCCAATGCACGCGTAATTTCCCGTTGGATTCTCTCTAGGATTTCCGTAATCTTTGTTTTATTGTTCTTCCATACAACCTCATCCAATTGGGGAATATCCTTTGCATAGCTGTAATTTCCCATATCCACATTTAATCCTGCTAAATCAGAAAACGGATAATCAACTGCATATGCTTTGTTAAACTGCGGAATCGTCTCTGCCTCTTTTTCTTTACTGTCTTTATTAAGTGCCTCCTTCTCCTTTTTTAATTGCATTCTCAATTCTTTCTGTTGATTTAACACATCTGAAAAAAAAGCACTCATCTTTTCACTATCTGCCTGAACTTTCATGCAATATACTCTATATGCCTCCAGGCTAGAAGAAGATAATTCATTTACAGCCATAAGCATGATCCCATGAATCCACAAGAATAACTCTCTCTCATCCAGTTTACTCTTAGGTCTTCCAATATCTGTCACTATAAATCTTACGTTTTTGTGGTATTCATTATAGCTCCAAAAATCTGGCTGAATGTTCCAGAAGTTTTTTGTTTCTACAGAATAACGCAGCATTTTTTTCTCTTGCGCAATACGACTTGTCATCAAAATAATCTGTTGAGGTGGTTCACACTCTAACACATACTTACTTTTCCTTTTAGAAATTCCCCTGTCCTTTCTGACACATCGTTCTCTTTTATCCTTCCTATAATAATATATATCATCTTGCTCATCATCAGAAGATACAAACGGTTCATCCCCTTGATATATCAGTTCCATATCATAGTATTCAGGTATTTCTGACAACATATGCGTCACTCGAATTAATGGATTTTTCTCCGTTTCTTCTATTGATACTTCGCTCTTGAAAAATTCATATGGATTCTTTGCACCCTCAGCCATTTCGTGATTTACAATAATAATTCGCCATTCGCGTTCATTTCCTACGCAGTCGTACAGTTCTGGAAATGCCTCATTTATACTTTGTCCATCACGATGCCATTTACATATACAAATTTTTCCCTTTTTCAAAAAAGTCGAAAACAGCCGATCATATTGCTTCCATACACTCTCTATCCGTTCATCATAGCAGATAACTGTAAGCATCCTTCTCTCCTCCATGATATTTCCTGCAGACAATACTGCCTGCAGGAAACTATTTTTATCTGCCCACCTGTTCGTTGGTAGTTACTTCTTAGTAATACTTTCCACTACTGCCAAAGACGCTTTTCTAAAATCTGCCTCCGTTTCAGCTTGATACATCATTTCCTTGATTTTCTCCTCATTTGCTTTTTTCTTGAGAAGTTCCTCATGCTGTTCCTTGCTGAGCGTTCCTAATATAAATTCAGCTTCCTCCAAGCATCCAAGTTCTCTAAGTTTCTGGCCTGTCAATAACTTTGTCTGCTCTGCCATTGGCTCTAAATGTAAATTTGGCCAGATAATTTCCATTTTCTTTAAGTTTGTATAATACAGCTTGTACTGTTTAATTATAATATCTGTCAAGCAGTATCTCACGTCATCTGAATTAATCAAATACAAACGTACAGTCTCTTCAAGTACATCAAAGGCCGCCTGAATTAACGTCACAGCAAATACTTCATCATATTCTTCCTTTGGTGCGGTCTGAGAATATATAAGACCAATTTCCAAAATACTATGTGGATTGATAGCCTTCTCTTCAACCACCTCACGCAACGCTTTTTCTGACGAGTCCTCACTTTCTGCTTCCATATTTCCAATCTTTTTCTCTACAGCACCATCTTCCACCATCTTACTAGTGATCAGTCTGTCAATCTCCAATATCTGGAATGAATCCAAACACTTATATAGATAGCTAGTATTCAGATTCTTCGCTGCCGTAATTGTTTTACAAATATCCTTATTTGCTTCTTCCAGAATCCGCTCTACAATCATATGATTTTTAATCAAAGACGTCAGCACTTCTGCAAAGGTATCACAAATATCATCATTACAGATTAATTCTTCCTCCGCAAAATTCAGCAAGTATTTGAAATGTCCTGCATATTTAGTTGTTCTGCGATTGGTTATATAGTTTAGCACAAGACCATAAATCATTGCTTTGCAGATTTCTTTTTCAATTCTCCGTTGTTCATTTCGATCAATTTCCGGCATAACATTAATATAATGCCAATTGCGGTCGAGATGTGGTGAAAGGCATGTCGTACGACTATAGTTTGGATGAATATGATTCACCATCTCGTAATATGCACCAAAAGCACTGCCTTCCTGTGGCTTATCTGGTGTATATTTTCCCTCTCTATTTGATGAGAATTTTCCAAAATCTGTCAAACTCAATCCATATATTGTCTGAACAAACAAAATTGTATATCGATCTGTTGTGTCAGACGCTGTACCTCCTCTTTCTTTCAGATACTTATCAATGATTTCTCTTAATCTAGTATCATACTCTACACTCTTGTGAAATACATTCGCCATAATTGTACGTGGCTCTTCTCCAATTGGTTTCGAAATAAATGGAATCGAAAGTTTCCACATTGCTTCTAATGTAGAAATCACATACCGACGATACTGTTCCTGCTCATCTTCACCTTCTTTTATCAGATCATCAGAAAAGCAAAACTCGTTTTCCATTTCTCTATTCACATCCACCAATTCATACTCTGCTTCCTTCCATACTGCTTGGAGGACATTTAAATTGATTTGCATATCATAGCGTTCACGAATTGCCTGCTTCCAATAAGCACGCATATCACTTGCTATCTTACGATAAAATCCAGAGATACTTACTTCTCCACTGAGTACAGTATCTACAGTAAAAGATGTCACTGCATCCAATATCGTATTGCACAGTTCAGCATCAACAGAGGATGCACCATTTTTTCCTCCCAACAGTTTCTGATAAGCAGCCCGACATTTCTGTGTCATGCCAACATATCGCACCGTTCTTCCCTCACTGCAATTATACCGTTCATCCAACATGTTTTTCTCATCCTGAATTTTTCCAATTAATGATTCGAGATTTGCAAAAAACTGTTCAAATTGGCTAGTTAACTGTTCTACAAACTCACAGCCTTTTTCTAAAACTGCTTTAATCATTTCATTTTCAAGGCGTTTTGTTATATTAGTAAGATCATTTGTATATTTTTCCTTTAAACGATCTTTTTGGCGTTCTCTTTCTCCCTCTCCTAGCAAACTTTCTTTTTCTGAAAGCTGACTAGTTCCTTCCTCTCTGCTCTCTTCGCGATCTCTGGTTTTTGGATTATCCAATTTTTCAAACTCTTCTGAAAGCAGATATTTATTTGCATCTTCAATCTGTTGATTTGCATCCACAATCCTCTTTTGCAGCACTCCATACAGTTTATACAAAAAATAACGCATTGTAACTGGATGAATAAAACGCTCTTCGCTTATTGACTTCATCCAATATTTTAAATAGTACTCTTCATCACTCTTAGAAGTATAGAACAACGCAATATTGAGTTCCTGTACATGATCCCTTGGAAATGCCTGAGCTTCCTGCAGATACTCACGCATCGCACCTAAGAGCTCAACTCCAGCTGCCTTTATATTTTTAATTCTGTCAATTTCAGATAAAATACTTTCCAGATTTTCCTTGCAAACACCAACCGTGCTCTCATTGCTGAATGTATACTCTCTTACATAATCCATCAGCTTCTGCATATAGCGATCCCATATTTTTTCTCCGCTGTCAGTACTGCATTGCTGCAATACAATAGTAGAAAGCATATCTTTTCTGTCAACTTCAATGGCATGTGTGAATGCATCTTCTCTTGTCGTCTTTTTTATACTTCCGCCCATTCGAATTGTTCTTTGTTCTTCCTGACGCATTTGATCAAATGTTCGGTCATACTTTAACCACTCACTATCTAAAGAATCCAACGCCCAAACATCTGCCATGTAGGTTATTATATCCTCATAAGGATATACCAGTTTTGACGTTCCCATTCCACAATAACGATTACAACCACCCTGTCCAATTTCCCTGCATAATTCTTTGATAATATTATCTTCTGAGGAGTTAATTCTTCTGCTTGTTTCCTCCAACGCAAGCGAAATCACACTTTCTTTTGCTAACCTTTTATATTCCTCAAAACTGCTTAATATTTCATTGCTGCATGAACGCTTATCAAAAAGGAAACAATAATCATATGGCATAGTGTCCAGATTCATCTTTTCACTTGAACCCGGCTTTGGCACTTCAAATCGAATAGTCTTTGCAAAACGTGGCTCTAAAGAACCATCTCCTCTCATCAAAAAAGCATTCAACTCTCGCAATGCTGCATATGTATTAGCCTGAATGCTGCTTCTTTCAGATGGACTTTTGCTAACCAGATTAAAGATCTCCGGCATAATGAAAAATCCACGAATAATGGAAGAGTACTGTTGATATGTTTCAATAAGATAATTACGTAAATACAAACCAATCGGAAGAACAAGACCTGAACCCGTTCCACCTGCTAATGAGCTGACTACAACAATGCGC
>OHRR01000811.1_pt1 | contig 15262 bp, 10 predicted proteins | sample 1578501 | NCBI WGS metagenome assembly OHRR01 (sample SAMEA3879598, study PRJEB24766) | human gut metagenome | biome: human-associated habitat; feature: feces | place: USA | collected 1985/1987
TCACAGCCTCCGTTTTCATTTTTATTTAGGAGAGAGGAAAATATATCAAATAAAAACTTATACACTGTTTTATCGGGACGATGTTCGCCGTTCCCTTATGTTGTGACTTTATTATACCACACCAATATTGACAACTGTGTGACGAAAACAAGAATGTTTTCGGAATTTTCAATTTTTATCATTTGTAGTAACAAACAATTCATTTGAGAATTTATAAAATTTGTTTTTAAATATAATTTCTGCCGTTACTCACGGAAGAACGAGGTTCTCTCCTACAAAACAGCAGTCATTTTGCTACATTTATAAAATTACATCTGTCAAACATTTTGTGATATTACTTGCAGGGCTGTGAAATAACAGTCTTACAAAAACAAGAAGGCACATAACCGTCATTGTTTTCGGTTATGTGCCTTTTGTGGTTTATATATATCCTTATACAAATGTTGCAAAGCTTCTGTGATACCGCTACAAAATAACTGTCTTCACAAACGAAAAAAGTCAACTTCGGCACATTGTTGTGCTCGGGCGATATAGTCTTTAATACAAAATAACTGTCTGCACGAACAAAAAATCATTCAGCAGACTTAATGATTACCGTTGACTGTGGCGGTACAGAGATTTTACCGTCTTTAAGCTCGGTATGCTTTGAGCTGCTTTCTGGGATAAGGTCTGCACGGAGAGTTGCATTCTTAATCATATCGTCTGTAATTGTAAGCTCCTTGGCGTCATTCTTGCTGAAGTTATGAATAATGAGGAGCTTTGAATCCTCATACTCAACATAGTAAGCGCCGACTGCCTTATCATCAAAGCCCTGTGTGCCTACAATTCTGCCCCTTGCAATTTCGGGGTTCTGATTTTTGATTGTGATAATTCTACGATAGTAGTTGAGGAGAGAATCCTTGTCGGCAAGCTGCTGTTTTACACCGCCGCCGGTAGGCACATCCGGCTCATCTCCGATACCGTTTACATAAATATCGGGAAGGTTCTCACTGTCAAAAACCATCTGTGTTCTGTATGCCGCATCGTTTGTGGTATTCGGAGCCTTGACGCCGATTTCCTCTCCGTAATAGATGAACGGATTACCCGGCGCAAGCATATAAACTGCGGCTGCAAGTTTCTGAGAAGAAAGTCCCTGAGATTCAAGTGCGTTTCCGCTGCGTACCTGATCGTGGTTTGAAAGGAACATTGCATTGATAGCATTGGGGTTTGACTCTGCCATTTTGTTATCGTAGTTCATAATTTTTTTGGCAGTAGCCATACCGCCCTGCGAAATGATGTTGCTGATAATTGTGCCTGTTGAGGTTGAAAACTTAAATGCAAACTGGCTGTCGATGCCGGATTTGTAAAGCTCCTGAATATCTGAATCATCGGTCCAGTTCTCACCAACCATATAGACATCTTTCTTAATGCCCTTGCAGGTGTCGTAGAACCACTTGAGAAATTCTGTTCCGTCGGTTTCCTTATTTGTAAAGTATTTGCAAGCGTCAAGTCTGAAACCGTCAACTCCTCGGTCAAGCCAGAATTTCGCAATTTTTGTAAATTCTTCTCTCGTCTTTTTAGAATTGAGATTCCATTCGGGCATCTCCTGAGAAAAGTTCGCCTCACAGGCATAACCGTTTCCAAGACTGATAGTCTGTGTATCGCTGTCAAAATATGAGGCCTTGTGAATTTCAAAATATTCGGCATTGCCATCAAGCTTATTATCGGCAACTTCTTCAACAGCCTTTGTAAAAAGCGGATTTTTTGAAGATGCGTGATTCAAAACAAGGTCAAGAATTACATTTATGCCACGCTTGTGACATTCTTCAATAAGCTTGTCGAAATCGTCGAGCGTACCGAAGTCGGGATCAATATTGTAATAATCTTCAACATCATACTTATGATATGACTTTGACGGCATAATCGGAGTAAGCCAGATTGCGTCAACACCGAGGTCGTCACCTGAATTCGGATCGCCGTCATTAAGGTAGTCAAGCTGTGAGATGATTCCCTGAAGGTCGCCTGTTTCGTCACCGTTTGAATCGCAGAAAGAGTTTACGAAAATTTCGTAGTAGTTTCTGTATTTATCGGTTGATGCAGTTGCCTTAACGCCTTCAATCGGGTCGGCAACTTTTGCAGTATTTCCGTCGGATGAATCTGATTTTGATGATGAAGAATCAGAGCAGCCTGTAAGCACACAGCCCGCAAGCATTGCACCGGCAAGAAGAATGGAAAGAATTTTTTTCATAGTATCCTCCGTAAAATTAAAACGGACGGCAGCCTGTGACTGCCGCCCGTGAGAGCTTGTATATATTGGGATTAACCCTTTACGCCACCGGCTGTTACACCTTCAACATAATACTTCTGCATCTTGAGGAAGAGAAGTGTAATCGGAACAGCAACAACAACAGAACCTGCAAGGAACTGCTTGTAGTATGTGTTCTTAAAGTCCTGATCAATCATTAGCTGAAGACCGATAGCAACAGTATAGTTGTCACGAGCATCACCCATGATAATCTTAGCAAGAATGAAGTCTGTCCACGGTCCGATAAATGAAGTAAGAACCGTGTAAACAACAATCGGCTTTGACATAGGAAGAATAATCTTCCAGAAAATCTGGTTTTTGGTAGCACCGTCAATGGTTGCCGCCTCGTCAAGTGCTCTTGGAATTGTATCGAAGAAGCCTTTTGAAATCTGGAAGCCAAGACCGGCACCGCAGCTGTAGCAGATTACAAGAGCAACAAGAGTCTGAGTAAGACCCATTGCCTTGAGAAGATAGTAAATAGCAATCATTGTCATGAAGCCGGGGAACATACCGAGAATCATACCAACATTCATAAACTTTTTACGAGCCTTAAATCTGAGTCGGCTGAATGCGTAACTAACCATAAGAACCGAAATTGTAGAAATTACGCAGCTGAAACAAGCAACTACGAATGTGTTAAGGAACCATCTCGGGAAGTTAAGGCTTGCAGTACCGCCTGAGCCTGTGAACAAATCAATGTAGTTCTGGAGTGTCCATTCCTGCGGGATAATTGTACTTCCGTAAATTTCAGCACCGCCACGGAATGAATGCATTAAAAGATAGATGAACGGAGAAATCCAAATGAAACCCATTACAATAAGGAACAGGTAAACAAAAGCGTTCGCAATGTGTCTTCTTAACTTGTAACTTTTTATCATGAGAACGCCTCCTCATCCTTCATTGATTTTGAGTTATTATACACAATGAGTGAGAGCGTTGCGCAAATAACAAATACCAAAATACCTATCGCGGCGGCAAGTCCGTAGTCCTGAGAGTTCATGGTCAGCTTAAAGAGCCATGTAACAAGGATATCGGTTTCACCGGCCTGATAATATTTTTCGGTCGTCGGATTACCGTTTGACAACAGGTAAATAACATTAAAGTTATTGATGTTGCCGACAAACTGGGTAATGAGCTGAGGAGTTGTAACAAAAAGCATATACGGAAGTGTGATAGCCGTAAATGTCTTTACAGGACCTGCACCGTCAATTCTTGCAGATTCATAGAGATCCTCAGGAATATTCATAAGAATACCCGACATAGAGAGGATGGTATACGGAATACCTACCCAACAGTTAATGATGATAACTACCCAACGAGCCAGCGTCGCATCCTGATTCAGCCACTGAATTTCAACATGACTGTTTGTAATGTTTGAAAGCAGGATATTTACAGCACCGTTTGACTGGAGCATCTGGTTCATGAGAAGAAGTGATACGAACTGAGGAACAGCAATTGTGATAACGAAAAGTGTTCTCCAGAGTGATTTAAACTTGATACCCTTCTTGTTGATCATAAGAGCAAAGATCATACCGAGGATATAGTTTGAGAATGTAGCTGCAACAGCCCAGATAAGAGTCCATTCTGTGAGCTTAACAAATGTATAACCCTTCTTAGCACCTTCAACGAGGTTGAAGAGTGAGCCGAAGTTGTCAAAACCAACCCATGAGAACAGTGTTCCCGGAGGCATATGCTGTTTATCATAGTTGGTAAATGCAATCAAAATCATAAATATGAGCGGCAGAACATTGAAGATACCGATCATAAGTACAGGGAATGACATAAGTGTGATATGATACTTACCGTCAAGGAACTGCTTCATATCATATTTGAATGAAGTCGGTTTCTGACCGTTAGCCTTCATAATCTGATGTCTGTACGCATCTTTGATGTTTGTTATGTAAATAGCGAAAACCACTACTGTGATTACGAGTGTCAATACCGAGTAAAGCAGAATAAGCATTGAGTTATCGCCGGGTACCTGCTTTGGAATGATACCGTTGATATATTCAGTTCTCTGAGCCTGAATACCGAGTGTCGGGAACATTTTGAGATATCCCCAACCGAAAAAAGCCATATAAAGGATATAGAGAACTTCAACAGCGAAGAAAAGAATACCCTTGTAATATTTACCTTTGCTAAGATCACCTACACCGAAAATAAGGTAGGAAAGTTTTGTTGCCCAGTCGCCTTTTACGAAGGTCTTGCCGTAGTTGGCAAAGCCCTTGCCGATGCCTACGAAGAACTTAACTATTGCCTTGCCGAGTGCTGTAAAAAAATGGGCAACGGCATGAGGAATGTTACAGAAAAACTTCTTTGTGTTGTAGGCAAATCTCTGGAAAGGATTGAGCTGTTTGTATTCAACATATGTCATTAGGCGCTCTCCTTAATAATTTGCAAATCTCTCTAATACACCAAACTAATAATACTTTTTACGCTATCTTATAACAGTTGCCGTTCGTAATAAAACATTATTAGTCAGGCGAATACACAAATTGATAACGCAAGCGGACAGTCCGCATTTTTTCTTTTTTTACGGGACACTCCGTTTTCGGAGTGTCCCGCAGCTAATTAATCGATTAAATTAAATCAATTTAACTTACTTAATTTAACTTACTTAACGATTAGCCCTCATCCCTAACGTTAGAAATTGTTTCGTTAAGAAGCTTCTTCATAGCAGCTGCATCTGAAGGATCGCATGTGTCAGCGATGATCTTGTTGCCAAGGTTAGCCATAGGATCCCAGAATGTTGAAGCAATATTAACCTGTACACAAGCATTCAGAGACTGCTCACCGATAGCCTTAAGAACAGGAGAACCTGTTACAGCTTTGCTTTCCTGAACCTTCTTGTTTGCAGGTCCCCAACCGAGCTTCTCAGTTCTCTGGAGCTGGCACTCTTCACCTGCAAGATAGTGAGCAAGAATCTGAGCTGTTGCCGGGAACTTAGAAGAACCGTTTACACCGATGTACTTATAACCGAACATTGAGATAAGCTGCTTGTCTGTGCCGTTGACATTGATTGTAGGAAGCTTTGCAGCACCGAAGTTGTCACCGAGAGCCTTCTGGTTAGAAGCTGTATCCCATGAACCGTCGATACCTGCGCCACACTTACCGCTTGCAAAACCTGAAGCGATGTTAGCAACGTCAAGCGACTGGAATGTACCTCTGTAATCCTTGATGAGCTTTGCAAAAGCCTGAAGTGTTTTAACAGCTTCATCTTCGTCATATTTAACAAACTTCTGTGTAATACCGTCTTCTTCAAGACCGTCAATTTTAACACCTGCAGTGAAAGCGAAAGTACAAGCATAGTAACCGTCACCGGCATTCATAATGAACTTCTTGCCTGCCTTCTTACAAGCCTCAAGAATACCCTCAAGTGTCTTAGCCTGCTCGTCGGAAACTACTGACTTATCATAAACGAGATAGTAACCGTTATCGTTTGTTTCAGGATAAGCATAGAGAGTATCATTAAGTGTAGCTGCTTTTACAGTTTCCTCAGAATTAGCCTCTGTTACGGCATCCTTAAATGCAACCTGAGAAATAACGCCTGCGTCAACGAGCTTGTTGAGCTGGTCACTCGGGATGCTGAATACATCTGCAGCTGTTGTAGCATCGTTAAGCATATTTGTAGCAGCATCCTTTTCGCCCTGTGCTACAACTGAGATTTCCTTAAATTTTCTGTTAGGATAAGCCTTTTTGAAAGCCTCAACCTGCTCTTTAACAAGGCTTACAGCAGCATCAGGAGCCCATACCTTAAGAGTTACAGGCTTGCTGTCTGTACCTTCATCGCCGAAGTAGCTGTCGTCAACGATTGAGCCTTCAATCTTAGCAGCACCGTCCGAAGAACCGTTGTCTGTTTTTGAACCGTTGTCTGTCTTCGATGATGCGTCTCCGCCGCCGCAGCCAACAAGTGCAGTAGCAGTCATCATACCTGCCAATAAAATGGCGAGAATCTTTTTCATTGGAAAAATCCCTCTTTCTGAATATTTTCGTAGTGTCCTTTCGGATTACATACTTTCTTTGAGGATATAACGCACAAAGTACATCATATCCGCTATATAATCATATCAAAAAATCGCCTGAATTTCAACTCCCTTTGTACTTTTTATCTATGTTGTTAAAAATCAAAATTATTTTTGTGCAATATGATATCTTTTTTATTGAAATTTTACCTATTGCACAAATTGCATTGACTTGAATTGTTTATTTTGCTGGAATGCCATCTGTACAAGTTGAACAATCACACCCGACGGTTATGTGACATAACACCCAAATTATATTCTTTATTCATAAAATAAGCTTGAATTTCGGCAAATTTTCCTGATTTTAGTAAAAAATGACCAATCACAAAACAAAGTCATTTATTTCAAACATCACACATTAATTTTTTAACATACAGTTGTAATAAGTGCTGACAATTGTTATAATTATAAAGACAGCGAAAATAAGCAAGACGACTTTATGTCGGGGAAACGGAGATATATATGATGAAACTGAAAGACCTTCTTATAAATTTTGAATACACGGTTCAGGGCAATCTTGATACTGAAATTTCGGATATTATCTATGATTCACGAAAGGTTGAAAAAGGCACGGCCTTTGTGTGCCTTAAGGGCTATACCTCAGACGGACACAGGTACGCAAAGTCAGCCGTTGAAAAAGGTGCGTCGGCACTCGTTATCAGCGACAGCCTCGACTTTGAAGTGCCGAGTGATGTTGCCGTTGTAAAGGTTGATGACACAAGATACGCTCTTTCGCTTATGAGCATTGAATTTTTCGGACATCCCGAGGATGAGCTCTACACGGTTGCAATCACAGGCACAAAGGGCAAAACCACAACAACAGCAATGGTTGCGGAAATTTTTGAACACGCAGGAATCAAGACCGGCACAATCGGAACACTCGGTGTTGTTTACGGCGGAGAAACCCACAAAACCGACAATACAACTCCCGAATCATACATTATTCAGAAATCGATGCGTGATATGATTAACGCCGGCTGCAAGGCTATGGTAATTGAGGCATCGTCAATCGGACTTAAACACAGCCGTCTTGCAGGCATGACTTTTGATGTCGGCATCTTTACAAACTTTTCGGATGACCACATCGGCGGTGTTGAACACAAAGACCTTGCGGAATATCTCTACTGCAAGAGTCTGCTTTTCAGACAATGCAAATTTGCCGCTGCAAATATTGACGATCCCGCATGGAAGGATATCACAAAGGACTTCAAGGGTTCTGTTCTCACCTACGGTTTTGCCGACAATGCGGACTTGAAGGGCAAAAATGCTCATCTTCTCTCCGAAAACGGATTTGTCGGTGTTCACTTTGAAACAGAGGGAATCAAAAACCTTTCTGTTGATGTTGACATTCCCGGCAAATTCAATGCATACAACGCACTTGCGGCAATTTCGGCAGTTTCATTCTTTGACGAAATTGAAGATCAGATGATTATTGACGCTCTCAAGGTTGCCAAGGTCAAGGGCAGAGTTGAGCGTGTGCCTGTTCCCTACAACTACACACTCATCATCGACTACGCACACAACGCACTTTCAATGGAAAATGTACTTGAAACACTTCGCCAGTACAATCCGCACAGACTTATTACAATGTTCGGTGCAGGCGGCAATCGTCCTAAGGTTCGCCGTTATGAAATGGGCGAAACCTCGGGCAGACTTTCAGACCTTTCGGTTATAACGGAAGACAACTCAAGATTTGAAGATGTTATGGACATCATTGAGGACATCAAGACAGGTCTTGCAAAAACCGACGGCAAGTATGTTGTTGTGCCGAACCGCAGAGATGCAATTAAATATTGCATGGACAATGCCGAGGACGGAGATATTATCGTACTTGCAGGCAAAGGTCACGAGGATTATCAGGAAATCAAAGGTGTTAAGTACCATATGGACGAGAGAGAAATCATTGCCGATATTCTCAACGGCAAAAGCTAAACCCATTAACATATAAACGCAGTAAAAAATCACGGTCGGAAATCAAATTCCGACCGTTTTTTCATACTCTTATTAAGTTAAATAATCATTCCGCCGTTTACACCGACAATCTGTCCCGTGATGAATCTTGCCCTGTCGCTGCAGAGAAACACCGCTGTTTCGGCAATATCATCGGGCATACCGAGCATATTAAGCGGAGTTTCCTCTTTAAGCTCCTGTACGGTCTGCTCATCAAAGCCTTTCATCATATCGGTCATAATCACACCGGGACAAATACAGTTGACACGCACTCCCGACAGACCGACCTCCTTGGCAAGACCTTTGGTAAGTCCGATTACACCCGCCTTTGACGCACTGTAATGTACCTCACAAGACGCACCGACCTGTCCCCACATTGAGCTGATATTGAGAATAACACCGCTGTGGTTCTTAATCATATATCTTTTGAGTGCCTGTTGCGAGCAGTAGAATACACCGTCAAGATTAACCCCCGTCATTTTCTTCCATTCATCGGGAGTTATGTCGGTAAACAGCTTTTGCTGTGCAATTCCCGCATTGTTGACAAGCACATCAAGATTTCCGAAACGGCTGTCGATTTTGTCAAACATTTTGCAAACGCTTTCATAATCGGAAACATCTGCCTGAACTGCAAAGGCATTTATGCCGTATTCATTTGTAAGCTTTTCGGCAAGGCTTTCGGCTTTTTCGGAATTTTTCGAGTAATGCAACGCAACATCGCAACCGCATTTTGCAAAAGCGACAGCAGTCTGCGAACCGATTCCGCCCGATGCACCTGTTACAAGTATTTTTTTCATCATATTAATACCCGGTAGGGGCGGTTATCATCCGCCCGTTCGTGTGTATTGCACACGATTGAACACATTGTGTTCAAATTTAAACATATTATTGATTACATCAAAACATATTTAATGAACACAAATTCTTATTAAAGTGGGCGGTCAAAGAAAAGACCGCCCTTTGTTTATTTTACTTCTTAAAACTGTCTTTAAGGCTTACGCTGCGGTTGAATACGAGGTGTTCGGGTGAGCTGTCCTTGTTGTCAATGCAGAAATAGCCGTGGCGCATAAACTGATAGCTCTTCGGAGCCGTTGCGCCTGCAATATTCTTTTCAGCCTTACAGCCTGTGAGAACTTCAAGTGAATTTTCGTTAAGATAATCGAGGAAGTTTCTGTCGCCTGTATCGGGGTCCGGAACAGTAAAGAGGTTATCGTAAAGTCTTACTTCCGCATCAAGACAGTTGTTAGCGTCAACCCAATGGATTGTGCCTCTTACCTTTCTGCCGTCGGGAGTATTTCCACCCTTTGTTTCGGGATCATACTCTGCATAAACCTCAACAACATTGCCGTTTTCATCCTTTTTGCAGCCTGTGCATTTTACAATGTATGCAGACTTGATTCTTACCTCGTTGCCGGGATAAAGGCGCTGATACTTCTTTACGGGTTCTTCCATAAAGTCGGTTTCTTCAATGTAAAGCTCACGGCTGAAAGTAACCTTTCTTGTGCCGTCCTCAGGACGGTTCGGGTTGTTCTCAACCTCAAATTCTTCGCTCTGTCCCTCAGGATAGTTTGTAATAACAAGCTTAACAGGCTTTAAAACGCACATTGTACGCTCTGCTGTTTCGTTAAGGTCATCACGCAGACAATGCTCAAGAAAGCCGTATTCAACAATTGAATTAACCTTTGAAACACCAATCTGCTCAATGAACGAACGAATTGACTTTGGTGTGTAACCCCTTCTGCGAAGTCCGCAGAGTGTAGGCATTCTCGGATCGTCCCAACCGCTTACATAGTTCTTTTCAACGAGTTCACGGAGCTTTCTCTTTGACATTACCGTGTTGTTAATTCCGAGTCTTGCAAATTCAATCTGTCTTGGCTTGCACGGAACGGAAATATTGTTAATTACCCAATCATAAAGCGGACGGTGAGCCTCAAATTCAAGTGAACAAAGGCTGTGCGTAATACCCTCAAGAGCATCCTCAATCGGATGAGCAAAGTCATACATAGGATAAATGCACCACTTGTCGCCTGTTCTGTGATGCTTGAGTCTGTTAATTCTGTAGATAACAGGATCACGCATATTAAAGTTACCCGACGCAAGGTCAATCTTTGCACGGAGAGTCATTTTGCCGTCCTCAAATTCGCCGTTTTTCATTCTCTCAAACAAATCAAGGCTTTCTTCTATAGGACGGTCACGATACGGACTCTTTGCAGAAGTCTGTGTGTCGCCTCTGTATTCTCTCACCTTGTCGGGAGTAAGCTCGCAAACATATGCAAGTCCCTTTTTGATAAGCTCAACGGCAAATTCATACATCTGATCAAAATACTGTGATGCATAGAAAAATCTGTCGTCCCAATCATAACCGAGCCACTTGATATCCTCTTTGATAGCGTCAATATATTCTACATCTTCCTTTGTAGGGTTGGTATCATCCATACGAAGATTGCAGATTCCGCCGAAATGCTCGGCAGTACCAAAGTCAATGCAAAGAGCCTTTGCATGACCTATGTGAAGATAGCCGTTCGGTTCGGGAGGAAAACGGGTGTGAACCTTTTTACCCTCAAATTTTCCGCCCTCGGCAGTATCCTCTTTTATAAAATCCCAGATGAAGTTGCCCTGAACGGCAGCTTCACCCTCAACATTCTTTATTTCATCAGCCATTTGCCGTGTACCTCCGTCAGTAGAATTATGCGCCGAGCTTTTCAAGACCGATTTCAAGTCTTTTGAGCGACTCTTCTCTTCCGAGAATGTCAAGAATTTCAACAGCACCGCCCGGAGTTACTGTTTTGCCTGCTGCGGCAATTCTTACAGGCCACATAACTGTGCCGTTTTTAAACTCTTTTTCAACTGCCATATTGATGAGGCAATCGTGAATTGAAGTGTTGTCCCATGTCGGCAGAGCCTTTAATCTTTCGTAAGCCTCACGCAATACAACGGGAGCGTTTTCAAGATTAGTCTTGCTCTTCTTATTTACAAAAAGCTCCTTGTCATATTCGGGAAGTTCTGCAAAGAAACCGAGCATTTCGGGAATATCCGTAAGCTTTGTAGTTCTTTTCTGAAGAATTTCGGCAAACTTCTCAAAAGGCATTTCTCTGTCGCCGAAAACCTTCTTATAGTATGGCATACAAACATCCGTAAATTCTTCGGGAGTCATAGCCTTTAAATACTCACCGTTGAACCATGAAAGCTTGTCATAGTCAAAAATTGACGGTGACTTGCTGATACCACTTACATCAAACTCTTTTTCAAGTTCTGCAAGGGTAAAGATTTCCTGATTATCCTTTGGACACCAGCCGAGTAGTGCAATATAGTTGATGATTGCCTGTGGGAGGTAGCCCTCGTTAATAAGGTCATAGAAGCCTGTTGCGCCGTGACGCTTTGAAAGCTTTGAAACATTGCCGTCGGCATCCTTGCCCATAATGAGCGGAAGGTGGATATATGTCGGAATGCTTCATAAAGAAGATTATATTTCGGTGTGGAGCTTAAATATTCACAACCACGGACAACATGAGTAATGCCCATTGTGTGGTCGTCAATTACATTTGCAAAGTTGTATGTCGGGTAGCCGTCAGTCTTAATGAGAATCTGATCCTGAAGTTCGCTGTTGTCAACGGTGATTTCACCGAAAACCGCGTCTGTAAATGTTGTACTGCCCTCAATCGGCATTTTCTGGCGAATTACATAAGGTGTACCCTCGGCAAGAAGTCTGTCGATTTCTTCCTGCGGAAGATTACGGCAATGTCTGTCATAACCACCGCCAACGCTGTCTTCCTGTAACTTTTCAAGTCTTTCCTTTGTGCAGAAACAACGGTAAGCCTTTCCCTCTTTTATAAGCTGTTCGGCATAAGGAAGATACATATCCTTTCTTTCGGACTGAACATAAGGACCGAAATCACCGCCGATATCGGGACCTTCATCGTGTTTAAGTCCCGCAAGTTTCATTGTATCATATATAACATCAACCGCACCCTCAACAAGGCGTTCACGGTCGGTGTCTTCAATTCTGAGAACAAATTTGCCGTTTTGTGATTTTGCAACGAGGTACTCATAAAGAGCAGTACGCAGATTGCCGACATGCATAAAACCTGTAGGGCTTGGTGCATATCGTGTACGGACAGTTTTTTCAGCCATAATAATATCCCTCCGAAATTTATGTTTAGGTGTGTCAGTCAGCGCATATTTCGCCCGCAACACCGTTGTTACATATATACGATTCATTATATCATACCGTTTTTTCATTTTCAAGTCCGATGAATGCACCTACGAACAATCCGAAAATTTCATATAATAAAAATTGCATCAGAACCTTTCTCGGGCATCTGATGCAATTCATTTATCTAACTATCTTCTCGAACAGACAGCGGTGGCACACCGCCGACCATAACTTTTAACTATTCACTTTTCACTGCTGACGAAATCAGCCTGCATATGTTCCCATATACAGCGGAATGTCACTTTCGTTGTCGAGGATAACAAACATAAACGGACGATTAAATTCTACCGTCACATCGGTTTTTGAAAGTTCTTTTGTTCTTTTCTCAAGCTCTGCCTTATCGCCGTTTGACTGTGTTCCACCGATACCGCCTGCGTTAATTGAAAGCGACGGAGCGATGTCATACATTGCGCTGAACGCAATATCATCGGAACGGCTCAGATTCTTGTATCTTGAACGGTCAGCCGTGAATGATGAATTGATTCCGCTTTTTTCAACAATCTGCGTTATATTTTCTGCAGACTTATCTCCGCTGACTGAAAATTCAGGAATTTTTGCCTTGGCTGTTTTGGTCACATCAACACTGTCAAGCAATGTTGTGTATTCAAGGCTCGTAAAATCGGTTGCGTAATCGTCAAGCGAAACACCTTCGTTCGGCATAACAACCATCATTTTGAGAGGTGTTTGCGAGAAATATTTCATAACGGCAGTCGCCTTGTTTGTCTTCATATATGTTTCGTTTGAGGTCATATTTAGCCTTTTCAATGTCGGTCTGTGCATAAGGATTAAGCCATCTGTCACAGATATCTGTCGCAGAAAGTGAAATCACACTCTGCTTTGTGTCAAGATTTTCAAAAACAGAGCCGTTGTTTGTAAAATCGGCATATTTTTTGTCAAGCTTTTTCAAGGCGTCGCTGTCCGAAAAATTAAAACGCAGAACATTAGTATCATAATAATCCTTTGTTGTCTGCAAAAAGCCTGTCATAATGTCGGCATTGTCATTTGAAATCAGCGAGTTGCAAAGCTTTACAAAGCTTTTGTCGCTGTTCTTTTCGGAATCTTTTTCCGAGCTTTGCGAGCTTTCGGGCGATTTATCCGAAGATGCAACCGATTGAATACGGCTTGCAAAATATGAGGCACATTGGTTCATATTTTCAAGCGTCACACCGCTGCAAAGTGCATTGGTGATTTCTTCCTGAGTATCGCCCGACGCACCGTTAGCCATAGCCTCAAGATTAAGAACTGCATTTGCTGGACAAAATACATACGAACCGCTTTTGTGACGGTTTCTGAAAAGCCTAAGTTCAAAATCGGTTATTTTTGCGGAATAGGTATCATATGATGACGGGGCGGTTTTTGCACCGTCGGCATAATTGAATGTATCATCGGTTTTGTCGGAGCGTGTGTATTTCAGCGAAAGGTTTTCGCTGTCCGAAAATTCATCGGGATTTGAACACGCAGTAAGCACCGTGCCTGCCATAAGAAGACACAATGCAACAGAGAGTGCTTTTTTCATCATTTGTCATTTCCTCCTTTGGAATCGTTACAAAGCTTTTGCGCCAGTCTGAATATTTTTTCTGCCGAATCGGGGCGGTGCAACTCTCTGCACTTTTCCTTCATCTCATCAAGTTTTTCTTTGTCTTTAACAAGGTTTACGATATCATCTGCACCTGTCTTTTTTCGGAGCATAATTGCCGCACCCTTGTTGAGTAAAAATTCCGCATTGTCCCGTTCCTGACCCGGAAATGCGCTGTAGATTGCCATGGGAAGCGAACAGGCAAGGCTTTCGGTAACGGTAAGTCCGCCCGGCTTTGTAACAATAAGGTCTGAGATGTGCATATAATCCTCAACATTTTTTACAAAGTACAAAAGCTTTGTGTTGTCCTGCATACCCGTTTCTTCAATTACCTTTTCAAGGTTTGCAAAAAGCTTGATATTTCTGCCCGTGATGACAATAAACTGCATTTCGGGAGCTCGCTCCGCAAGAGCTTTGTAGAAGCTCAGCACGCTTGTAACACCGAAAGAACCTGCCATAAGCAGAATTGTAGGCTTGTTAGGATCAAGCCCTTCACGCTCACAAATCGCCTTTTTGTCAAAAGCCTCTGTAAAACGGTCAAAAATCGGAATGCCGAGCGGATATATTATGCTCTTGTCAACACCGTATTCATCAATAAGCTTTGTCGCCATATCAGGCTCTGCAAGCACATATGCGTCAACATACGGAACAATATATGTTCTGTGTGCATCATAGTCAGTTATAAGGCTGATTGCCTTAACATCAATCTTGTGCTGACGGCGAAGCTTTGAAATCATTGTTGTAACAAACGGATGGCACATAATAATCGCGTCGGGCTTGTACTCGTTGATTGTATCAAGCAGCTTTGCCGACATCATTGTGTTTGACTGCATAACAGCCTTGTACATAAGGGTTCTTCTGTCGGTAATCTTATAGAATTTGCCGTAAACCTTTGGAATTTTCGTTGCCATAAAATGATAGCCGTCACAAACGGTTTTATCATATACCCTTCCGATTGTCTTCATGGCGTCAATAACCTTGACCTTCGTGTCGGGACTGACGGCTTTTATTTTTGCCTCAATAGCCGCAGCGGCTCTCTTGTGCCCTCCGCCTGTTGATGCTGTGAAGATGATTATTTTCATATCAGTTCTCCGTAATTCAAAATAACCGAAAACGGTTTTGCACACAGGGGTGCTTTTACTATTATACTTTTAATCTGCAAGTATTTCAATAGATTATTTTTGCATTTCATCTGAATTTTAAATAAAAACAATTAA
>OHRR01000825.1_pt1 | contig 14997 bp, 8 predicted proteins | sample 1578501 | NCBI WGS metagenome assembly OHRR01 (sample SAMEA3879598, study PRJEB24766) | human gut metagenome | biome: human-associated habitat; feature: feces | place: USA | collected 1985/1987
AATCCCCATTCTGTGGCATGTATTCTATGACATGCCAAAAGGCTGTAGAAAATGTTGTCTCCATTTTCCACAGCCCGTCTGTTTTTTCCCTGATTATTTTTATAAACTATTCATGATCCGAAGCAGCTTCGTACCATAATCTGCATCTGCTGCCCAGCCTTTTCCATACGGATTCTGCGGAATTGCAAGCCATTCGACATATCTGGCTGTTCCACGCGATACATACTGAAAACGGGTATCCACACATGCATTATTCAATCCCTCGGTACTTGCATACGCTTTCAAGTGCTGTACCTGTGCACGGAGTCCGGTTCTTACGTCTGCGTAGGTTTCCCCCGCAGCACCGCCACCGACTGCACCGAGTCCGCCAAAGTTGCACTGGCTCGCCTGCACATCACCACCGAATGTGAGTCCACCGGTCTCTAACATCACCTGTGCAAACAATACATCCGCTCTTACACCCTCTGCATCTGCCTCTTCTTTTAAAATCTTAAAGAACGCTTCCGCGGAATCTGCTCCCTTGTCACGGTAAGTATCTGCCGGGAATGTATATCGTTTATTATAATAAGATACCATCTGATCTACCGTCACACTGCTTGTACCCATGATCTCATGAGCTGCTGCTTTTGATTTCACCGCTGACCATGGACCATACATACGGATTCCGCTGCTTAAGTCCTTATATGCTCTTACTTTATAGTAATAGGTTGTTCCCTGTGTCAGATTACTGTGTGTAAAGGAAGTTGCACCGGAAGTCTGTAACGTGGTATAGCTTCCTTTTTCACTGATTGCACCGGCAAGTTCATAACCGCTTGCATTATCCACACTGTTCCAGGAAATATTTAATACATTGTTGTCTCCCAATGTAATAGAAGAAATACCTCCCTGTTTCAGAACAGGAACCTGTGCTACATTACTGTAACTTCCTCTGCCTGCACTTCCCTTGATCTTGTAGGTTGCAGCGATTTTGTAATAATAAGTATTTCCGCTCTTTACGCCCTTATCCGTGTAAGTCAGTGTAGATCCAGATGAAATTGAAGCGATCTTTTCAAATCCACTGTTTGACTTGCTGCTCCGGTAAATATCATACCCCTGTGCTTTTGAAACTTTCTTCCAGCCAAGTGTGACCTGATTTTTGCTGTCACTTGTGATCTGGGAGAATACCACCTGTTTGATCGTCCATGCCTTCTGTACTTTTGAGAAAGATGCCACACCGTTTTTAGCACTGTTGCTCTTATATGCACGAACCTGATAATAGTAAGTTTTTCCGGCTTCTAAGGTTTTATCCTCATATTTTTTCGTATTTTTACCTTTGACCTGTCCGACCTTTTTATAACCACTGTCTTTTGACGTACTCCGGTAAATCTGATATCCGTTTGCCCCATCCACGGCTTTCCATTCCAGTCTTACGGAAGTACTTCCGGTTGCCTTGACTGCTGTAATGGATGTAGTTTTTAATGTCTTTGCTGACACAACTGCGGAATCACCGCTGTATCCTTTTTTACCATTTACCTTGTTGATCGTCTCTACCTTATAATAATAGGTCTTTGCAGTTTTTACATTTTTATCCTGATAGGTTGTTTTATTCTTTCCATTTACGGTCGCAATCACATTATAAGTACCATTCTTTGACGTACTGCGTTTGATACGGTAGCCGTAGGCACCGCTCACTGCTCCCCAGTTTACTTCAATCTGATTGCTTCCATTTGAAACAGCATACTTGATCTTCGTCTTTTTCGCAGTTCTTCCTTCCACGGATGCTGAATCACCACTGTAGCAGATATTGTCTCCTGTCTTTACCATCGTTTCAACTGTGTAATAATAGGTCTTTCCTGCTTTTACACTGGTGTCTTTGTAGCTGGTCGTGTTTCCGGATTTAATCGTCTTAACAACTTTGTAAGTACCATCTTCATCGGTACTTCGTTTGATGCGATAACCATAAGCTCCTGTAATCTTATTCCACTTGATCGTCAAGGTCTTTTCATTTGTGGAAACGATCGAAGTGATCTTTGTACGTTTTGCAGTTTTTCCTGCCACCGCGTCTGATGCACCGCCGTATCCTTTTGTACCGCTGTTGACATTATATGCTTCGACCTTATAGTAATAGGTCTTTCCTGCTTTTACAGTATCATCTGTGTAGGATGTTGTCTTTTCTCCTGATACTGTATCTATTTCACTATAACCACTATCTTTCTTTGTGCTGCGGGAGATGATATATCCCTTTGCCCCACTTACCTTTTTCCAGGAAATTTTTAATACTTCCTCATCCGAGGATGTGATTCCTGTAATTTTTGCTTTTGCAAGTGTCTTTGCAGATTTTGTGGAAGAATATGCACCGACACCCTGTCTGCCATTGTTTGTATTGTAAGCCTGTACTTTGTAGGTATATGTTTTGTTATTGGATTTTACAGTATCTGTGTAAGTGAGTGTACTGCCGGATTTTACCGTGCCAATCTGATAAAATTTACTGTCACTGCTGTCCTGACGATAGATCAGATATCCCTCTGCTTTAGAAACCTTTTTCCAGGTCAGGGTAATCTTCTTTCCACTCTTTGCCTTGATCTTTGTGAGGTTTGTTTTTCCTAATGCCACACCTGAGATGGGTTTAGAATACTCTCCTGCAGTTCCATCGTTAAATACCGGACGGACCAGATAGTAATATTTTGTCCCTGCCTTTACGGTATCATCAATATAAGATGTAGCATCCGATACTTCGTCAATCTTAGGATAGTTTGTATCATTCACAGTATTACGATAAATTTCATAATAATCGACATTATCGAGACCTGTCCATTTTAATCTAAGACTACCATCCGCTCTCGACTGCGTGTAATTGAGCGTTACGGTCTTTGCTCCTTTTGTCAGTCCGAAATACTCTGCGATCGCAGTTGCATCTGCAACCCCGAGTGCCTTTAATTTTTCATCAGAACTTAAGTATGTATAATAATCATTTGCATTGTCCAAAAAGGCATGCTCGATGATCAGACCAGGAATGCCATTATTTTTACAACGACGGATCAGACCGTAATAATCTGCTGCAGAACCATCCGGATATTTATCATAAGATGCATTTCTAATCAAAGTTCCACGATAATTCAATCCAAGTGCTGCCAATTTATCGCATATTTTCTTTGCAAGTGCCTGTCCATTGCCTCCTACTTGTGCATTATAGTTGCTGTTCGGATAATAAACTTCCACACCTCTCGCTGTTCCGTTTGCAGTATTTAAATGGAAACTTACTAACACATTTGCTCCCACATTCTTTGCAAGGTTTGCACGGGCATCCAGACATGCAATATTATCTCCGCCGCCTGCCGGACAGCTTGCACTCTCTCTTGTCATATAAACAGTAATACCATTATAGGTAGATAATTCTTCTTTACAGTATGTGGCGATCTTAAGTGTCAGATCCGCTTCCTGTACTCCAAAACCGGATGCTCCTGCATGGGTGCCATCATGTCCCGGATCGAGTACGACTTTCACATTACTGTTCGCACCTTTTAAGTTATCTGCAACACTGGCGACAGCCTCTGAGATTCCCTGCTCCAGCACATTTTCCACAGTGTTTTCGGAAATAACTTCTCCATCTGCGCTCATAGTAACAACATCAGCATCCACATCCGCATAGGCATCTTCATCATAAAGTACCTGATCCGGGTTCGTCTCTGCCTGTTCATTGACACCAAATCTTACATCCATGCCAAGGTCTGATAGCAGGATTTCCTGTTTTGTTTTCTCCTGTGTAAACTGCACGGAAGTGATCTGATACTCTCCTGCCTGTCCATTTTCTGAAAAATCCATGGTAAACCGGATCATATCCTCTTCTCGGCCTGCCGCTTTGATCTGATAGGTTTTTCCGGTAGTCAGATTCTGATAATTTAAAATAACATCAGAAATCTGCTCCTTCCCTGTTCCAAGGCTTAAAACCACATTCTGGGTGCCCGGTGTTTCGACATACGGGGACTCTACCATCATATAGTTCATTTCTGCTGCCTGGACTGTTTCTGTCTCAGTCTCAGTTTCTGTTTCCGTACTTTCTGTCTCGATCGTTTCCGTCTCGGCCGGCTCCTCTGTCTCCGTTTCAGCCGTTTCTGTCTCGGCCGGTTCTTCTGTTTCCACTGCCCCGGTCTCCGTTTCCGCAGTCTCTTCTGTTTCCATTACTCCGGTTTCCGTCTCGGAAGACTCCCCCGTTTCCGTTGTCTCTGATTCGGATGATGTTTCCGTCTCATCATTTTCCGTTTCAGATGCCTCTTCTGTCACAGCTGCCTCTTCCGCTGATGACGTTTCCATTGCCTGCGTGCTTTCTGTCTGGACTGCGCCATCTTCTGCCGCACGCACATCTGCCGGCAGTGCTGTCATACTCACGCAGACTGCCATGATTACTGCTAAAATCCGTTTTTTCATTTTCCTGTTATCCTCTTGTATATTTACTGATGTCTTTGCACTTCACATCTGCCGTTTATTTTATCATAAAACTAACCCGTTGAATATATCTTGCCAGAATTTTCATAAAATCTTAAAAATACTCCGGCAGGATGATCCCGCCGGAGTATCTCTTTTCACATCTATTTTGCTTTTGTCTTTACGGAAACAACGGAAGAATAACTTCCATATACTTTCTTTCCATTCACTTTGCGGTATGCACGGATCTTATAATAATAGGTCGTCGATTTTTTCAATTTACCGTTTTTGTAAGATGTCGTACTACCTTTGGATATGGTCTTTACTTTACTATATTTTCCATCTTTACTGTTGCTGCGGTAGATCTCATAACCGCTTGCACCTTTTATCTTTGACCAGGTCAGTTTTACATTCTTTGCATCCGACGCTTTTGCCTTTAACGTCGTCTTTGCCGGAACCGCCTTTGCAGATTTTACATTCGAAAATCCATTGGTCTGTTCTCCATTCTGTGTCTTAACAACCGTCTTGATCTTATAATAATATGTTTTTCCGGTTTTTACACTGCTGTCTGTCCAGGAACTGGTGCCCACATTGTCGATGGTTTTGATATTCTGATAATCTCCATCCTTTGCTGTACTGCGGTAGATCTGATAAGAAGTTGCAGCCGGTACAACTTTCCATGAAACTTTCAGTTTATTGTATGCTGTCGATTTTACGGATGTTACGCTTGTTTTTCTGTTCTCAATCTTATTGACGCAGAGTGTGTACTCTTTTTCCACTGCATTTTTCGCATATGCCTGTACTTTCAGATAATAGGTTCCCTTGCTTAATTTGACAGCAGGTGACTCTGTATAAGTACTGCCGGCATAACAATAGATATGATCATAATTCTGATAAAACCGCTTGCCATTTGCATTATATAATGTCACATACCAGCTTCTTCCCGCATCATTGATCTTCTCATGTGCCAGGCTGAAATTGATATACTGCGCTTTTGTGAGTGTAAAGCGATAGCAGTCTTCATCTGACGTATATCCTGTGATCACACCGTTTACCGCTTTGCCGACTTTTATGTTATCTGCCGAAGCCCAGTCACCGTTGTTCTCTGTCTCCCAGCCGGAAGCCGCTTTCTGTGTCATGCAGATCGTATAGTCGCCGGTATAAAGTGTAGATGCCTGGCTGACGCATACATAATATTCTCCCGCAGCCAGTCCTAATTTACATGAGGTAAAGGATGTCTCTGTTCCTGTGCTTGTAAATTTATATATTTCACTGTTATCCTTATTGTAAAGAACAACATTATAACAGCTTGACGTGCTCTGATTGTTTTTATGTCCGAATTTCAACTGTAGATAACCCGCTTTTGACATTTTGATCTTGTAGTAATCTTTGTCCGAAGAACTGCTGATACTTCCATAATAGGTTTTTCCGTTCTTCACACTGTTTGCAGTAGCAGCAGAATCATTCGACTCCACCTCTCTGTCACCAGCCGTCTTTGTTTTGATGCATACGTCATAGTTTACCGGATAACTGGTACCGCTTAATAATGTTCCTGCTGAATTTCCGGTTCCTGCAATTTTGACATAATACTCACCTTTTGGCAGTCCGAGATTCGGTGTGGAAACACTGGTATCCCCGCCGCGGATGTTTGTAGTGTAAACTTCTGTATACTGATCTTTATCTACCTTTCGGATCACACTGAACACAAACATATTTGTGGTCTCCTGACCACTTACAACCGGATGTGTCAGTTTCACATTGATGTAACCATTTGCAGAAAGTGTTGTCTTAAAATAATCCACATCACTGTAGGTACGGATGTCGCCGCTGTACGTGATACCGGAAACAGCCGTATTGGCAGTATCGTAAGTGTCATTGCTCTCACATTCCCAGTTGTCTGCGTTTGTCCAGGAAGCATTCAGCTTGTAGGTTTCTCCGTTTGTCCCATAGATTGCAAATGATCCAGACGCATTCAGATATGTCATGCCCGACACTTTCAGATAATAAGTTCCTGCCGCAAGTCCGAAATTGACAGACTCTGTTTTCTCCTCATCCGTCCTGCTCGTCATTGTATAGATCGTATTTCCAGAAGCATCGCAGACTGCTACACTGTAAATATCCGTTGCGAGCTTACTGCTCACTTTATCATGCTGTAACTGAAATGAAAGATATCCTTTTGCAGCCGATGTAATCTTGTAATAATCGGTATCAGAAGTAGAAGAAATACTTCCTGTAATCGTCTGTCCAAGTTTCGTATAATTGTCTGCTGTGGAAATGGAGTCATTTTGTTCCGTTTCACAGTAAATATCTTCATACTGTACACTAAAGCTGTAATCGCTTGATCCTATCGTAAGCACTCCAAGTCCGGTAACCTGCACATAATAGGTACCGGCTTCCAGTCCTATCTTCGCCGTCTGATTCTGTGTATCCTGAAGACCGCTGTTCACAGAAACCATTCCGCCAAACTGATCTGCAATAAAATCAATTTTCCAGGCTGGGCTGTTGCTCGTACTCGATAAATTTGCATGTGCAAATTTCAACTGCACCATACCTGCCTTGCTCATCGTAAATTTATACCAGTGTGTAACTGATTTTCTTGATGTCGTTGCTTTGTAAGTTGTATTTAATCCGATAGATGCCGCCGTTGCATAAGTACTTCCCGGTGTCACGTTCCCGTCTTTCCTTACAACTTCCTCGCTCTCTTCTGTTTCCGTGTCCTCAGATTTCGTATCCCCGATAACCGATTCTGTATTTTCCGTTTCGGTCATCTCAGAATTTTCCACTTCCTGCGTACTTTCGGTTGTCTCGGAAATTTCCGTCACTTCGGTACTTTCTGTTGCCTCAGTATCCTTCACACTTTCCGTATTTTCGGTTGTCTCGGACTCGTTTTCGGTACTGTCAGTTTCCACCGCCTCAGAAGTGTTCTCTTCCCCGTTATCCTCTGTGTCTTCGCTCTCTGCTGTTTCAGAATCATCCATCGCTTCGGCGTTCTCTGCTGTTTCCGGATTCTCTGTCAGTTCCGTCACTTCTGTTTCATTCTGTCCGCCGGCTGCATATACCACCTGCTCTGCCGGGACCGCCGTCATACACAGGCTCAATGCCATAAGCCATGCGGCAATTTTCTTCCCTGCCTGATGTCTTTTTTTCATCTGGGTCTGCCTCCTTGTTTTCTTTGTGCATTTCATTTTCTATTCTCTAAAATATACTGTATAATCATCTGTCTGCCCATAATATGTGTATCCAGCCTCCTGCATTTTTTTCTGATCATCATAGGATTTTTCCAAAACAATACAGTTGCTGCCATATTTTTCCGCAACTTCCAACTGATGCTCTACCGCATCAGGAACTGCCACAATTGTTTTACATTCTTCAATAAATTCTTTTTCTTCTTCCTCTTCAAATGTATAATCATCCTGTATCATATGATTGATCAGATCCTCACCGTATAACAACTGCACCGATTCATTTATTTCACGAATCCAGCTGCATACTTCCCTGGGGGCGATCATATTCTTAATATCATGATTTTCTTCGCGTAATAAAGAATCCAGCTCAACCACCTTATCCGGCACTTTATATTGATTTTCTATCACCTGTATTTTAGGCTGTGTAAATAAAAAATACATACTTAAAATTACAAATCCCGCACATCCGGTCAGGCACAATGCTTTTGCCCATATATGCTGATATCCTGATGTCAATTCTACAACAAATGCCGCCACTATAACCGCTGGAACAAGAATCATAAACATCTTTCTATATTCATTCTGCATCCAAAAACTGTTGATACATGTATAACCAAACGGATTTGCAATCAGAAGGAAACATAATATTTCGTATTTTACCAGCTTATTCTTATTTTCATTGATGCGATTTTTTTCAGCTATAAAAAAAAGAATGGCAAACCCTACCAGAGCCAGACTGATTCCCTCCGCTCCCGCACTGCGGAATTCACTTCTGAGCGCCTCAAATGCTGCTATCATTTTTCCACCTCATAATACCCGCCATAATCACTACGGACACCCACACAAACGTTACGATAAAAAATCCCTTTCGATACATCAACTGACCTGAAAGCGCCACTGCTGCATAGGTCAGGATCATAAATATCTGACCAAATTCATTGAAACACCGTGTTTCTTTTTCTTCTCCCAAAAGCTGCAGCACCGTCCATGGCAGCACTCCAAGGAAAAATAAAGTCTGACCATTCCATCCATGTTGAAAAATACCATAATAAAATGCCTTATCCATAAATAAAGGAGTAATATAAAGCAGCCATATCACCGTCATAAACAGGTATTTTTTCTTTGTATCCTTTTGAAACAAACAATCTGCCCATGCTGCATAAATGCAAAAGTAAATTGGAAATACAAAAAACGGAATCACCAGATGAATAAACTTTGCCGGGTTGATCCTGCATATTTCAACACATACCGCATAATACGCATCGACCGGTGATCCTGCCATCTCATCAAGAAGTTCTTTTTCCACAGAGAGCATCTGTGTCCTTCCCGATGTCGGACTGTATACATACAGTGTATCTGTTGTATACATTGTAAGAACAGACTGTACTGTATAATCGTCCGTATCTGCAGGGACGCACACCACACTAAATGCGCTCAGTACCAATATCGCAATCACAGCCAAAATAATGTTTTTCATTTCCGATGTATCCGGCAGTAATCTGATCTCTTTTCGATTCCGGATCATCATTACTATAGCAATGAGCAATACAAGTGCCACGACAATCATCCATATCCGCGTAAGTACAGATAATGTCAGTTTATAAAAAATTGCTATTTGGGCTATTAAAAAAAAGAGGGCAAATAAAATCATATTTCCCATTAAATATCTATGCAGATTGCGTTTTCTTTTTTCTTTCAATAACTGTTCTGCAATATATCCCGCTGCAACAGGCGCGATGTACCACATCAATGCCATTGCCAGAAATTTTAAAATTAAAAGCAACTTCTTTTGTCCCCTTTCAATTACTGATACAGCGATACAACTCATATCCATCTACAGAATCAACATAACTTAGATTTAAATAACTCAGATAAAAATCAGAATAGTACTCCTTATTACAAACCACAAAATCTATCTCTTTATCCTCAAAGATTTTATTTGCAATATCAACATCGATTTCTACACCATGCATAAACATTGAAACCGCATTTTTCCAGCTTTTTTTCTCTTCTGCCAGATCAATCTTATCCGGCGACTGAAATTGATAAAGATCCATTATTTTATTGGTCACTGGTATAACCAGTTTGGGGTCATACTGGCGTATCCAGTAATACATCTCCGCATCACATAATATTACCGGATTCTCCTTATCCGTATTGTTCTCTATCATCTCTGCAACTGCCACTACAGAGTTATCTACTTTGTATATATTATCATCCGCTGACAATTCAGACATGCTTCCCCCGCATAGAAAAATAAAACACGTCAGAAAAAGCAGCAATATATTGCGTTCTGCCCCCTTTTTTTGTTCTGCAATAAGTTTAGCCGCAAAAAAAGAACACAAGAAACCAACTGGTAAGATCCAGTAAAACCGGATGTACCGATCTTTCCATCCTATCTTATCAAGCAACGGTTCCATAATAAGCGGATTAAATATCGTTATCAGTGCTGCCAGAAACATCCCCACAAATATCTGCAGCATAACTTTGTCTTTCTTACGTGCAATATAAAACAGACATCCAATATACACTACTATATAAAGAACATTCCACCAGCATTGATAAAATCTCCCCACAAAATAATCTAAATCAAGATATCCAAACATTCTCTTCCTCTTTTACTGTAGTATACGAATCATTCCAATCATCAGTCCCGGCATCATACACAACATTGTATTTATCATATATTTCCATTTTTTCTGCACAGTCATGATGACAACCACTCCGATTCCTACCATAGCCGCTATAATAAAAATACCACTGACCGACATTGCCATTCCTGCAGTCACAATCATGCCTAAGATCAACCAGTTACATTTATTATCTATTTCTTTTGCCAATAATACCAAAGCTAATAAAACAAACGGCAAATATATATTACACAGCATGGATTTCGATTCTGCTGTTCTCTGCCATAAATAATATTCCGCTGTATCCGGGAATTCATAACTCAAAATACTCAATGCTCCGTGAATCCCTACCGTCCAGTTTGCAATATCTTCCCTTCCACCTGCAAGACGTCTGGCAGTCTCATATACAATTAATGAAGCAAATAAAATTTCCACACAGGCTAAAACTCTGTTTACTACCACAAGTGTGTGCATGAAAAAAATTTTCGCCAGTGTTGCGATCAGCATGGGATAACAATCATGTACATAACTCTCATTTCCTTTATAGAGTCCCGTTCTTGCATCATACTGATACATTGTATCTGTATACAATGCATTGGCTGCATGCCCATTATAATAAGAGGTATCATACCCATGTACACTTGCCCCATTGTTCATTCCATATAAGATCAGTAAAAATAACATTACCAGAAGCATCGCAAAACGTCTGTCAGGTTTCTTCCACAATAACACTCCATGATAATGACTCTCATATATACAATACAGGATACAACCTGCAAAAAGCACCGCAAAAACTGCACTTTCTGCATATACTAACACATGGAATGGCAGACCACTCATCTCAATTGGCAGTTCAATCACCCCAAAAACTGCCAGAAATAACACAAAGCCTGTCAGCCACTCAAATTCTATTGTTTCCTCTCTCTTGAACAGGCAGAAAAATGATTTGCCGGTCACAAGAAACAGGATGTTAAGCACGATCAGAACGACCACAACTCCCATGATTGAATTCATATTCAAATTTCTCCTATTTTTCGATATTATAACATAGACCGTCGTTTCATACAAGAATACCGGTTTTACAGGTGTTTTCCACGGCTTTTAATTTTTTTGACCAGTTTTTCCACAATTTCATTGTGCAAAAGCAGCAATACCGCAAAATATGCGATTCCTGCTGCCACAATAATCAAAAGTACCATCCACGGACTTTTGCCAAGCAGCCGTTCCATACCAAAAACCACTGCAAGCATTACCAAAAGTGCCATCACAAGTGAAAGTATATAGTGTCTGCTAAACTTTAATACATAATATTTTTTTGCATGCACTAACAATATGGTTGTAACAACCACTTCCGAGAGTACCGACGCAATCGCTGCCCCGTCCTGCTTTAATACAGGGATCAAGGCAAAATTCGCACATACATTTACCACCGCTCCTGTAACGGTAGCACGCAAAATCATCTTTTCCATCCCGGTTGCTGTTAAGATAATATGTCCCAGAAAATATGCAATCGAAAAAATCAGGATCAGAATACTTAAAATCCTTAATGTTGAAATTGCCGGATCAAATGCCTTTCCAAATAAAAGAGGTACCACATATCCAGATGTTGCCATCAATCCCGCAACACAAGGCAGTGCCAAAAGCAGTAGAATCTGTGTTCCCCTGTTGATCAGTGCATTTCCGGTCTCATAATCTTTCTGTTTATAGCACATACTGATCCTTGGATAAAAAACTGCCACAAGTGCAATGACTACCGTATATGTCATACGGACAATTTTTACAGCATTCGAATAATATCCTACATTGGTTTCCCCGTAATAATATTCCAGCATTACCGAATCAAGCATTGTATAAATATCCGTTGCGATCGATGATGCAAGAAGAATCATGACAGGGCGCATATGTCTTCCTATATGGAGTCCTGTGTCCACTGCTATTCCGTGTTTACTGCGGCGGATTCCGTCCAGTGAAATATACTTTCTTAAATTCCATGCATTCCAAAGATTATTTCCTGCCGTGGCAATACATAAGATCAGTGCATAGATCAGATAATCGCTCTCATCTTTTACAAAGAGAAGCATCAGTCCAAACGAGGCAATTTTTACAATAAAACTGCGCACAGAAATATAAACATATTCTTCCATTCCCTGATAAAACCAGTCAATGTTAAAGATATTCAAAATAAGCATCAGCCCCATGACATTAAACAGGGGCCTCCGGTCTGCAAAATGTGGAAAATGATTGACAAATAAATAATATGCGATCGTACAAAGGACAGTGGCCACAAAATTAATAAAAAACAGTTCTAAAAAAGTCCTGCTTCTCTGTTCTTTATTGACATTACTCTGTGCAATCGCCTTGACCCCATAGCTTGGCAGTCCCAAAGAAGCGATCAGCACAAAATATGCCGCGATCGTATTTGCATAAGATACACGCCCCACGCCGGCAGGCAGCAGAACATGTGATACATACGAAGTCGTTATCAGTGGAAAAAGGGCTGTAAAGCCCTTATATGCCATATTGAATATTGAATTTTTAGCAAGAGATTTTTTTTCCATTTTCAGTACCTGTTCAATCGAATCAAGATCTCACGTTTCCAGTAAAACAACAGCCTGTGTAAAAGATCTGTCTGACTGCTTCCACACACCGTACGAAGCCATTTCAAAGATGTTGTTCCTTCCCCTTCATCTTCTCCGGCATATCGTTTTGCCACCCGGTAAAATCCTTTATTGTATGCCCTGCTGATTGTGCCCGTGGATGTGTGGATCAATGGAATATCACATACATATACTTTGTTTCCTTTTGCACGGGTATACATACATCTTTCCACACCATATAAATGCCAGTTGTCACATAATTTTTCATCAAACGGATGATGTAAAAAGAAATCGGTATGACCGCCAAAAAAACACTCATCCACTGTTTCACAGCCTGCCATGCCGCTATACTCTCTCTCCCCTGCCACAGCCTGTTTCCTGCCATGACGGACTTTTGACAACACACAGGTATGTTCTCTGGCCTGTTTTGAGTCATCCTCCACAGCACCCGCCACGCCAAGAATATCTTCTTCCTGCGTCATGAAAAGATAATCTACAAAATTTCCCAGCATATCTGCATCCGGCAGTTCTATATCCTGATGGGAATAAATCACATATTCCGTTTTTACCTGTACCGTTGCCGCATTCAGTGCTTTTGCGCAGGAACTGTACTGCTGTCTGCAGTTATCGATTCCTATCAGCGTATAATCATAATGCTGCCGCGCCAGATCCTCCACCAGCTTTTTATACTGCTTTGGATCATTATAGCAGCATACAACTGTCACATCTGCTCTGTCCATATTCTCTGTCACTCTTTCATCAACTTCAAAAATACCCGGTACGACTTCGTGATATTCCCGAAATAAAAAATCTTCGCATCACAGAAATCCTGCATCACAAAATTAGTAGACACTGCCTCCTTGTGCATGCAGCCGACCTCCGGTGCATACAATAACGTCATTCCTCTTTTCTTTGCAAGATAATAGAGGATCTCCTCCTCCGCATAGAGAAATGTCCCATCATAAAATCCGTCCATCTGTTTGAAAAAATCTTTCGAAAATACAAGACAGCAGCCATGTAATAGAACATCCTTCATCCGCTCGTCCACGCGGCTGTCCGCCGATACGGACTTTCCGTCCTCCTCACGCGTGGTAAGATTCTTACTGCCATCTTTGACATCGCGCCCCGTTTCATCCGACACGACACCATAATGGCCTGCAATGGCTTTCTTTAAATGAAACAGTTTGATCAGCTGGAACATCTTACATTTCGCCCAGGAAACCAGGATCTGTTTCCGCATATAATTTAACGTGTACTGCCTGTTTCTCGCCACCGGATTAAAATGTCTGGTGCGGCTTGCATCCACAATATCCCCGCCTAAAATATCAAAGCGCTCTTCCTTATAGATTTCCCGCAGCTTCTCACAGTAATCTTCCTGTTCAAAAATAATATCGCTGTTTGCCGCCACGATAAAATCCGGCTCAAAATGAGACCTTGCATACCGGATGCCAAGATTGTTGCCGCGTGCAAATCCAAGGTTTTTCTCACTTGCGATCACATGCACTCTTTTTTCCCCGGCAAATTCTTCCCGAAGCGACTCCTCACTGCCATTGCCGGAACCGTTGTCCACTAAAACAATGCGGATATCCTGCCCCTGCTGCGTCTTTAGAATGGACTCCGCACATGCGGCCGCCTCACGCCAGGTCTTATAATTTAAAATCACAAAACAGATCGTTCCCATATAAATCCTCATTCAAATATTTCGATGGTCATGCCGGTTTTCTACGCGCCGGAGTATCTCGTCTTTGTTCCAAGTATAATACGGATATACGGTGTAATGGAACGCACAATGGCCGTTCCAAGTCCGAAGTTTTTATGCAGAAAATGGAACCAGTCGCGGAATGGAAGTCCCTTGCGGCTCTCCTTTAGACGGATCCGTTCCATGCGCGGCAGCGTCTCATCCTGCCAGGTTTTCTGCAGTGTATTATCATTGCACTCGCCGACAAACTTTGGATAAATATGAATTTTATATCCAAGTTTACTGATCTGTAACCCGTAATCAAAATCACCGATACTGTGCTTGTAAAATGGATCGATCCCGACTTTTTCAAAGATTTCACGCGGAATGATGGCACAGTTTGCATTGAAGGTATCACAGTTTACCTCCGGCGCATCCGGTCCTAATTTTTTGTATTTGATCCCTTTGGTGTATTTGATACCGCCGTAACTCAAACCGCCGTTTTC
>OHRR01000835.1_pt1 | contig 14772 bp, 9 predicted proteins | sample 1578501 | NCBI WGS metagenome assembly OHRR01 (sample SAMEA3879598, study PRJEB24766) | human gut metagenome | biome: human-associated habitat; feature: feces | place: USA | collected 1985/1987
AAAAAATAACTATAAGTCCACGGTCTAATACCATTTCCCCACAAATACATTTGTGCATTTAAGAGATATGGATGTATTCCTATATTGAACAATCCCGATAAATTCAATGCAACAGAAGTATGTGTAACACAACTGCTCAATTCCAAGCTATAGATAAATTTGCCAGAATTCTCCATCTTATTAAGCCATTGTCCATATTTCATTATTGTACCCTTATTGACATTAAGAGTTTGTCGCCAAAACACTTCTCCTGCACCTGTATGAGTATCCCAATGGTTTGTTCCTTTCATCCAATGCCAACTGCCATTCCCGTCGACATACCTATTGGGACCGACTGAAATAATACCATTAGGGTCAGCATTAGCAGGATTTCCATTGCCCAAACCAGTTCCTGTCATAGTTCCTTCATTTACTAATGCAGAATGCCCTACAGCATCCGAATTTTCAGTAACCAAATCAACCTTTTGAGGATTAAATCCTATCAACGCATCACTCAAATTTGCCAGTGCTCCAAGCCCATATCCGATATTCTCCAGTACAGAATTCCCTTTTTCGCCGAGATATCCAAAATCTCCATTCGTAAAGTCGTAAGAGACTGCACCAAGACTGATTGATATCGGCGTTTGTCCACCGGTATAAGCCCAAGTACCTACCGAGTTGACAAGCGAAGAACCAGCTATAGCCACAGTGTTCGCCATTGGAATTCCTGAAGTCGCTATCGCTCCACCTACATAACCTGACACACCGCCTACAACAGCACCACCAAGCATATAACCCCAAGTTTTACCGGAGCTCCAATCCCATTTTACAGGATTATATTGTCCTTTATTAGCTATAACACCACCCGAATACATACCAATTGCAGCACCAATAATTACAGGAACAAACCAAAGAAACTCTCCATTCCGATCCACATAGCACAGTGGATTATTCATCGCATACATATACCGATTATACGACTGCGTAAAGTCCAACACCTGCACATATGGGTCAGGACTCAAGAATCTTCCCAGCACTGGATCATACAGACGGGCATTCATGTTAATCAATCCAAAGAACGAAAGATGCTCGTGTCCTGTAAAGCCTCGATCCAGCATCAGCTCAGGCTCCGTACCTGGTGCATAAACGGTTTGGGTAGCGGGATTGCGCAATCTTCCCCAAGCATCAAAGCTATTCTCTTCCACTACGTTTCCTTGTGCATCGGCTATTTGTAAAATGCTGCCTAAGTAATCCCGATGAATAAAGAAAACAGATAAGCGATTACCTTCTTTTATTAATACCGCAGGAGCATCATAATATCCGCCGCCAAGATAAAGCTTTTCTTTGACACTGCCAAGAGATTCGTCTATTTCGTAGTTACCACCCAGATAGTAACGAGTCAACTCATTCTGATTGTTCACAGAATACTGCATACGTATGCGCTCATGATTGGCGTTGTACGTCAACATGACTTTCTTCGTATCCAGCATGATAACAGAAGGACGCTGGGCAGCGGTATAAGTGATGTCAATACCTGACTTTACCGGGTCTCCCCCGTTGTAATCCAAACCAGTCACTGCATAGGGGCGATTAGGATTAGTATAATTCAGGCCCAAGTTATTTTCATTACTCTTCCTGCGAATATTGCCCAAATCGTCATAGATGATACTGTTATGTCCTTCAATTCGTAAGCGGTTCAATTCATCATAACCGAAGTTTTCCGACAACCCTCTCGTCTCATCCGTACGATTCTCTAGACTGTTGGTTTCCGTATTGAAGCTGTAGCTATGGTCGAACATGACTGTTTCGTCTGCCCTCATAATGCTGCGTCTTGTAAGTAATCCACAATCATTAAAGGTATAGCTGCGTTGCATACCACCGGCGGTAAGCTTCGTCAATTGGCCCAACTCGTTCTCTTCATCGTGACGATACACCAAGGTCCCGTCCTGCAAGCGGACTTCGGACAAGAAACCGTTCCGGTAAATCAGATGCTCGGTAGCCAATGTTCCGTTTTGAGAAGTATAAACCACATCGGATGGCAGTCCAGTGGTAGTGTAGCCATACGTTTTCTGTAACCACTTGCCGTCTGGCGCTTTTTCACGCTGCATTTCCAGCCTGCCATATCCGTCGTAAACGTTGTACATACCACTGCCATTGCTCGACACTGCCGAGAGCAGCAGGTTCTCTGTATTGTCATAGGTGTAGACCGTTGTCATGTCAGGGGTAGTCTGCCTGGTTATTCTCCCGTAGCAATCGTACTCTTTCACAATCTCACGACTATCAGCATCCGTTTCCTTACATATGTTTCCGGCAGCGTCGTATGCTGTACGCCTGATTCCGGCACTCGGGTCTTTGATAGCAATGCGCCGACCGTACTTATCGTAGTAGAAACGGGTCTGTATTTCTTTCTGATTCGCCTTTACTACTGCTACTATCGGTTGTCCGTCAGGGCGGTAGTAATAGTCAATAATTCCCCCGTTATCCGCAACCTGCGTCATCAGTCCCGCAGCGTCATACTTGCGAATGCGGCGAATACCATTCTCTAGAACAGTGTCCGTCAAAATTCCATAGGCGCAGGAATCTATTTTCCCCGAGGCGTGGCGGGTAGAGGTAAGACGGTTGAACTTGTCGTATACAAAGTGGGTCCAGTGTGAAGGCACGCTATCCTTAGTCGGTAGTGATTCTTTTTCCAACAAGCCAGTCTTGGGGTTATACACCTTATCTATTTTCATTTCCCGTTCATCAAAGCGAATCTGCGATGTACGCACTTCACGCTTGAGAAAGTCATAATACATTTTCGTCACGGGTTTTCCGGTCTCAGTAGCGGTTACAACATACAGTCCGGGGTCCTTTCCCTGGCTCCATGCAATTGATAGCTGTTTCGCACTCCCGTCAGGATAGCTGGTTTCCATAAGACGTCCCCATGCATCATAGATGTAGCGGGTGATGCGTCCTTTAGCGTCAGAACTGCTTTGCAAAAGTCCGGTTGCAGGGTCATACGTATAGTCAATAGATAGTCCCATGGCATTAGTCTTTTTAAGCAGGCGTCCGTTAGGGTAGTACATAAATGTGTATCCTAATGTATCTGTTGACTCATAAGAGCATTGCTTCTGCTTGATTAGCTGCAAACGGTCGTTATACTCGTAACGTTCTTGGGAAGTGATACTTCCATTGATAAAGTTTGTTCTACAAACAGGCCAATAACGGTCGTCGTAATCTACTCTTACTTCCTGGATAACAGTTGAATCATTACGGAAGTTCTTTGTCACGGAATAAAGCGGAAGTCCCAATAGATACAAATCACTATTTTCCACATTCTCATAACCATGCGATTTCGTTTCCTTAAGGACGCCACAGGAAGTGGATACAGCAACCACCTGCCCATACCCATTATGTTCATACCTAGTCACTTTTTCCGTTTCATTGAGAGCATTCTTCACCGTTTCTTTCTGTAATTTCAGAAGGATCGTTTTATCCTGTGCCCTCTCCAACACATATTTACGTACAACTGTATCAGTGGGAGTTTCCTTTTTTATCTCCGCACCTAACAATTCCGGATCAAATACGGAAGTCATCAGACGTTTATTTATAACGTCTTCCGTCTCAATTTTCCGGAAACCACGGAATCCGAGCCCCGTACAGTGGAAAACGGCATGAGTATAGTTGTAGTATTCCCACGAAAGCTGCTCGCCTCCCTTTGTTTTTTTCAGCCATGACGGAACATACAGATGAGGAGTCATTACCGCATGTGGGTAACTAATATACCCAAATGATGGACTCAAAGTACCCTTATAGCGACTTTCGGGAACTTTCATTATATCCATATAATAGTGGTTCGAAGTCACTCCATAACTATCGGTTAGGTCATGTAACATACGCTGTTCTGACTCGTTATGAGAATAATCATATACATGGAGATTCTCATTGTCCACGCAGATAAGCCCGCCCGACCAGTAGTAAGATTGCGCTACATTAGCCATAGCAAACTGCGCCGAAAGATTATCCATTTGCAAAACAGAACGGATATTATAGTTCTGACTTATTTTTCCATTCTCGTTCAAGTGAAGATAGATTTTCCCACGCACGTTACGCAGCAAATCCGGCAAGCCGTCACTATCCACATCCACCAACATGAAGTTCTGCCCAACCGTCTCGTGAAAACAGTAGAACAATTCCTCTGTATGCACTTTAAATCCAGGATTAGCGGAACTGTAGGAAGAGTTGCCGGTTGATAACAGAAACTTCCACTGCTTGCCGTTCTCCACATTCCAGTCAAAGACCACCAAGTCACGCTGGGGTACACTCGGATCAACCATACACTCCTGGCCGGAGTAGGGATGTACATAATGTTTATATCCACTCGCACTAACGCTTTTCAGATTACTCTCACTATCACATGCACCATGGCAAATTCCATCTCCGAAGTGTTTAAACCCATCCTTACAATGCACACGACGTGACCCCAGAATAATATCCATATTCCCGTCACCGTTCATATCAGCCACCATCAGTTCCCTGTCCTTTATAGTACCGCTTTCAAAATTGAAGTGCATGATATTAATAGCACTAGAGTATGCCAGTTGCCTGAACCCATCACCGGTAAACTCGTAAACATAAAGACCGTTTATGTTGATCAGACAGATATCCGTTTTTCCATCACCATTATAATCCATAGGAATCAGTCGATCGGCATGCAATGCCCGACTATCTGCTTGGTACAGTGCAAAGTCAAAACAGGTTCCATTATAAATCGCTTTACGGCTATTCAAGTCTACCAGCAAGGCACGTGACGGATATTTCTTTCTATTCGAATCATAGCAAGTGGATATAGCCAGCAGCTCTGCCTTTCCATCCCCATTAAAGTCACCGGTAAGTACCTGCCGTTCATGAACATATCCATCCCATTCCGAGTATACATAATCCGAATGACGATTAGGATCGACATTATTTGTATATACAGACACCATCAACCGATCTTCATCATAATTCACTTTTACCGGTTCCTCCAATCCATCCCCATTCACATCTACCGCTTCCAATTGCTTAAAGCCTTTTCCTGCTGTAAATATGACGGGAGAAACGGGAGAAGTCGACAAATCTTTATATACCAGTAAATGCTGGTCTTCTTTATACTCACCTAACACCGGATACGAAATTAAACCGTCACTTTTCGACGCCCGGCTAAACTTTCCACGTGACAAGGCAAGTGACCTGTGAGAATTGGCTCCCTGAACAGAATTCGGAAAATACTTCTGTAAATAAATAGTACGCCCACTAAGAAACTCAATGCTCCTTCCATCTCCGTACTTGAAACGCAGAGGAGTTAATTTGCCGCTTTCTGTCTCGCAATCCAATTGTACCGGCAGATCCACGCCTCTATTTTGATAAGAAAGCAGATAACGCCGCCACAGTGTACTTTTATAAAAAGATTCCACTTTTTCCAGTAAACGACTATATTTAAATGCTTTTCCATCAACATAGCGTGTGATGTCATCAGTCACATTGCGATAGGTAAATACTATGGAATCATTATATACGCTTCCAGCTTCTCCATACAGAATCTTACGAATATAAGGTAAATTATCAACCTGAGTATAGTCATATTTAATAGTTCTACCTTTACGGTTCGTGTATGAAGTCATCACGTAGCTGAAAGGAGCTTGCGCAAAGGCTTCAAACAAAGCGATGTTTCCATCTGGATAACGAGCTTGCAATGAACCGTTCGCCAATTTTTTCACTTTCACGAATCCCTGTTCGCTTTGCCAACTATTCGTACCAGTTTTTAACAAGCGGATACCATCCAACATCAACTTATCTTCGTTCAAAGAGAGAGGAGATGATTTTCCATCATAATAGATTGTTCCAGCCACGTGGGTGATACCGGAGAGCCCACTGATATTCCACCCATACCCCAATGCGCTTTCACGTTGTTGGCTATTGTAACAGAACGACAAACGGGGGTGAAAGTCTTCCGGATCAGGATGAATATCGATTGCCACCTGATAGGTAACAGCTCCCGTGGGAGTAAGGGCGTATTGAATAGGTATTTCACCTACTTCGTACCCCGTATTAGCGTAGTCATTACCACCTTCTAATGTTGTTGCGCCCTGCGCTTTTGCAGAAAGGGCCGTCAGTGAGGCGATTATTAAAATAATGAATCTTTGTATCATATTTTTCATATATATTGCTATTTCTTATTAGTTTTAATTCGATTACCCGACTGATCGTATTGGTACCATACCGGGCTATTATCCGGTTCCTCCGGCAGAATTTCCGGTTCATCAGGAATGCCAGGTGATAAATCGGCTATAATAGTTATTCCCAGTTCTCCATTGGGAACAGAACCATTCATGTATTTATATCCTGCAGTAATAATAAAATAGGTGCCGGCAGGTAAATTTTTCAAATGGATATAAGCAAGTCCATGAGAAGCACCTTCAGGGATACCAAGCTTCTCCGGATCAAAATCCGGGGACATAAAGTCTCCCTCTTCAAAAATTTCGACCTCTTCTATGTTTACATCACTGTCTGGCTGAAGTTCAGAAAGGAGTCGATATACAAACAAGGAACTAAATCCCATGCGTGAGTTCCAGTTATGGACAATTACATTTCCCGAAGCCGGAATCTCCATCCGATAAAAAACGGCATTCCCTTGAGTCTTCTGATAATGGCTGCTCCCTTTAGGCATGTAAATGAAGCTATTATACCAAGGTGGCACTTTCCGTGTATCGCGTACATCCGTAAATATCATTTTTCCAATGTCGAATGTCACTGGTATTGCGTCATAATAATAGGTACCATCTTTTTCTACGGTTTGCGCCTGCAGTCCCAATCCCCAAAATACTGCTAATAATATGAATATAATTCGTTTAGTCATTGTGTTTATTGTTATAATTCACTATTGGATAATTCTACAAAGCCCCGCCATGCCAAACTGGCGCGCACAATTTTGCATAGTGGGGATTATTCAGCATTTCTCTTTTACAAATTCATCGCATTAGCGCCTAAAACGCCTGCCAAAGCCGAAGCCACTGCGATAACCACCTTCAGGATCATATCCCATACTGATTTCTTCATTGCCATCATTTACCTCCTTTCTGTTCTTTAATGTGTTGTGTTACTCTGTGTTTCTCCGTACTTCCAGTCTCATCAGTTCTATCGGCAAATTCTCCGAACTCCTTGAATTCCTTTGCCACATCGAAGCACGGGCACTGTTTAATCCACTCTTCCGGTTCTATCTCACCGTTTCCGTTCAAGTCCGGCGAAAGATCCCGGTGTCCGCAGACCCGGCAGCCGGAAAATTTCTCCTGTAGTTGCCCGACGAGTTGCCGGAGCGTAGCCCGCTGTGCCGGGGTCCGGGTATCTGCCGGGCGTCCCCGGCAGTCCAGACCACCTTCATAGCAGATACCTATCGAGTGAGCGTTGAAACCTTTGGCGTGTGCTCCGATGCGTTCCACGGGCCGGGTAAGGTGCACTGTTCCATCCTTGCGGATGTAGTAGTGATAGCCTGTTCCGTTAAATCCGCGACGCCGGTGCAACCGGTCCAAATCTTCCGGAGAAAGTATACAATCCTCCCTCGTAGCGCTGCAATGCACCACAATCAAGTTGATAATCCTCATGTTAGTGGATGATTTCTAGTTTAGTTAAAAGCCAAATGTTTAGTTAAGCCTACGACGTTTGTCGTTTACATTTTGTGTACTCTTCACTGCTGTGACGCCATTTATGCAGCCGGATCGGGCGCTTCTCCGCCTCCTTCATTACCGCCTCCACCGGGCTTGTCGCTTCCACCGGAGTTGCCGCCTTCCGCACTACCCGCATCGGAAACAAGTTTATCATAACGGGCACACTTCGCACCGGTCACCATCGAACGGGTAGCGGTAGTGCGGTCAAGGTTCCTGGTAGTCGCCGGTTGGAAACGGACGGTAAGCGTAGCCTGTGCAGCCGACACTTCGTCAGAGGTTTCCACACCTTTGCCACGAGCCACCATCACCATACGGAAGGTACCAAGACCGTCCACGCTTACGCTTTCCGAAGATTGCAAGTGTTGACCCATCACCGTCACCAGGTTGTCGAGTGTGTTTTTTACGTCACCCGGAGAGAGGGAAGAGTAGGCTGCTATCTCTTTCGAAAGTTGTGCGGAATCTACGTTTCCCGAACGTACAACTCGGGGGTAGAAGAGTTTTTTACCGCTTTTTTTGTCTTCCAGAGTTGACTGGAAGGGTTTGTACAATACTGGCATAATTGTAATAGTTTTTAGTCGTTAATAATTCTAGTTTGTCTGTGTCTTTAAGCTTATCGACAATGCAAATATAAGACCTTATTTCTGTCTGTGCAAGAGATTTTAAAAGTGTGCGTTAATAAATTCGTTAATATAAGAAGTTGTTGTTATATCACTAATTTACAACATATTACACAACGCAGCAGCATCATAACCCTTATTAATTCAGTTATTCAGGACACTCAACAAATAATGACCGGGCAGTTTGATCTTTCCGGCACTTGCCCGAATGACACCGAAACCCTTCCAAACCTTACCACCGATTTCTCCGTAATTACTTTTCAGTACGATTGCATACTGTTCAGAGGGAGGAATATGATAAAGGCGAAGGTTATCCAATAGTCCGGAAAGGTTGCGCGGGTGTCCGTCAGCAGGAGCTTGCATCCGGTCAATATCCGACTGTGTCAGTTCATGTTTCTTCTTCGCCGGTTTTCTGTTAGAAAAATCTCCTCCTTCTTCTCCCTCATCCCCTCCTTTGGGCAAAGGAGGGTTAGGGAGGATGTTTTCTTTCCTTTCTTTTTCTTTTCTTTTTATGAAGGTGCTTTTTGTTGCAGTATCCGGGGATTCTGTTACAGTATCGAGGGTTTGCGTTACAATATCCGGGGTTTCTGCAACAGCATCTGGAAGGGTGGAGTGTACGGTTTCCTCATCCGGCAGCAGACAGTAGTCCGGAGAAATATGACGGCGGCTGCGGCGTTTAGTGATAAAAAGGAACTGCCGCTGAATGTCGGCGGAAGTCAGGATGCCGTAACGTTCGTAGAGAGAGGAATCGAAGAAACCGTACTCCACAAACAGACGAAGCACCCGGCGGACACTATCGTTATCCGTGCTGAAGAGCTGGTCGGAGAGTTCGTCATAGAAGTCATCATCGACATGAATATAATAACCCTCGCCCGAATATAGATAAGACAGGGTATAGAGCAGGATCGTGAAGGCGGAATCGCCTTCACGCTTCATCACACGGCGTACGACACGGTCGTGCATAAAATCGGTATTCAAAGGGAAATAGTCAAGCCCTTGTTTTATTCGTCCCATGATATAAATTGTTTTTATAAATCAGTCTGCCAATTCTAATTTTGATCCTGATTTTAATTCTAATTCCAATTCAAAGACTGATTCGGATTCAAATTCCGATTCACGGACTTTCCGCCTTTTCCGTTCAATGCTGGCAGCTACGGTTTCAAGGGCATGCAGAATAAGTTCCCGTCGCAACGTGGGATTTTCCGTAGAGGTTATTACCGGATAATTGCTTTCCCTGTCGCATGCAAGGGAGCGTTTCTCGTTCTTCCGGTAGTTCCGGCTGACAGTTTTACGACATTCCTTACAGTAGTTGCCGGGAAGACCGGTTTTCTTATTGATATAAAAGGCACTTGCCGGAAGAGAGCGTTTGCAACATCCGCAAACGCACAGTGTTTGTACTTTTGAGCTTTTCATTTTGTTATCCAATTATAAATTATAAATGCTAGTTTTTATCAGTCAGGTCTGTAATCATTCAAATACGGAGTATTCGTATACAATATGTTATCCTTTTGTTATCCTATTGCCAGGTATTAACATCTGGCGTTTCAGATATTAATGGTTAGAGAAATAGCTATTAACACTTGAGAGAATAGCTGTTAACAGGCATCAGTAAGCTTTCCGCAGGTGGCGGATGAGAAAATTTCAAGTTTTTTGTGTTTTTCTTGAAGTATTGCATGGCATATCCGTTTTTAATTTATATTTTTGAAACGTTTTCTATTAATCAATGGGACAAAGATAGAATATTTTTCATAAATAAAATAGCAATTTTCAATATTAAATCTCAACTATTTCACAAATCATTGATTATAAACATATAGTAAACATATTTTTGAGGCAGCCATTTTTATAGCTGCCATTTGTAAATCCGAGATTAGTCTTTTAAATAAAAAAACAGAATGGATACAAATTTGGATGTATTAGGTATCATCAAGCGTGCCAAACAGGCATTGAACTTAAAGAGAGACAGCGAACTAGCTGAATACCTGGAAGTTTCGAGAGCAACAGTTACCAATTGGGGAGCACGAAACAGTATTGATTTCCGTCTGCTGCTTGACAAATTCGGAGACAAGGTGGACTATAACTGGCTATTATTGGGAAAAGGAAATCCGAAACATCAGACGAGATTTTGCCAAAGCGAGCTGGTACAGGGAGAAGTCGAAATTATACACAATCCGAAAACGCCCGAACCAATAGACGACCGTAGCGTGACATTATACGATATTACGGCGGCGGCGAACCTGAAAACATTATTCACCAACAAACAGCAATATGCACTGGGGAAGATATGGATTCCCAATATTTCCGTCTGCGACGGGGCGGTCTACGTCAACGGAGACAGCATGTATCCCATACTGAAATCGGGAGATATTATCGGATACAAGGAAATTAGCAGTTTCGACAACGTGATTTACGGGGAAATATACCTGGTGTCGTTTATGATTGACGGAGACGAGTATCTGGCGGTGAAGTACGTGAATCGTTCGGAAAAAGAAGGGTATCTCAAGCTCGTGAGCTATAATACTCATCATGAGCCGATGGATATTCCATTCGCGTCCATCAATGCGATGGCGATTGTGAAGTTCTCCATCAGGAGACACATGATGATGTAAGTTTTACCACAAAGAATGCAGAAGACACAGAGTTTCAAGGAAGAAAAAAGACCTCCGTGTCCTCTGTGGTGAAATCAGATTTCTTCCCCCTTCAGCGTAGCCGAGCTGGCCTCCGTGACACGCACATTGACGAAATCACCGACACGGTGCGTACCTCTGTCGAACACCACCACACGGTTCTGCTCCGTACGGCCGAACAGCTGGTCGCGCGAACGCTTGGAGACTCCTTCCACAAGCACTTCATACGTTTTACCGATGCAACGCTGGTTGGATTCGGCAGACAGACGGTTCTGCAAAGCGATAATCTCGTTCAGGCGACGGACTTTCACCTCTTCGGGCACATTATCTTCGAGATGCTTGGACGCATACGTTCCCGGACGTTCGGAATATTTAAACATGAAAGCAGCATCATATCCACATTCTTCCATCAGCGAAAGTGACAAGGCATGATCCTCTTCCGTTTCAGAATGAAAACCGGAGAAAATATCGGTAGTCAGTCCGCAATCGGGGACGATACGTTTGATAGCTGCCACCCGGTCCAGATACCACTCACGGGTATACTTACGGTTCATCAGTTTCAGAATACGGGAACTGCCGCTCTGCACAGGCAGATGGATATGTTTACACACATTCGGAACTTGCGCAATCACTTCCAGCGTTTCATCACTCATATCCTTCGGATGGGAAGTCGTGAAACGAATACGCACTCCCGGAGCAGCCTCGGCCACTGTTCGGAGCAACATCGGGAAAGTAACCACTTCGCCTGTCGGTCTTTCAAAACGGTAAGAGTTGACGTTCTGCCCCAACAGGGTGACTTCCTTATAGCCTTTCGCCACGAGGTCTGCTACTTCATTCAGGATGCTTTCTACGTCACGGCTGCGCTCGCGTCCACGAGTATAGGGCACGATACAATAGGTGCAGAAGTTATTGCAGCCACGCATGATGGATACAAAACCCGAAATATGATTGCCGCAGATACGCGACGGAATCACATCCCGATAAGTCTCGGTAGTAGATAGTTCCACATTGATTGCTTTTTCACCGGTTTCTACGGCCGCAATCAGGTCGGGCAACGTCAGGTAAGCATCCGGCCCCACAACGAGGTCTACATGATGATTCGTTATCAGATCATCCTTTACCCGTTCGGCCATACAGCCCAGTACACCTACAATCAGATGCTTTTTCTTTTTCTTCAGCGAGTGGAAAAACTCCAGGCGATTCAGAATCTTCTGCTCCGCATTGTCGCGGATGGAACAGGTATTCATAAACACGGCATCGGCTTCCTCCAGCGTTTCGGCTACGGAATAACCCGCCATTTGCATCACCGAGGCAATCACCTCACTGTCGGCTACATTCATCTGGCAGCCATAGGTTTCGATAAACAACTTTTTGTTGTCATCCTTCATTTCAGTTGCGGATTTAAAGTCCGCTCCCGTTAATTCGTTCATACTCAAATCTTAGTTTAAAAATTCGGATGCAAAGATACGGCTTCGCTTTCAATAAGTAGTGAATTGATATCAAAATAACGCAAAAACTTATGATTTGGCAAGCAAATTTGTAATTTATGTTAAGAGAATAAACATTTTTAGGCGATATGCTTGGCAAATTTAAATTTATTTTTCACATTTGTGCAATGAAAGAAACATTAGATTTTTTCATAGTTAAGGTTTAGGTTAAAAAAATTAAGGGGAGCTGTGAAGCTGCCCTTTTTTCATAATAAAATGTTAGCCTGAACCAGATAAAATACGTAACTTTGGCAGATAACTAATTAGCAGTGAAACACAATGGAAGATTTTTTGAAATTTCTCTTGATAGCAGGTGTCATTCTTGTGGGAATATTCAAAGAGGTGAATAAGAATAGTAAATCGAAAAAAGCTAAGAATAAACGCCCCGTTTCCCCGATGCCATCCCCCGTTGAAGTAGCTCCGGATGCAGTTCCTATGCCCGAGGCATGGGGTGGCCCCAAGTCGCTGGAAGAATTATTCCAGCCTAAACCCCTGAAACAGACGCCACCGCAACAGTCTCCCAAACAGACGGCGAAACCAGCGGCGCAGCAGAAAAGAAAAAAAGAAGAAATATCCGTTTCCGCATCCCTGGCAAACAGTGCCGCGCAAGATAAACGAAATTCCCAACAAGGTTCTCATTATAACTCTCACACCGAATCAACTGATAACGAACATGATTTCACGATTCACTCCGCAGAAGAAGCCCGCCGCGCTATTATCTGGGGAGAGATACTTCAACGGAAGTATTGAGAGAGCCCGTAAACTCATTGAGTTTCGAATCATTATGTGACGAGTCATTGCCAAGCATTGGTACAAGGCCGTACAAACAGAGAATTAATTATCAATAAAAATATCAACTGTATTTAACACGAAATTTACTATTTATGTCACTCAATCGTATTTCGGCAGCGGAAGCTGCAAGCCTAATCAAACATGGCTACAACATCGGCCTAAGCGGATTTACTCCCGCCGGAACGGCCAAGGCTGTAACAGCCGAACTCGCAAAAATTGCTGAAGCAGAACATGCGAAAGGAAACCCGTTTCAAGTAGGAATTTTCACAGGCGCATCGACAGGGGAATCCTGTGACGGCGTACTGTCACGTGCCAAAGCCATCCGCTACCGCGCTCCTTATACTACCAACGCCGACTTCCGCAAAGCTGTGAACAACGGAGAGATTGCCTACAACGACATACACCTCTCACAAATGGCACAGGAAGTGCGCTACGGGTTCATGGGCAAAGTGAACGTAGCCATCATCGAAGCCTGCGAAGTAACTCCGGACGGAAAAATTTATCTGACTGCCGCCGGTGGCATCGCCCCGACCATCTGCCGTCTTGCCGACCAGATCATCGTGGAGTTGAACAGCGCACACAGCAAATCCGGTATGGGTATGCACGACGTATACGAACCGCTCGACCCGCCTTACCGCCGCGAAATACCGATCTATAAACCGAGTGACCGTATCGGACTGCCTTACGTTCAGGTAGACCCGAAAAAGATTATAGGCGTAGTGGAAACCAACTGGCCGGACGAAGCGCGTTCTTTCGCTGCCGCTGATCCGTTGACCGACAAAATCGGCCAGAATGTTGCCGACTTCCTTGCAGCCGACATGAAACGCGGTATTATCCCGTCCAGTTTCTTGCCTTTGCAATCGGGTGTAGGAAATATCGCCAACGCCGTACTCGGTGCATTGGGACGTGATAAAACGATTCCTGCATTCGAAATGTACACAGAGGTAATCCAGAATTCCGTGATCGGATTGATTCGCGAAGGACGCATCAAATTCGGTAGCGCCTGTTCACTGACTGTTACAAATGACTGTCTGGAAGGCATCTACAATGATATGGATTTCTTCCGCGACAAACTGGTTCTCCGTCCGTCGGAAATCTCAAACAGCCCGGAAATAGTACGCCGCCTCGGTATCATTTCTATCAATACAGCCATCGAAGTTGACCTGTACGGCAACGTAAACTCTACCCATATCGGCGGAACAAAAATGATGAACGGTATCGGTGGTTCGGGAGACTTTACCCGCAACGCTTACATCTCTATCTTCACTTGTCCGTCTGTGGCCAAAGAAGGGAAGATCAGCGCGATCGTACCGATGGTATCCCACCACGACCACACGGAGCACGATGTCAACATCGTTATCACCGAGCAAGGTGTTGCCGATCTTCGTGGCAAGAGCCCGAAAGAACGCGCACAAGCCATCATCGAAAACTGTGCACATCCTGACTACAAAGAGCTTCTTTGGGATTACCTCAAACTGGCCGGTAACCGGGCACAGACTCCACACGCTATTCAGGCTGCACTTGGTATGCACGCAGAGTTGGCTAAGAGTGGCGATATGAAGAATACTAATTGGGCTGAATACTCAAA
>OHRR01000849.1_pt1 | contig 14359 bp, 9 predicted proteins | sample 1578501 | NCBI WGS metagenome assembly OHRR01 (sample SAMEA3879598, study PRJEB24766) | human gut metagenome | biome: human-associated habitat; feature: feces | place: USA | collected 1985/1987
GCATAGCCTACTGCGTGGGCAATGCCTGAATCGGGTACACCTGCAACGATATCGGGCTTTACGGAATCTCTTTCAGCCATTTTTGCACCGCAGTTGTAACGCATTTGCTCAACACTTGTACCCTCATATGAGCTTGCAGGATAGCCGTAGTAAACCCACAGAAAAGTACAGATTTTCATTTTATCACCGGGCTTTTTGAGTGTAATGCAGTTTTGGTCTGTAATTACCGTAATTTCACCCGGCCCGAGTTCTTTATAATCATTGTAGCCGAGGTTTTTGTATGAGAAACATTCAAACGCCACACAAAATGCGTCTTCTTTTTTGCCGATAACAACAGGAGTTCTGCCGTACTTATCTCTTGCGCAATAGATGCCGTTTTTATTCATCAACAGGAGCGAAACAGAGCCGTCAACTTTTTCAAGAGCATAGCTTATGCCGTCAACAAGGTTTTCTTTTTGATTGATTAGAGTTGCAATAAGCTCGGTTGCGTTGATTTCACCGCCGCTCATTTCAAGAAAATGTGAACCGCCTTTTTCAAAAATCTCTTCAACAAGTTCATCTGTATTATTGATTTTGCTTACGGTGGTAATTGCATATGTACCGTGATGTGAACGAACCATAAGAGGCTGCGGTTCGTAGTCGGAAATACAGCCGATACCAAATTTGCCTTTCATACTCTGCATATCTTTATCAAATTTAGTTCTGAAAGGTGCATTTTCAATATTGTGGATTGATCTGTCAAATCCTTTTTTTTTGTCATAAACAACCATACCGCCTCTTCTTGTGCCAAGGTGTGAATGATAGTCAATTCCAAAGTATAAGTCGAATACGCAGTCCTGTTTTGCTGCAACACCCATAAATCCGCCCATGTTTTTTCTCCTTTAACCTTTTTAATTCTGAATTAAAAGTAATTACAGTTTGCCGTTTTAGATTGTAAATACTGTTTGATTAAAATCAGACACACCAAAATTATAATATTATTTTCGGATTATGTCTATACTTTTGTCGAAAATTTTTGAATTACGGCACAAAAAAACAGCAGAAATTTTATCTGCTGTTTAGGTTTATTCGATAAGCCCGTACTTAACTTTAATTCTGTCAAGCTTTTCAAGCATAGGTTCTGCTCCGAAAAACAGAAATATAACAGTCGAAACTGCGTGAACAATATCCATCGGAAAGCCCTGAACATAAAAAGTTATGAGCATATTTAGATTAAATGCGGAATGTGATGTGAGTGCCGAATAAAGGTTCATAAGTCCGCCGTAAATGACCATTGTGGCAATGAAACCGTATATACAGAGCGAAGTCCTTGTTCTGCCCAAAAGACCTTTCTTAAAGAGAATACCGCCAATGAAGCCTATTATCCCTGCCGCAAACATTTGCCACGGCGTCCAAGGACCTTGACCGAACATAAGATTTGAAACAAGCATACTTACAGCACCGACAAGAAATCCCGATTCACCGCCGAATGCTACTCCTGAAATTATCACAATTGCCACAACGGGCTTGAACTGAGGCAACATTGTAAATGCAAGTCGTCCTGCAACTGCTATTGCACATAGAACGGAAATTATGACAAGCTCTCTCGCTTTTGGGTGCCTGCCTTCAAAAACAAGAAAAAACGGAATCATACACTCAATCATAACCAGGAGTGAAATAAAAAGATATTTCTGATCCTGAAGATATGTCATTCCAACAAAAATTGTAACAGGAATTGCAAGCAAAACCATAATTGCCATACTGACGGTTCTTTTACTCAGTTTTGAACTTTTTCTCGGCAGGTCAATCGGTCGTTTTGATTTTGTTCCGAAAGCAATCATAAGCAACGCAACAGATACTCCGATAATTCCCCAGTTGAACCAGGTAGGCAAATTCTTGGCTGAAAAATTCGGAATATATTCCAGATTTACAATCAGACCGAATATGAACAGTACTGCACCAAATAATCCGCAGATTTTTTTAAAAACAGATAGCTTTTTGTTTTCAGCTTTGTTTTTTTGGAGGGGGATATTTTCGGTGTCGTTTTTAAAAAGGTCAATATCAGGTGTGTTTCTGTTAATTTGAATATCTCTGTTTTGACCTGTGCAGGCATATATGACATCATTTGATGATACTGCGTTATCTATTATGCCTTTTGACATTCGGCTTGCAGAGGTGGAATAAAAGCTGTTTGACGAAAAGAAGTTTCTCGGTGTACCTTCCGACACAACTTCACCGTTAAAAAACATCAGACAGCGGCTTGGATATACAGCGCAGAACTCTACATCGTGACTTACCATGAGAACGGTTATGCCGGCTTTATTGAGGTCGTATATAATCTGAGCAAACTCAATCTTGAATTCGGCATCAAGTCCCTTTGTAGGTTCATCAAGTAAAAGAATTTGAGGCCTTATGAGAAGAATTTTTGCAAGAGCCGCTCTCTGCTGTTCACCGCCGGATAAATCATAAGGATGGCGATTGCAGAGACTTTCAAGTCTGCACAGCTTTACCGCTGCGGTAACCCGTCTTTCTTTTTCCTCCTTGCTGATTTTTCTGCCGTCAAATACTTCGTATAAATCTTCAAGTACAGTTTTTTTCAAAAACAGTGTCTGCGGATTTTGCGGTAATACTGCTACGAGCGTGTCAAAAGAATTTTTGTTAAGCGGAGAGATTTCAACTTTGCCTCTGTATGGGTTGATTTTCCCATTCCGTTACCGCCGAGTATAGCCGCAAATTCCCCCTGATATATTTTTAGCGAAAGGCCTTTTAGTACATCTGCACCCGACTTTTCGTACCTGAACCAAATATCATTAAGACTTACTGCTTCTTTATCAGAGTGTTTCAGAATATTTTCGGGTTTGAGCTCATACATTTTATGACTTTTGGCATATTCCGAAAGCCACTTTTTGCCGCTTGGAACAGTTACGGGACAGTCGGTATTGTCATTTTCTGTAACAGCCTGCCATATCTGCATCGGAGCAGGCATAGAAAGAAATGTTTTACTGTCTTTTTCTTTAAGAATTTTTCCGACCTTTTGAGGAGAGTCAAAAGCTGAAATTCCGTTGTTTTCGATAACAAGCACCCTGTCTGAAAGCGGAAGCACCTCATCAAGTCTGTGTTCCGTTATTATCACCGTTGTCCCCAGTTCGTGATTTATGCGTGAAACGCAGTGCAAAAATTCGCTTGCCGCAATCGGATCGAGTTGGCTTGTCGGTTCATCTAAAATGAGAACGGACGGTTGCATTGCCATAATTGAAGCAAGGTTTAAAATTTGCTTTTGTCCGCCCGAAAGTTCGAGAACACTTTTTTCAAAATAATTTTGGATTCCGAAAAATGAAGCTGTTTCGGCAACTCTTTTTCGGATTGTATTGTTGTCATAACCAAGACTTTCAAGTCCGAAAGCAAGTTCGTGCCATACCTTATCGGTAACAATCTGATTTTCAGGTGATTGCATAACAAAGCCGATTTTACTGCTTTGCTCCCTGTGAGAAAGGTCTGATATAGGTTTTTCTTCAAAGAATATTTCTCCCGAAAGAACACCGTGCGGTGAAAGATCGGGTTTCAGATGTCTGAGAAGTGTGCTTTTTCCGCAGCCTGACGGACCGCAGACTGTGATAAACTCGCCTTCGTTTACGCTGAAAGTAATATCTTTAAGTACATCAATACCGGTTTCGGGGTATCGAAAACTCAGATTTTTGATTGCATATGTTTCCATTTTATCCCCTCTCCTATATTTACCGATAGCGGAATCAACATTAAAAATGTGTAGAATATATAAAAAATAACACTTTGCACCGTAAACAAATCGCCCTTGATTGACGGATAGTATCTGAATTTTATTGCGTTTGTAAAAAGCAAAATCATAAGTACCAATCCGGTAAAAAGGATTGTGCAAAGCATAAATGCGTCTCTTTTGTCAAATTTATAAAGTGAATAGGATGTTCTGCCTTTAAGACCGTGACCTCTGCTTTTCATTGAATCGGCTGTTTCAATTGCATTTTCAAGTGACCATGTTATCATAATTTTTACTGCGTTTCTTATTCTTTGAAACAATGTTCCTTCGTTTATATCTCTGCCTATTGTGTGTTGTGCATTACGCACAAGTTTCATTTGTGCCGAAAACCTTGGAACAAAACGCAATGCCATTGAAATCACCAGACTCAATGACGGCATTATTCTGCCAAACAGGAAAACTACCTTGTCGGAAGTGATTACTGCATTGAATGAAGAAAACCATAAAACTGTTGACGAAAGCAAAAATGCACTTGCAATACCGTAAACGATTGATTCGAGGGTTAGTGGGTTATCCCACGGAAAATATGTGAGTATAGTCATTCCTTCATGATTAAAAACAGGATTTACGAGAACTATCAAGAGTATCATAGGTAAAAGAAAAACAAGTGACAATCTCACAGCTTTTTTGCCGTTAAGGTATAAAGTGGTTACAAGCGCACATAAAAAACTTACAGCAAGACAAACAGGGTTCATGATAAACATCGTGAACCCTATTGTAAGTGCAAAAAATATAAAATTGATAAAGGGGTGCATATTTGAAAAAGTATCCTTCATCATTATTCTCCTGTTGCGTATCCTCCGCCGACATCATAGCCTAAGTTGCAAGTGTAGCACCAGACCACATCATCGCCGTTCTTGAGTACATATCGTGAACAGCCGTAGTTTGGAAACCATTCATTGACTTTGTACATCCAGCCCGAAAGAGAACCGCAGTCAAATTCGTAGAGGTTGTTAATTCCTTCAATATAAGCGGAATTATACATAGGAGTCCAGCTCGATTCCATATGAATATTGTTGTCCTTACAAACTTTTACAAGGACATCATATACAGATTCGCCCTCTTTGAATTGAACCTTCTGTTTTTTGAGGATTATACCGTCCTTTGGAACGAGTTCAATTTTTTCGGGATCAAGGTCATCTATATTGTCAAGAATTGTTGAACAGGTGATTGTAAAGGTACAATAAAGATTTGTATCTTTTGTTTCCTGTTCTTCCGGTTCAACCGGCTTTGGCTTTCCCGACGGTACGGGATCGGTTTTGTACTTATCCTGCGTTGTCGGTTGAACATCATTCTTTTTGTTCGGTTTTGAAGAACTGTTTGATGAAGAAGACGGTTTTTTCTTATCCGAAGAACTGTTGTTTGAACTCTGCTCGGATTTCTCACTTTTTTCAACGGCTGAACCGTTACTGTTCTGCGAATTATCCTTACTGTTCTTTTTATCTTCGGAATTTTTTCTGTCCTTTTTATCTTTGTTTGATTTAGCGGAATCGGTAGGATTTTGAGTGGTTTTCTCTGTTGCAGACACAGAAGTTGTTTCTGTGTCTGCATTTGTTGTCGATAGCGAGGAGGCAGTTGATGCAGTTTGAACTTTATTTTCCGATCGGTTGCCACCTGCAAAAAATGCTACTGTAAGTGCGGCAATACAAACGCACACCGCAATTAAAAGTATTTGATTTTTTTTAACAAACTTTTTTATCTTTTCCATAACCAATCTTTACTTGTGAACTTTAATCAAACGAGCTTAACGATGATTTTCTGAATTTCTGTTGCATCAACAACATCGATAACACCGTCATGATTTACATCAGCCTTGATAAGTGAAACCTTTGAAAGCTGTTCAAGGTTTACAATCTGCTTCTGAACGAGTGTTGCGTCAATTACAGAAACTGTGTTGTCAAGATTAACATCACCTACGGCATAATTTTCTGCAAGTCGGTCAGTCATATTGTAGAGTGAAGTTTTGCCGTTTACAAGACGGTCAAATGAAACAAAAGCATAGAAACCCTGTTCGGTTGCCATCTGATTGTATGTTGTATCTGTATGACCGAATCCGTTTTCAGCGGAGAAACTCATCATAGCATCGATGAGTGTGTTGCCGTTTTTGATGAATCTTTCATCATTTGTAGGATCAATTCCAAGGCTTGTAAGTGCAACGAGTACCTGTGCACAGCTTTCGCTGTTTACAGAACCCCATGATGCAAATCCGCCGTTTTCATTCTGTGCGTTTGACATTGCTGTGAGTGCTTTATCAATTGCCTCTTTAACATCGCTGTTTGTTGAGTAGTAAGGAGCAAGTGCCTGAATTGCCATACCTGTCATATCAGGATCTGCAGTTGAACCGAAAAATGTCCAGCCACCGTTTGCTACCTGTGCATCAAGAATTGTCTGTACGAGTTTTTCTCTTGTTGTGGGATTTGCGGCGTCAGTCTGCGGAATTTCATAATCGCCCGTATCAAGTGCAATGAGTGCAAAGACAGGACCGTTGATACCCTGCTTCTTAACATAATCCATATCTGCAAGCGGTTCAAGAAGGTTATATGATGCAACATCCGTAACATCCTTACCGATTGCCGTAAGGGCAAGAATTACTCTTGAATTGTCTGTTGATTTAGTATTGTGAAGCTTTGCAGAACCCTTTTCTTCAACATACTTAACTGCATTCTGATAGTAACCGTCTGCAATTTCGTCAGTGATTTTACCTGCTCTTGCAAGACCGAGGACTGTCCACTCACCGCCTACCGAAGAAACTGTGGGTGTGTTTTGTGATGCAAGATATTTTGCAACCTCGTCAATCTTGTTTGAAACTGTGTCAGCTGCGGAAGGAGCATATTTCACTGTGAATGTATATACAGTACCGCCTTCACTTGTGTTCATTGACGGCCATGCAATATCACCGCAGCCGATGAAAATTTTGTCACCGTCAGAAACATTAACAGTCTGACTTCTCTTGTAAAACGCACTGTCGTCAGAAGGAAGATATTCATTCTTATATTTTCTTGTCTGGAAGTTTTTGTTAGTTGCAGTAGGAACTACATTTACATCAGCTGACGGTGTGTCGATTGTGAGTGTGTAGTCTGTAACAGACGGATCAAATTCGCCTGAAAGCTCGGCACCTGTGATTTCAACCGATTTAACAGTTGTATCGTTATTTGCCCATGTACCGCCGATATCCTCGCCGTAACCGTTTGAAGTATACATAATAGCGATTTCATCACCACTCTCAAGTGTGCCGTCTGCTACTGTATAGGATGCATAACCTGAATTTGTGAACCAGTCATTGAGAGTTCCCATCCAACCGCTCATTGTACCGCCGTCAAATGCAGCAAGACCGTTAATTGACGAGATGTAATTGTTCTCAGCACCTTCCTGTGTGTAGCCGTGATTGTTGAGTGCATCAGCAACCGCTGACATCATAGTAGTGTCATTATTAATGCTTACCCACTCATCAACGAGAACGCCGTCCCACGGAGCGCCGTTTTCTACCGAGTATGTATCATTTCTGACAATTACTCTTACTTTTCCGTCTTCAACTGCGCTTACTGAAAGTGAAACCGTCATAAGTGACGAAATCATCATTACAGAAAGTACAATTGAGAGGATTTTTTTAAAAGATTTGTTCATAGTGTTTTCCTCCATATTGTATTGTGTATATCGAAAGGCAAAATAAAAAGCCTTCCGTTTTTGGAAGGCACAACAAACAAAACCATACAGACCAAAAGTCTGTACAGATATGGTCGGTTGCACCTCTTCCCTGTCCAAGATTTGCAAAATCCGAGGCATACGGACAGCGACCTGACTTATGGCAATGCCAAATACAGTAATGACTGTTGCTTCGGATTCTCACCGAATTCTCTGTTATCTACTCTGCAAGATGCATTTTGAACCGTAAACCCATATTAAGTTATATTCATTTGAAATCTGCATTTAATTATAACACCTGTTTATAATCGTGTCAATTCCTTAAAATTTTTCTGATATCAGAGTTTATTCAGGTATGATATAAGTTTTGTTTATGGCCGGCTTTTTGTGTAACTCAGTTGTATGAATTGAATATTCTGTTAATAAAAAGTTGAAATCGGTGAATCAGATGAAAGAAAAATGTTCGCTTGACAAGTTACCGCTTGGAGTTACGGGGATTGTCTATCGTGTGAACTGTAATGAAAATATCAAAAACAGAATATTTGATTTTGGTATTATGGAGAACAGTCCTGTTATCCCCTTGTTTACAAGTCCGTTCGGTGATCCGTCTGCGTATCTTGTTAAAAATGCCGTTGTGGCACTGAGAAATAACGATTGCAAAGATATCATTGTTACTCCTGAATAAAAGGAGGCTTTTTTATTGTTTTCTACGGATAAATCATCTTTTAATAAAAAGGATGTATCGGATTGCGATTACAAAATTTCACTTGCCGGTAATCCTAATGTCGGCAAGAGTACAATTTTTAACGAACTGACGGGATTAAGACAGCACACGGGAAACTGGACGGGTAAAACAGTTGAGTTTGCCAGAGGTTGTTGCAAAATCAAAGACGCAAGATTTTGTATTACGGACTTACCCGGATGCTATTCCCTGCTTTCATTTTCGGGCGAAGAGGCGGTAACAAGGGAGTGTCTTATACAAAACCAAAATGACTGCGTTGTAATAGTTGTTGACTGCGGAGTTATTGAAAGAAATCTTTCATTTGCATTGCAGGTGTTATCTGTCACAAAGAATGCTGTTCTTTGTCTTAATCTTTGTGATGAGGCTGAAAAAAACGGTATAAAAATCGACTGCGACGAGTTATCGCTAAACCTCGGAATACCTGTTGTGAAAACCTGTGCAACAGACAAAAAAGGTTTAGATGAGTTAAAAAAAGCGATCTATAATGTATGCAGCGGAAAGACAAAATGTTTTAGGGTAGAAAGAAATTTTGAAGGTGTTGATATACTATCCGAAAAAAACTACAAACAGAATATTGAAAAGCTTTCGCAGATTGGCAACAAAATTTCAAGTGACTGCGTAAAATATGAAAAATCAGAGTTAAATGTTTGTACAAGAAAGCTTGATAAAATACTTACAAGCAAAACCACGGGAATACCGATTATGCTTGCAATGCTTGGTATATTATTCTGGATAACAGTTGTCGGTGCAAATTATCCGAGCGAATGGTTAAGCAATTTGTTTGGCTTCATAAAAGAGAAGCTGTATATCCTTTTTGATTTTTTACACGCTCCCAATGTTGTAACGGGACTTTTGATTGACGGAGTTTATACAACTCTGTCATGGGTGGTATCTGTAATGCTGCCGCCTATGGCTATATTCTTTCCGTTATTTTCACTTGTTGAGGATTCGGGATATCTGCCGAGAATTGCATTTAATCTTGATAGGTATTTTTCAAAGTGCGGTGCTCACGGAAAGCAAAGTCTTGCTATGGCAATGGGGCTTGGCTGTAATGCCTGCGGAGTTACGGGATGCAGAATCATTGAGTCGCCAAAGGAACGGCTGATTGCAATTCTTACAAATAATTTTATGCCGTGTAACGGACGGTTTCCCACAATAATTGCATTACTGCTCATGTTCTTTGCAGGTACGGCATTTACGCTGAGCAGTTCGCTTGAGGTAGCGGCATTGTTGATTGGAATAATAGTTTTCTGTGTTTTTATAACACTTGTTATATCTAAGGTTCTTTCAGTCACAATATTGAAAGGCGAACAGTCAGGATTTGTGCTTGAGCTTCCGCCGTACAGAAAGCCGCAGATTTTAAAAACTATTGTCCGTTCGCTGTTGGACAGAACTTTATTTGTTTTAGGAAGGGCTGTTGCGGTTGCCGCTCCGGCAGGTGCGATAATCTGGATTCTTGCAAATGTGCATATAAGCGATGTTTCACTTTTAAAATATTGTACTGATTTTTTAGATCCGTTCGGCAGATTTATCGGGGTTGACGGCGTTATAATAATGGCATTTATACTTGGATTTCCTGCTAATGAAACCGTTATTCCGATTATAATTATGTCATATATGGCAAGCGGTACTCTTGTTGATTATTCAAGCTACGATCAGCTGTTTCAACTTCTCAGTATGAACGGCTGGACGATTACAACGGCTGTATGCACGATTATTCTTTGTATTCTTCATTATCCGTGTTCAACAACCTGTCTGACAATAAAAAAAGAAACAGGCAGCCTTAAATGGACGCTTGTTTCTATGGCTTTGCCTACTGCAATGGGAATTGTGCTTTGTATGATTACAGCAGGTGTTATGAGATTATTTTAAGTCAATAACTTCAAAATCATCTGGAACAAATATATTTCCGTTAAAAACTGTTCTTGCCTCTGAAGTATATGTTCTTTTGCGTGTTTGAAGTGTTTCGTCCTCGGTGTGATACAGGATAAGATTTTTTGCAAAAAGACTCTCTGCAAGTTTTCCGGCATCAAGTGCTGTGCTGTGGAATTTTTCGTAAGGCTTAAAAATATCTTTTTGACTGTAAAGACAAAAAGCTTCACACATAAGATAATCACAGTTTTGAACAAAATTTCTGCATTTTTCATTGAACGGTTCATCACCGAGACAGGCGAGAACTTTTCCTGACGGAAAAACAGCCTTGAATCCGAATTGCTTTGTTTTGTCTGAAAATATATCAAAGAAAGTGAGTTGGATACTGCCGATATTTTGTTTTTCGCCGTCTTTTACTTCATTAATGAAAATTTTTGTATTGATATTTTTGAGAAATTTCGGTGCAAGTGTGTGGTTGCAAATTGCCGTGATTGAATCAACACATTCATCGTGGCAGTAAATATTAAAATTACCGTCATATTTGCCTGAATTCATAAGAGCGCTTATTTGCCTTATTACCCACACGGCACCTAATATATGGTCGGTGTGAGAATGAGTAATAAACATTGTCTTTATGTTATTCCAAGCTACTCCGGATTTCTTAATTGCGGATAAAATTCTGTTTCCGCCACCTGCGTCAACAAGAAGACAGTCGTTTTCGGATTTCAGAAGAAAACAGGTATTATAACAGTCGGTAACCATCGCACTTCCTGTGCCGAGCATAATAATTTTTTCGTTCATACAGCACCTCGAAAATACAGGCAGATACAAGAAAAATGTATCTGCCTGTAAATTTTATTGTAATTTTATTCTTCTGCTTCTGCAACCTTCATCATAATGGCACATTCCATTCTTTTTCTGAAAAGCTCACAGCCGTATTCGTAAATACCTGTGATTGAGCCTGTTGCATGATAAGCGTTTGCGGCACAACCGCCACTGCAATAAAGTCTTGCCCAGCAGTCTTTGCAGTCGGGACGGGCGTACGCATTACAAAGCTTAAATTCGTCCTGAATTTTCGTGTTTGAAACACCGTTAAAGATATCGCCGAGCTTGTACTTTTCATCGCCTACAAACTGATGACAGGGATAGAGGTCGCCCCAAGGTGTTACAGCCATATATTCTGTACCCGAACCGCAACCCGAGATTCTCTTATAAATGCACGGACCGCCTGTAAGGTCAATCATGTAGTGATAGAAGGTGAGCGGTCTGCCCTCTTTTTCACGCTTGAGCATTTCCTTTGCTAGAATTTCGTACTGTTCAAAAAGGATAGGCAAATCGTCATATGTAAGTGCATATGGGTCATCGGGAGCACATACAACCGGCTCCATTGAAAGCTCTGTAAATCCCAAATCCGCCATATGGAAAATATCGTTTGTGAAGTCTGTGTTATTATGTGTATAAGTGCCTCTTACATAGTAACCCTTGTTGCCTCTTTTTTTGACAAATTCCTGAAATTTCGGAACGATAATGTCATAACTGCCCTTGCCGTTTACAGTTTTGCGAAGATGGTCATGCACTTCTTTTCTGCCGTCAAGGCTGAGAACTACATTATGACATTCTTTGTTCGCAAATTCAATTACATCGTCATCAACAAGCATACCGTTTGTTGTAAGTGTAAAACGGAAGTTTTTGTTGTATTCCTTTTCAATGCTTCTTGCATAGGCAACAATCTGCTTTACAACATCAAAGTTCATAAGAGGTTCTCCGCCGAAGAAGTCAACCTCAAGGTTTACTCTGCTGCCTGAATTTTCAATGAGAAAGTCAATTGCTCTCTTGCCCACTTCAAAGCTCATCAGCGCTCTCTCGCCGTGGTATTTGCCCTGACTTGCAAAGCAGTATTCGCAGTTAAGGTTACAGGTGTGAGCAATGTGCAGACAAAGTGCTTTGATTACTGTGTTTCTCTTTTTAAAGTCAAATGCAAGGTTTTCGTACTTGTCGTCTGTAAAGAGCTTTCCCTGCTCCTCAAGCTCTTTTACATCATCAATGCAGTCAGAGATTTCTTCTTTTGTAATCTCAGGATTGTCTGCATATTTTGAAAGCATTTCGTCAATTATCTGTTCTTTTGTTGCGTTTTTGTACATTGCAATAACATCATAAGCAAGGTCATCGACTGCGTGTACACTGCCGCTGTAAACATCAAGAACTATGTTGTATCCGTTAAGTTTATACTGATGAATCATAATATCTCCGTTAGACAAAAGGAAAGCCGTTAACCCTTTGGGAAAACGGCGATAATCCTTAATAATCAAATTAAAATAGAATTATTTCTCGCTCATGCACTTTTCGCACTGCTGGTTAGCAACGCCGCAAGATGTCTTACACGCTGACTGACATGAAGTCTGGCACTCGCCGCAACCGCCTGTCTTAACGCTCTTCTTAAGGTCACGAGTTTCGATAGTTTTAATTCTCTTCATAATAAATCAAACTCCTTGTTAGATTTTGTTAGTTTAATATTATCACACAGCCATTGATTTGTCAATCTTTTTTAACTACGCTTATGTTGTTCGTCATACCGCCTTTTGTTGACATAATCTCAACCTTGCAGGCTGAAAGATATTCAATGTAATTTATAAGTTCCTTGCTTATAATTTCACCGGGTACGATGAGGGGAATTCCGGGTGGATATGCCCAGATGTACTCGGCAGAAGTTCTGAATTCCGAATTTTGAAACGAAATAGTTTCTTTGTTGAATTTGTACAACTCGCAGGCGTTGAAATTTTTGCCTGTGTAGAGATTTTTTAACGGAACACGCTCGGTGTCGGCTCCTTTTGAAAGTTCGCTGTCAATTGAAATCAGAGCATCTGAAAGCATATTAAAAGCTTTTTCAGTGTCACAAACAGATGTCATGGCAATTACATAGTCCGAATATGCCATTTCGGTTTCAATCTGATAATTATTTCGCAGTATTTCGGCAAGCTTTGTTCCCGAAATATTTGCGTTCGCTGTTGAAATTACAATTTTGCCGATATCATAATCAAAATCAGTATCGTTTTTATCATAAATTTTCAGATATTTTAGATTTTTAAGTTTTTCTCTGACCGTTTTAAGATTGCAACAATATTCCTTGAATTTATCTTTGCTGTTTTCGCAGAAATCAAGACATTTTTCAATTGAACTCATTAAAATATATGACGGACTGCTTGTTTCAAATACAGCCAAATTTTCAGCAAGAATTTCAGAAAGCTCGCTGTCATTTGTTATGAGCAATGCAGTTTGAGTTAATGACGGCAAAGTTTTGTGCAGACTCAATACTGCGGCGTCTGCACCGCAGTTAAGTGCTTCATCGGGAAAACTGTCCGAAAACGGAAAATGCGCTCCGTGAGCTTCGTCAACAAGTAATTTTGCTCCGTTTTTGTGACAGATTTCGGAGATTGACTTTATATCCGAAACAACTCCTTCATATGTAGGCGAAGTTATGATTACAAGTCTGATTTCATCATTGTGTTTTGTAAGTTTATCTTCTATATCGTAAGGTGAAACCGATGTAAGAATATTGTATCTGCTGTCTGTATCGGGAAAAATGTAATCGACATTGAGATTAAACAGTTCTGCTGCATTATATACAGATTTGTGGCAGTTACGAGCCATTAAGATCTTGTCGCCTTGATTTGTCATTGAGCGAATTGCTGAAAGTATTCCGCCTGTTGAACCGTTAATCAGAATGAAAGCATTTTTTGCATTGTAAAGCTTTGCAGCCTTTTTCTGAATTTCGTCAATAACTCCGTTTGGCGAATGGAGATTGTCAAAACCATTAATTTCGGTTATATCGATATTATACGGTATTATACCCTCTTCTGTAATGTCCGTTCTTTTGTGTCCGGGCATATGAAAAGGATATATGCCGCTTTTTGAATAATTTTTAAGCTTGTCGTACAGCATATATCCTCCGATATTTTAAATATTTAGTTTGTACCGAACTCAGCGAGTTCAAGTCCCTTGTTGTGTTCAAGCGCCCAGTTTATGCTCCAGTAGCTTGTAAAGAGCAAAAGATGATTGCCTTTAAGATCCTGAATTTTCTTAGTATCCGACGCAAGGTCGAGAGTTTTCGGATCAAGGTCATCGTTTACAATCCAACGGATAAATTCATATGGGAGTGTTTCCATAATGATATCACAGTTGTACTCGTTTTGAAGTCTGTATTTAAGAACATCAAACTGAAGTACGCCTACAACACCAACGATAACTTCCTCCATACCTGCGTCAAGCTCCTGGAAAATCTGAATTGCACCTTCCTGTGCAATCTGACTTGTACCCTTGATGAACTGTTTGCG
>OHRR01000861.1_pt1 | contig 14089 bp, 9 predicted proteins | sample 1578501 | NCBI WGS metagenome assembly OHRR01 (sample SAMEA3879598, study PRJEB24766) | human gut metagenome | biome: human-associated habitat; feature: feces | place: USA | collected 1985/1987
GATGTTAGAATTAACAAACACAGAACAAGTGATCATGAAATGTATCTGGGAAATTGGTGACAATGTAGCTGTAGCAGACTTGTTAGAGCGTCTGAAGACAGAGTATGGTAAAGAGTATGCTAGAACAACAATTAGCGTATTTATGTCCTACCTGCGTGACAAAGGCTATGTAACATATGAAAAGAGAAGTCATGCATATGTTTATAAACCATTAATCTCAGAACAAGATTATCAGAAAGAGTTGATGAAGCGCTATCAGAAGACTAGCTTTAGTGGTTCTGCGGTAGAGTTCATCCGTGCTTATCTTGACAGTCAGGAATTGACAGCCGAAGATCTTAAGGCTATTCGTGAACTGGTTGAGAAGAAGCAGCAGGAAGTAAAGTAAAATACAAAATGAGTAATAAGCAATAAGAAAGGGAATCACCGCAAGGTGGTTCCTTTTTATGTGGCGGGATTGTCAAAAGTGTGGTAAACTGGTATGGTAGAAAAAAAACAGATACACTCGTGATATAGATCTGGATAAAAAATAGACAAAGCAGTACAGGCAAGGGAGGACATGCAATATGGCGAATCGTATCAATAAGATTATTTCGACAAAGGCAAATACATTGTATGCGATGAAAAACCTGATCAAAAAGGCAAGCATTGAGGAAATGTATATCCTTAGAGTTGAAGACTTCTGGCGCAATAAAAATCAAGTCTGCACAGAGATTATGGAAAAATTTGGTGGCTGCAGAATCGTCGTGCGAAGCTCCTCTACGCAGGAAGACTGTATGAAGTCCTCAAATGCAGGACATTATAAAAGTATTCTTGATGTAGATTCAGCGAGTCGTGCGCAGATCGTAGAATCAATCGAGGCTGTAATTCAGTCATATGAAAAAGATATAAAGGGTATTTCAAATGAGCAGGTACTGATCCAGCGCCAGGCAATAGACGTGTGTGTCAGCGGTGTTGTCTTTTCACGTGACTTAAAAGGAAAGCGACCATATTATCTTGTTAATTACGATGACTTGGGGTCAACAGACAGTGTAACAAGCGGTCGTGGCGGCAAAACGCTTTGGATTGCGAGAAATGTTTCACTTTATCAGCTTGAGGAGCGCTGGCGCAATTTGATTACAGCAGTAACAGAAGTAGAGAGCATCATAGAGGATATTCCGCTTGATATTGAATTTGCCATAGACAGCCACAATCAGGTGATTCTATTTCAGGTTCGTCCGCTTGCAGCAGGCTATCGTGAAGGACGTTATATTGATGATTATTCTTTCTTTGCAAGAAAGGGTCAGATTCGCCGGGAGTATGAGGAGCACCTTGATGCAATTACAGGAAAGCCGATGAAGCTTTCTGATATGGCTTTTTGGAATCCATCTGAGATCATTGGAAGCAATCCAAGGGCGTTAGATTATTCACTGTACCGCGAGATCATAACGCATCATGCATGGAATGAAGGAATCCGTACATTAGGCTATCGTGCATTTAATGAGGATCTTATGTATCAGGTTGGAAATAAGCCATATATTAACTTGACATATTCCTATTATTCACTGATTCCAGCAAGTATTCCGGAACCGCTCGCACTTCGTCTTGTTCAGTATTATCAGACAAGGCTTGAGGAAGACCTTTCTGCACACGATAAAATTGAGTTTGAGATCATTTTCAGCAGCTATGATTTTATGACGGAAGAAAATTCAAAGAGATTGCTTCGTTATGGTTTTACCGAGGAAGAACGTAAACTTCTTGTGCGCGAAGTAAAAAAGCTTACGATTGATGCTGTAATGAATCAGGAAAAGATTTTAAAAGAAGATCTTGAAGCACTAAAGCGTCTTGAAAATTGCCGTGAGGAAATTGAAAAGTTGTTGTACCAAGATGTGTCAATTGACAGAATCATCGACAGTATTTTGACTTTGTTAAAAGAAATTCGCACAAATGGTACTCCGCAATTTGCCCGCCAAGCAAGACTTGCCTTTATCGCAAGAGCATTTCTTCGCACGCTTGTAGATGCTGGCTACTATACAAGTGAAAATGTGGATACTTTCATGCAGGGAATTTCTACAGTATCATCAGAATTTAACGATGATTTTGAGCGCTTTTCTGAGGGTCTTATAAGCCGCGAGGAGTTTAACTTTAAGTATGGACATCTTCGAAGCGGCACATATGATATTCGTTCAGACCGCTACGATGCGATGAATTTTCGCCCTGCGCCATCGCGTATTAAAAAAGATAAGGTAAAGATTCAAAAAGATCTTGATATCAGTATTTTGACGCAGGCTCTGGAAGATACACAGCTTGATGTGCCTGCAGAGCGTATGGCAAAATTTTGGATCAGCGCAATTGAACAGCGAGAGTATTTTAAATTTGAATTTACAAAATCGCTTAGTATGGTATTAGAACTGATTCGTAAGCTTGGCTCAATTTTGGAGATTCGTACTATAGATTTGTCTTGGCTGTGTGTAGATGACTTTAAGCTATATGAGTCAGGCTGTGATCCAGAAAATTTAAAAAAGCTTTGGATGAAGCTAATCACAAAGCGGCGCCGTTTAAATCATGACAGCCGATTAATTCTTCTTCCAGAAGTTATTTTGTCAGGTGCGAGTGTAGATGTGATTCCTGTGTATGAGGCACGCCCTAATTTCATAACGGCAAAGACAGTCGAGGGCGAGGTAGTGTTGCTTGATGAGGAGCCGGATGCTGATATCACTGGAAAAATTGTTGTAGTGCCAAAGGCTGACCCAGGCTACGAATGGATTTTTACAAAAAATATCAAAGGATTTATCACAAAGTACGGTGGTGCAGCTTCTCATATGGCAATCCGATGCGCAGAATTTAATATTCCGGCAGCAATCGGCTGCGGCGAGAAAATTTACGATACAGTATCACAGCTTGACTATTTGGAGATGGACTGCAGAAATGGTCTGATCAAGGAAGGCATTCAATATACAAATCTCCATGCACTTATCACGCAGAGAGAGGGTGTCAACGATTACGGAGATCCAACTGATATACTAGAGGCTGGATATGTTGAATTTTATGAGTCTATTGGTTTTATTCCGCGTCCTGTTGCAAACCATACTAAAAACTTCGAGCGTCTGTTTGATGAAAAAATAGATCTTTTGATTGTAGTTGGCGGCGGTGCACTTGGACCGCAGTGGTATGACCGTAAACATGAGGAAACGGTACAGCCATATCGTGATAAGATGGAAGAAAAGCTTATTCACTACTGTGTTAATCATGGAATACCGATTATAGGTACATGCCGAGGCATGCAGTATGTGAATGTTCTATTTGGTGGAAAACTGGCATATCATCCTGATCTGCCGTGTCCTAGAGAGCGCGGTGAGGATCATAAGGTACGTTTGCTAAAAGAAAATCGAAGCATTTACGTTAACAATTATCATAAGGATGTCATTTTCGAGGATGCACTTGCAGACTGCTTTGAGCCGCTTGCAATAGATGAAGATAATCACACCATCGAGGCATATCAGTCTGAACAGATGAAGATTTTAGGTGTTCAGTGGCATCCAGAGCGAAAATTTGGCCATGCGGATGGAATTGATGAGACGCGCCGTCTGGTAAGAGATTTTATCTCGAAATTTATTCATTAAGCTAGAGGATATATACCATTTATTAACTAAGAAAAGAGGAAATAAGAGAATATGTACGATATGATTATAGTAGGGGCTGGAACAGCGGGTCTGACAGCAGGAATTTATGCGCTCAGATCTGGCGTTAAGCCGCTTATTCTGGAGTGTGAAGCTATGGGCGGACAGATTACATTGTCTCCATGTGTGGAAAATTATCCAGGTATTGCAAAGATCAGCGGAATGGAGTTTGTAGATGGACTGATGGCACAGTTGACAAATCTTGGCGGTGAGGTTACTTTTGGCAGGGTAATTTCGACACGAAAAATAGATAATGGCTTTGAAGTTTGCACTGAGGATGGTGAGACATATGAGGGCAAAAATCTTATTATTGCGTCAGGTGCGGCACATCGTCATCTAGGAATCGAGCGAGAGCAGGAGCTGATTGGAAGAGGAGTTTCTTACTGTGCTGTATGTGACGGACCGTTTTTTAAGGAGAAAACAGCGGCTGTTGTAGGAGGAGGAAGCGCAGCTCTTCAGGATGCGCTGTATCTGGCAGGCATTTGCAGCAAGGTGTATTTGATTCACAGAAGAGATACATTCCGCGCTGAGAAGAGTCTTATTGATCAGGTAATGGCTGCAGAGAATATTGAGTGTGTGATGGAAAGTCGTGTGACTGCACTTATTGGTGAAAAGAAGCTGACAGAACTTGAAGTTACAAATCTTTCAGGTGAAAAGAAGACACTTGTGGCAGATGGCTTATTTGTTGCAATAGGAATGGAGCCTCACAATGAAGTATTTAGAGATCTCGTAGATCTTGACGAGGCTGGATATGTAATTGCCGGTGAAAATTGTAAAACAAGGACACCGGGAGTTTACGCTGCAGGAGACTGCCGTACTAAGACGGTGCGTCAGCTGACAACAGCAGCAGCCGACGGAACAGTATGCGGACTTGTTTGTAAAGCAGTATAAAAATAAAACCTTCAAATACATTCGATAAAAAATGTATTTGAAGGTTTTTTGTTTGTATTATGCTTCCTCAGAGATATTATTCTCGGCAGCTTTTTGTGCCTGCGCAGCACGATGCTTTTCAAGAATACGGTTGATTCTGTCAGTCGGATTTAATAGACCATGAATTGATACATTGTGATTTAAGTTATCAATCAAAAGTGCAATATACTTGCTCAGATCAACATTTACATAGTACGGACGAGATAGCAGCTCTGGTCTCTGGTAAACAAGGTTAGTGGTCAGGATATGATCAATGATACCCTGATCATAAGCAGCATCAAACTTTGCCAGGCCATTTGTAAACAGACCAAAAGTAGCAGCAGCGTAAACCTTGCGTGCCTTACGGCGTTTTAATTCGCGTGCAACATCAAGAATGCTGTCACCAGAAGAAATCATGTCGTCGATAATGATGACATCCTTTCCTTCTACGTTGGTACCTAAAAACTCGTGAGCAACGATAGGGTTCTTTCCGTCTACAATGCGGGTGTAATCGCGGCGCTTGTAGAACATACCCATATCAACACCAAGATAGTTAGTCAGCTGGATTGCACGGCCCATGCCGCCCTCATCTGGGCTGATAACCATAAGATGCTCATTGTCAACCTGCAGATCTGGCTCTGCACGAAGCAGTGCTTTGATAAATTGGTATACACACGGAACGCTCTCAAATCCATCACGTGGAATTGCGTTCTGAACACGGGCATCATGAGCATCAAAAGTAATGATGTTGGATACTCCCATTTTTGTAAGTTCCTGAAGAGCCATAGCGCAGTCAAGAGACTCGCGAGAAGTACGCTTGTGCTGGCGGCTTTCATACAGGAATGGCATGATTACATTGATACGGCGTGCCTTGCCTTCAACAGCAGCAATGATACGCTTTAAATCCTGGTAATGATCGTCTGGAGACATGTGATTCACATATCCGCACAGAGAATACGTTTGGCTATAGTTACAAACATCCACCATAAGATACAGATCGCAGCCGCGGACTGATTCCTCGATAACGCCCTTTGCTTCACCGGAACCGAAGCGAGGATTCTTTGCTTTGACAATATAGCTGTCCTTGCTGTATTCAGAGAAGTGAAGCGCAGTAGATTGTGCATGACTTCTCTCAGCGCGCCACTCAGTCAGGTATTGATTAACCTTCTGTCCAAGGGTTGCGCAGCTTTCAAGTGGGATAAGACCCAGTGTGCCCACTGGTATCGTGTTCAGATTCTTTTCGTTTGGCATGATGACCTCCATGATTATAATATGCAGCTTACCTGCGTCCAAAAGTACGAACCTTAACTAATCATAACATGAAGATGTCGAAGATTCAAGCCTTACGTCGAAATGGATAAAAAAGAAATTTACGTAAAAAGAAAGAAAAATTTGTGCAACATGACCCTAGAGAATCAAAGTCATAAGCGAATTAGCAGGGGTCATGTTAATTTTTTAGAAAAAAAGATATGTCTACGAATTTCTTAAATCTTCTCCAAAAACAGGGATAGGCGTATATTGCCCCATAAGTCGTGAGGAGATTCGCTCAGTGTAGGTACTTTGAAGCTCTTCTGGGCTTAGATTTGTTGAGATAATAGTTGTTTTTCTTGACAGATCACGCGAATTGATCACATGAAACAGCTGACTGATTACAAAAGGAGTCAGATTTTCAGTTCCAAGATCATCAATAATCAACAGGCTGCATGTGAGTGCATATGAATCATTTTCTGATGAATCATCGTTGTTAGAATGAAAACGCTGCATAGCTGATTCAAAAAATTCAGGAGCAGTCATATATAAGACAGAAAAGCCTTTGTCAAGAACAACCTTTGCAATACAGTTACAAAGAAATGTCTTGCCAACGCCTGGATTTCCAAAGATTAAAAGACTAGGGTTTCCATCCTTGAACTGATAAGCATATTTTTCATAAATAAGTTTGAGCCGCTGCATATGGGCGCGATTACTCATTCCGCCAAGAAGTGGATTTGGTGCATCCGAATAGCGGTTTATATCAAATGTGTTAAAATTCTCACGTTCCAAACGGTCTCTAATGCCAGATTGTTCATAGAGTAAGCTTATGCCAGCCTGCTCAAAGCAGTGACATTTACGGTTTCCGTCAAGATATCCAGTATCTTTACAGTCCGGGCAGCTATACTTTGGCTGAAGATCATCAAGTGTATAGTGAAGAGAAGAAAGAAGCGCACCGCGCTCGCGTCTAAGTGCATCAATCTGCATCTGCGCATTTAGAGCCTGCGCTTTATTGCCAGTGATTTTAGCCTTTGCAAGAGCAGCGCTAGATGTCGGAAGAAGCTTTGAAATCTCAAGAAGTCGTGGGCACTGCGCATAGATATGGCGCAGACGCTCTTCCATCTCATGCTGGTGTTGGAAACGGATGCGGCTGTAGCGGCGCATCAGTTCATTATATTGTGAATTGGTCAGAGCCATAAAAAGTCAATCCTTTCTGTGATAATCATTCATTTGAATCCTGACTATACTGCTTTAAAATCTTTTCCATGTAATTATTATTTTTGCGCTCAGTAAAATTACGAAACTGCTGTGTACCCTTTGCGACAGAAGAAGCACGGTTTGAACTGGTGCGCTTTGCAGCATCACTTTTTACCTTTTGATCGCGCTGATTTTCAGCAGCCTGTGCATCAGCAAGTGAATGCACATTTTTTTCCTTCCAGCGTTTTAAGATGCTTTCTGTAAAATTAACATTTGGGCGCTGACATTTTTTCATCGTGATATTGCAGGCATAAACATAGACATCTGTAGGAAAACTATAATCCTTGATCCATTTATTGATATATTCAAGCTGAGCCGGAGCAGGAGTCTGATTGTATAAGCCATATGCCTTCATGATAGCATAGACAGTATCATTATGAAGCAGATTGTACTGACGAATAGCATCAAGTGTATGAAGACCCTTTTGATGCCAGGACTGTGCAACAGAATCAATAAATTTCATATTAAGCTTGCCCTTGCAGTGATTAGCGCAGTAATCAACAAGATAATCAATGACATCTGGTGAGCGGTTAAACTGAAGATACCAATAGCCAAATGATTCTGTGTCTGCATAATTAAGCGGATGCGAAAAATACTGCTGCCATGCCGACATATACATGTTAAACTCTGGATCGTTCTCAAGAAGAATCAGCTCCTCTTGGGAAAGATGAAGTGACTGTATAGAAGGGGTCGCATTTGCAGCAGAATGTGTAGTAGTTTGTGTGGAAGCCATTGAGCCAGAAGCATTTGCAATGGTTGTATTTGCAGGAGAAACTAAAGCAGGAGTGGGCGTAGGAATTACAGATTGTACGCTTGGAGCAGGTGCAGCTGTCTGTGTAGGTGCAGTCTGTGCAGAAGCCTCTGTCTCTGCCTGAATAGATGGATCTGTAAATGCAACTCCTGACAATTCGTGACCCGATGTAAAGCTAAGGCGCATCAAACCAACAGATTCCCAATAACTAAGAGAACGAAGTACCTCGCGCTCTGAAATATCAAGCCTGTCACTAATTGAAGCACTGCTTAAACCAGTGGCTGATGTCGAGACAGCGCGAAGCAAATATAGGTAAACCTTTACATCCGTACCGGAGGCGGCAGGAAGAAAACGGTCTATAAAATAGCCGGGAACAACAAGGGTATCTATGCTGAGCCGGTTCTCCAGTAAAAGAAAGGACATAAAAAACCTCCAAAATCCAAGTATCATCTTTGTAAAGTATAGCACAAGTTATTTCTTTTGAAAAGCGATAAAAAATCCCCAATTATTTCCCTTAGGATCAGGGCAAGCAATTGGGGATTTTGCGAATACCTTATTTAGAAATTAAGTCTTCTCCGATTTTTACAACATCACCGGCGCCCATAGTGATCACCAGATCACCAGAGGCTGCGTGCTGCAAAATAAATTTTTCAATTTCTTCAAAGGTTTCAAAGTAATGAGCACTTGTACCAGCCTGCTCTAACAAAACGCGGATATTGTCGGAGCTTATGCCAAGATCATCAGTTTCTCTTGCCGGATAAATTTTTGCAAGAACGACCTCATCTGCTAAGGACAGAGCTTTTGCAAAATCAGTAAGCAAAGCTTTTGTTCTTGTATAGGTGTGCGGCTGGAAGATGCACCAGATCTTTTTGTGAGGATACTTCTTTGCAGCAGTAAGTGTCGCTGTGATTTCCTGCGGATGATGTGCGTAATCGTCAATAATAGTAATTCCATTTACGACACCCTTCTTTTCAAAGCGTCGCTGTGTGCCATGGAAATTCAAAAGACCGGAAACAATGGCATCCATTGAAAGATTCAGCTTTTTGCAAAGGGCAACGGCAGCAAGTGCATTGTAAACATTATGCTCTCCAGGAACACTTAGCTGAATGTGACCAAGTGTAGTGTTGCTTGCATCTGTGACGTCAAAGGAAGCCTGAGCAAATTCATTATATGAGATATTAGAAGCACGATAATCGCAGGATTCTCCGTGTCCAACAGTGATAATCTCGCAGTCAAGTCCATTGATCAGCTCAGAAAGATTATGAATATCACCGTTAATTACAAGTATTCCATCCTTTGGAAGCTTTTCCATAAATAAGCGGAAAGAATGACGGATATCGTCAATGTCCTTAAAGAAGTCAAGATGGTCTGCTTCAATATTCAGGATAACTTCCATAGTGGGATAGAAGGATAAAAAGCTGTTTGTGTATTCGCAGGCCTCAGTGACAAAAAGATTTGAGCCACCTACGCGAATATTTCCTCCGATTGTTGGAAGAATGCCTCCGACAGAGATTGTCGGATCAGTATTAGCAGCCAAAAGAATTTCAGTAACCATAGAGGTCGTAGTTGTCTTTCCATGAGTTCCAGCAATGTTGATTGCTGTTTTATAGTTTCTCATCAGCTGTCCAAGAAGCTCAGCTCTTGTTAACAGCGGGATATTGCGCTTTGTTGCATCAACAATCTCTGGATGTTCAGGATGGATCGCTGCTGTGTAGACAACGACATCTGTTCCCTGTGGAATGTGAGAGATGGACTGGTCATAAAAGATAACAGCGCCAAGTGAGGACAGATGGTCAGTCAGAGGTGATTCCTTAGAATCAGAGCCGCTGACGGTAAAGCCCTCCTTCATTAAAACCTCAGCAAGTCCACTCATGCTGATGCCGCCAATTCCAATAAAATAGACATGGCATGGATTTTCAAAATTAATATGGTACATGGTACTTCCTCCGAATAATCAAGTTAAATAAGCAAAGTCAATACTGAAAAACAGTTGTTTCTTAACACAAATTCTGCTTGATTTAAGTATACTCGATTTTGGAGGAATGTAAAGCGTAAATGTTATTATGCTGTGCGAATGAACGCCTATTCACAAAACCGCAATATTTACAGTATGCCCGAAGGTGAATGGATTTCATGAGCCGGACACTTGAAGCAGGTCTTTCAAAGTAATGTATAATAAGAAAGAACCTAACAGGAACCTGCGGAGTTTGGTCCGGCGACGAAACCATTGCACCGAAGGGCATTCGTAACCCGACGCGTGAACTGTAACAAATAAATAAAAATGCATAATTTTTTTTTTGTAAATTGTTCACTTTTTGAAAGAGATGTGCTATAATAACGACAAGTACTAAAAGATTACAGTTCCCCAAACGCCTATTCACAAGACTGCACTTATGTGCCTTCACTGTTAGACAGTTTATTTCACTTGATGACAGGCGCTTGGTGAACTGATAACACAACAATTAAAGAACAAAGGGGTGATTTTGTGGTTAGAAAGGAAATGATCGCCATGTTATTGGCGGGCGGACAGGGAAGCCGTCTTGGAGTTTTGACTTCAGAAGTAGCGAAGCCAGCTGTATCCTTCGGCGGGAAATACAGCATTATTGACTTCCCATTAAGTAACTGCATTAATTCAGGGGTGGATACAGTAGGTGTGTTAACACAGTATCAGCCACTTCGTTTGAATACCCATATCGGCATAGGTATTCCGTGGGATCTCGACCGTAATTATGGCGGAGTGACAGTACTATCTCCATATGAAGCAAACGAGAACAGTGATTGGTATACTGGTACTGCAAATGCAATTTACCAGAACATTCGCTATATCGACAGCTTTAATCCAGAGTATGTATTGATTTTAGGCGGTGATCACATTTATAAAATGGATTATCAAGTGATGCTTGATTATCATAAGGCAAACAATGCAGACGTTACGATGGCTGCTATGCCTGTTCCGATTGAGGAGGCAAGCCGTTTTGGCGTGCTGATCACAGATGATACAGGCCGTATCACTGATTTCGAAGAGAAGCCTGCACATCCAAGAAGCAATTTAGCTTCCATGGGTATTTACATATTTACATGGTCTGTGCTTCGTGAGGCATTGATCACAAATAAAGATATTCCAAACTGCGACTTTGGTATGCATGTCATTCCATATTGCCATAAGCGTGGTGACAGAGTATTCTGCTATGAATTTAATGGATATTGGAAGGATGTTGGAACACTTCATTCCTACTGGGAAGCAAATATGGAGCTGATTGATATCGTTCCTGTATTTAATCTGTATGAAGAGTTCTGGAAGATATATACTAAATCTGATAACCAGCCGCCGCAGTATATTGCAGATACGGCACAGATTGAGCGCTGTATCATAGGTGATGGCTCTGAAATCTATGGAAGAGTACGAAACTGCGTTATTGGACCGGAAGTTATTGTTGAAGAAGGTGCAGAAGTTTATGATTCCATTTTGATGCAGGGTGCTGTAATCAAGAAGGGAACAAAGATTTACAAGTCAATCATCGCACAGGATGCAGTTGTTGGAGAAAATTGTACGATTGGTGTTGGTGAGTATGCAGACAGCCAGTATAATAAGAAGGTTTACTGCTGTGATCTTGTAACCGTTGCAGAAGGCTCCGAAATTCCGGATGGCGTTACAATTGGAAAGAACGTAGCAATTGCCGGAAAGACCGCTATTGAAGATTATCCGGATGGAAATCTTGTAAGCGGTGGATACATTATCAAGGGAGGCGAGGAAGAATGAAAGCGATTGGTATAATTTTAGCCGGTGGAAACAACAAGAGAATGAAGGAGCTGTCATATAACCGTGCGATCGCTGCTATGCCAATGGTAGGAACCTATCGCAGCATTGATTTCGCGCTGAGCAACATGTCAAACTCCCGTATTCAGAAAGTAGCAGTTTTAACACAGTATAACACCGTATCCTTGAATGAGCATTTAAACTCTTCAAAGTGGTGGGATTTTGGAAGAAAGCAGGGCGGTTTATATGTATTCACCCCTACTATAACCGCTGAAAATAGTAACTGGTATCGGGGTACAGCCGATGCCCTGTATCAGAACCTGCATTTCCTCAAAGGAAGCCATGAACCATACGTGGTTCTGGCTTCTGGCGATGGAATTTATAAGCTGGATTATAATAAGATTCTGGAGTACCACATTCAGAAGCGTGCTGATATCACTGTTGTCTGCAAGGAAATGCCAGAGGGAGAGGATTTAAGCCGCTTTGGACAAGTGAAGGCAGATGATGACGGAAGAATCCGAGGCTACGAGGAAAAGCCAATGATTGAGACTTCCAGAAATGTTTCATGTGGTATCTATGTAATCAGAAGACGTCTTTTGATTGAGTTAATTGAGCGTGCAGCAGAGGAAGATAGATATGATCTGGTCAAGGATATTCTGATCCGTTATAAGGATATCAAGAGAATTTATGCATACCAGCTTGAAACATATTGGAACAACATCTCCTCAGTTGAGGCTTACTACAGAACAAATATGGATTTCTTAAAGAGAGATGTCCGCAGTTATTTCTTCAAGGAAGGCAACAGTGTATTCACAAAGGTAGATGATCTGCCGCCGGCAAAATATAATCCGGGTGCTAATATTTCAAACAGCCTGATCGCATGTGGAAGTATTGTAAACGGTACAGTTGAAAACTCTGTTGTATTCAAGAAGGCATATATTGGAAACAATTGTGTTATCAAAAATTCTATTATCATGAACGATGTTTATATCGGAGACAATGCAGTCATTGAAAACTGCATCGTAGAGAGCAGAGGAACCATCGAAGCAAATGCATGCTATAAGTCAGAGCCAGGTGATATTCGCATCGTTGTAGAGAAGAAAGACCGCTTCATCATTTGATAATACCAGGGGATCAAAGTCACAAGCGAATCATGCTTGCATGAGAAAGCTTGTGATCTTGATCCCCGCCAAAAACATGAGGATTATATATTTATAAAAGAAGAATAAAAATTAGCTGCACAAAGGCGTGCAGAGGACGGAAAGGCAATACTGGGATGGAAATTACAGATGTGAGAGTGCGCAAAGTTGCACTGGATGGTAAGATGAGAGCAATCGTCTCTATTACGCTGGACAATGAATTTGTGGTTCACGATATCAAGGTGATCGAAGGAGAAAAGGGAGTATTTGTTGCGATGCCAAGCCGTAAATCGGCGACAGGAGAATACCGAGATATCGCACATCCCATTAACTCAGAGACAAGAGATTATGTGCAGAAGATTATTCTCGAGAAATACGAGGAGGCTTTGCAGGAAGCATAAACTTTGATTTCATAACAATTCGACAAAGATATATGAATACTTATAAAAGAAAGACTGCCTTCGGGCAGTCTTTCTTTCTCTTGCAATTGTCGTCTTCATTCGGTATAATGTGGCTGAGGGAAAATGTAACGTAATTATTTTTGGAAAGGCGAGGTTTTAAAGTATGAAAAGGAGAAAAACAGCAGCGGGACTATTGGCGGCATCACTGCTAGTAGGAGCAGCGCCGGTGGTGACAAATGCGGCGCCAGTGAGAATTGTATCAACAAGCATAACAGAACAGTCTTCGTTAGGCTATCGTGTAAATGTAACATTTTCGGCAGATGCAGGTGTGAGCCGTGTTATGATGCCGACATGGACAGAGGCAAACGGACAGGATGACATTGTGTGGCATCAGGCAAGTGTTAGTGGTAATACTGCATCATTCTATGTTCCAGTCAGTGCCCATAAAGGAGAAAGCGGTGCATATATTACGCATATTTATGTATACGACAGACAGGGACAGTTTGCGCTAAAGGGCGAAAATGTAACAGTTCCAGCATCGACATCTGCGTCATCAAGCCTTTCAATTGGTGACGTTTCTATTACGGAACTTAGTGCATCGGGCTACCGAGTTACGGCAAAAATAAATGCACCGTCAGGAGTAAGCAAAGTATTGATGCCAACATGGACAAACGCAAATGGACAGGATGATCTAGTGTGGCATCAGGCAAGCGTAAGCGGTGATACAGCTACATTTTACGTGCCATCAAGTGCCCATAAGGGAGAGAGCGGAGCATACACGACTCATATTTACCTGTATGATAAAGCAGGAAAATTAGCACCATTAAAGGGTGTCAATGTAACAGTGCCATCAGCAGTAGTGACACCGCCGACACCGTCATCAAGCCTTTCAATCGGTGATGTTTATGTTACAGAGCTTAGTGCATCGGGCTACCGAGTTACGGCAAAAATAAATGCACCGTCAGGAGTAA
>OHRR01000872.1_pt1 | contig 13967 bp, 8 predicted proteins | sample 1578501 | NCBI WGS metagenome assembly OHRR01 (sample SAMEA3879598, study PRJEB24766) | human gut metagenome | biome: human-associated habitat; feature: feces | place: USA | collected 1985/1987
CCTTGCCCGCCGTGACTCAGAGTGGATGGGCAAGCTTTACAGATACCTCGGTCTTTCGGTCGGTCTTATCTGCCACGATCTCGATAATGAGGGCAGAAAAAAGGCTTATGCCGCAGACATTACATACGGAACAAACAACGAACTCGGTTTTGACTACCTCCGTGACAACATGGTAGTTTACAAGGAAAACAAGGTTCAGCGCCCGCACGCATTTGCAATTGTCGATGAGGTTGACTCAATCCTCATTGATGAGGCGAGAACTCCTCTTATTATTTCGGGTAAGGGCGACAAGTCAACAGACCTTTATGCAAAGGCTGACGCTTTTGCAAAAACTCTTAAAGTTCAGCGTTTTGCAGAACTTGACGCAAAAGAGGATATGGAGGAATATTACAAGGAAAACGACATTGATTATGTTGTTGATGAAAAGCAGAAAACAGCAACCCTCACACAGAGCGGTGTTAAGAAAGCCGAAGAATTTTTCGGTATTGAAAACCTTACCGATCCAGATAACCTTACAATTCAGCACCATGTAAATCAGGCTATCAAGGCCAACGGCGTTATGAAGCTTGATGTTGACTATGTTGTCAAGGACGGCGAAGTTATCATCGTTGACGAGTTTACAGGTCGTCTTATGTATGGCCGTCGTTTTAACGAAGGTCTTCACCAGGCTATTGAGGCTAAAGAGGGCGTAAAGGTTCAGAGCGAAAGCAAGACTCTTGCTACAATCACATTCCAGAACTACTTCCGTCTTTACAAAAAGCTTTCGGGTATGACAGGTACTGCTCAGACAGAGTCGGAAGAATTCCAGGAAATCTACAAGCTTGATGTTGTTGAAATTCCTACAAACAAGCCTGTTTTAAGAAAAGACCTCCCCGATTCGGTTTATAAGACAGAAAACGGCAAGTTCCACGCTGTTATTGATGCAATTGTTGAGGCTCACGAAAAGGGACAGCCTGTCCTTGTCGGTACAATTTCAATTGAGAAGTCGGAGCTTCTTTCAAAAATGCTCAAAAAGAGAGGCATCAAGCACAATGTCCTCAATGCAAAACAGCATGAAAAAGAGGCTGAAATTGTTGCTCAGGCAGGTAAACTCGGTGCGGTAACAATCGCAACCAACATGGCAGGTCGTGGTACCGATATCATCCTCGGCGGTAACGCAGAGTATATGGCAAAAGCCGCAATGCGTAAGCAGGGCTTTACAGAGGAGCTTATTGAAGAAGCTACAGGTTATGCGGAAACCGATGATGAAGAAATCATCAATGCAAGAAATACATTCAGAGAACTGAATGACAAGTATAAGGAAGAAATTAAAGGCGAGGCTGAAAAGGTAAGAGAGGCCGGAGGTCTTTACATTATGGGTACGGAAAGACACGAGTCACGCCGTATTGATAACCAGCTCCGTGGTCGTGCAGGCCGTCAGGGCGATCCGGGCGTCAGCCGTTTCTTCCTCTCAACCGAGGATGACCTTATGCGTCTGTTCGGCGGTGACAGAATGAAAATGATGATGGAGCGTATGAATGTTGCCGAAGATATGCCTATTGAGAACAAGATGCTCACAAGTATTATCGAGGGCTCACAGGAAAAGGTTGAGCTTCGTAACTTCGGCATTCGTAAGGATGTCCTCCAGTACGACGATGTTATGAACAAACAGCGTGAAATCATCTACGGTCAGCGTGATCAGGTTCTTAACGGTGAGGATCTCCACGAAACAATCCTCAAAATGGTAGAGGATACAATCGCAACTTCAATCAAGCAGTATCTCCCCGAAGGTCCTGCAGAGCATTGGAACTTCCAGAGTCTTAAGGATTACTATGCAGGTTGGCTTATCAGAGATGATTCTAAGTACGATTTCAGTCTTGAGGATCTTGAAGATATGGAACCCGAAGAGATTCAGAAGATGCTCGTTGATGATGCTCTCGAAATCTACAAGGAAAACGAAGAGCTTCTTCCCGAGGAAACAATCCGTGAGATGGAGCGTGTTTACCTCCTCAAGAATGTTGATACACATTGGATGGATCACATCGACAATATGGATCAGCTCAAGAGCGGTATCAGACTTCGTTCATACGGTCAGCACGATCCTGTTGTTGAGTACAGAGTTGAAGGCTTCGATATGTTTGATGAGATGATTGAAAGCATTCGTGAAGATACTGTCAAGATGATGCTCATTATGCCAAAGCGTGTTTATGAGATTCAGAAAAGACAGGATGCAATTGCAGCAGCAAAGAGAGCAGCTCAGAGGGCTGCCGCAGCGGCACAGTCTGCATCCGATGATGAAGAAGCTGTTGAACAGTCGGACGCCGTAAAGCAAGCGCTTCACCGTGAGCAGGTTGCTCAGCCTACAGAAACTTCTGCAGACGGTACGGATTCTGTCAACAAGACTATCCGTAAGGGCAAGAAAATCGGCAGAAACGATCCCTGTCCGTGCGGCAGCGGTAAAAAGTACAAGAAGTGCTGCGGCAGAGATCTTTAATATGTTTGCATAAAGCGGTTTGTATAATTGCGATTTAAGTGAATTACATTTTGAAGGGCAGAGAGCAATACTCTGCCCTTTATTTATGTCGAATTTTCAAGATATTCGGTGATTAATTTGATGAGATATAGATATTGATTATAAAAATATATCTGAAAAATTCTGCAAAATGCCGGTTTTGGGGCATTTTATGTTAAAAAAACAACAATCGCAAAATAATACATATTTCTGCACGCACAGCTTGGAGTAAACTTGCATAAAAATTTTTGATATTTTTGAAAAAAGAATTAAAAATCAACAAATTTAGTGCTGAAATTGTCTTTTTAACTGCCTGTTAAGGCTATACAATAGGTATAATTTATCTTAAACGCAAAAAATGGTGATAAATAAGTAATAAAATCACATTATGGTCAAAAATATTAAATCGTATTTGCGTATATGCAATATAACCAAAAATATTACCCTAAGTTTAGTTATATTGCCTCTACAAAAGTGCAATAAAATATTATATAATTGTATGCAAATCAAAAAGAAGAACAAATTCAAAAATTTGCGTTTCATAATTAGTTGGCAGATATGTTGGACTGTCCTATGCAGTTCTGTTTAATTGTACTTTGACTGCCAAAACAAAGTAATCGGCAATGAAGGAGAAGAAAAAATTATGAAATTAGGTAAAAAGCTTTGCAGAACCGTAAAGAAAAGCTTTTCCCTTGTGCTTGCACTTACCATCATGCTTTCGGTATGTGCCGTGTCGGGTATGTCGCTTAATGTATTTGCGGCAACATCTTCGGGACAGAAGATTTATATTAACCTGACCAAGAATAAGGAATGGAAAGATTTTTCTTCTGTTACATATCGTTTTGCTAAGGATGACGGCACGGTTCTCAGTACGGGTACTGTAAGCAAAAATTCTTCGGGAGTTTTTGAAACCACTGCACCATCCGGTGCAACAAGAATTGAGCTTTCTTCGGGGGTTAAATTTACTCTTCCCGGAAAGACTGTTGCAAGCGATTCCCGTCGTATCTATCTTCATAACAGTAACACCTATAACGAAGCTTATGCATATTCTTGGGTAACCGATACTGACTGCAACGAAAAGTGGCCCGGTGTTGCAATGAACAAGCTCACATCTTCGGACAGCGATTACTACTATGTGGATGTTAAGTCATCCTATAAATATGTAATCTTCAACAGCAAGGGCGAAAAACAAACAAGCGACCTCAGTATTAACGATTCATACAGTACCGATAATGCTCTTTATGACGCCTCAAAAAGTCAGTGGACTAACCCGTTCATCAAGACCCTCGACCTTTCGGGTACTTCGGGCGACACGGAATTTTATCTTACAACTGACGGCTCGTTCAAAGAAAGTAAATACCTTTCTGTTGAATCTCCCGACAAACAGTCAAAGGCAACATATAAAACAGTTTATGTTTCAAACGATGACTGGAAGTCGCTTTCAAAGATTTATGCAACTTTTGACTACAACGATGCCTATGAAGGAACAGTTGAGCTTACACAAACCACGGTAAACGGTCATGTGGTGTTCAGCGGTAAAATTCCGACAGATGCGGTTTTAAGATTCCATCCGCAAAAATCTAATCTCAACGGTGCATCTTCCGCAACTTCATATCCGACAGGTTCGGGGTATGACGATTCGGGCTACAGCGAGAACACAGCTACATATGTTAAGACAGCCAGAGGCGAAAGCTGGACAAAGTTCTCGGAAATAGGCAATGTAGACTATAACGCTGTTGTTGAAAATTCATTCTCAAATAATCCTAACATAGTAGGCGTTGACGCAACATACTTTGACTACTGGTCGGACATGGAGCAGGAGAAAGGGTATCTTCAGTGTCAGGGTAATGGCAATATGTATGACTATTGGTATCAGTTTGATAACTTCAACAGCTACATAAGCAACATTGCTTTAAACTATAAGTCGGACTGGAAGTATCCTCTCTACTTCGGCAATATGTATAAGGGTAATGAACACTACGAAACATTTAAGACTCACGCAAAAGGACTTACAAACATCAACAATTATGATGATAACTATTACTATGCAGTAAACAACTCCAACGGTATGAAATGGGGTGACGGTAATTATAACCAGTCCTTACAGGGTCTTATGTACAACAGGCTTGACAGCAAGGGCGATCTTCAGGTTATAAATGGTGTTAAAGCCCCGTACTTTGATGCTGAGGCACTTTCAACCGCTACATATAATGGTGCAAGAGTTGCCAATGTTTATAAGTCATCTTTCCCATTCCGTACAACTACTGACGATGCAGGTGTTACTACTTATGAATTTACTTCAAAGAATGCAGCCGATAACATCTACTTCACATGGGACGGCCTCACACCTAAAAAAATTAACTACGGTGCTGGTAAGGATTATGGAATTCTCGATGACCTGGGTAGCTTCGGAGGCACCAATGGTTATGGTATTTTCCCGTTCAACAATACTACGGCTACATCATCTGGCAAGGGTACTAACTCTAACCTTGACTATGGTTTCGGTATCAGACTTGATATAGACTTCAGAGTTCCGAAGGACGGTTTACTTGCAGACGACAAACCTGCAACCTTTAACTTCAGCGGTGACGATGACCTTTGGGTTTATATCGGCGAAGATTCAACAGGCGCTGATGCAGAGCTTGCTCTCGACCTCGCCGGTGACCATAAAGAGGCAAGCGGTTCAATTGACTTTAATTCAATGACCGCAACTGCCGACAATGTATTTGCCGATTACTCAACTCCGTCATCGACTTCATCATCATCGACAACAGTTACAGTTCCTAGTGATGAGTTTTGGGTTGGAACAGATTCCGCTTATGTTGACTTCTGTTTGCATATTTGGCAGGATAAAACAGTTGGTATACTTAATGACGGTGCATATTTTGTAAAACCTTATAAAACATCAGACGGTTTTTACAAATTCAAAAAGTCACAGCTTGGCACCAATACCGAATTTGACTTCGAAAAGTATATGAATACCAGCGGTAAACTTTACCACGCTACAAATCTTGATGATTTTTATGGAAAGGCTTGGACTGTCAAGCAAGATTCCTGTACTTCATATATTCCCGGTGAAACGCATGCGGTGAACCTTGGCACAGTTTCAAAGAAAATCAACAATGGTACTAAGCTTGATCCTAACAAGACATACCATATGGTAGTATTCTATATGGAGCGTGGTGAGGCTGAGTCTAACTTCTCAGTAAACTTCACAATGACACCTGCCAACAATGACCTCAAGGTTACAAAGGCACTTGATACAGGCGATGTTGTTTCTGAAATTTCAGATGACCTCAAAGCTAATGAAGCTTTTGATTATACAATCAAAGAGAACGACAACGATACTTCCGGTAAAGGCTACAAGCTTACAAAATCAGACGAAAGCACAAGCAGTGAAACTCTTTCAAACAGCGGTTTCACACTTAAAGATGATTATATGGCTGACTTTGACAACTCATTCAAGACCGGCAACGATATGACGGTTGACGAGTCAACAGACAGCAGTAAGCTTAAATACACAACGAACTGGGAACTCGTTAACAACAGAGACGGTTCAATAATCAGTAGCGATTCAACTACGAACTCGGCATTCAATCTTGCGGATCCCGCTGATGAAAGTGCTTACGCACAGCTCCAGCTCGACTATACCAACAAGATAGTGACAGCACCTCTTGAAATTTCAAAGAATGTTGTTGATGAAGACGGTACAACCGACTACGACACAAGTCAGCAGTTTACATTTGCAATTGCTCTCGACTTTGACGGCAACGGTTCAACCTATGACTACAAGACCTATCCTCTTGAGTATCAGCTCAAAGAGAAGGGCGCAAGTGATTATTCAAGCACAGTTTACCGTACACCCTTGGACGGTTCGTTCACAATCAAAAAGGGCGAAAGCATTAAGCTTCTCAATATTCCTGTAGGTGCAACTTATAAGATTACAGAGAAAACCGTTACAGGTTATATTCCCTATAAAGTAGGCGATCAGAGTTTCAACGGTACATTCGTTGGTACTCTTGCGGAAGCAGGAAATGTGCTTAACTTTGTCAATAAGGTTAATCCTACAAACTTTGCTGTTTCGGTAAATAAGACTCTTGACGGTCAGCCTTACAGCGGCAGCAAGTTCGTTTATACATTGACAGGTCTTGAATCAATGGATACAACAAAACAGGATACTGACGGCAATGTTACTAAGACAAACAGCACAGCATTAGTTTCCAAGAAATCGGCAACACCTGACGCAAGCGGTAAGGTTGAATTCAAAGACCTCAGCTTAGTCAGTGCGGGTGTTTACAGATTTAAGATTACCGAGGCTCTTGCCGAGGGTGAAAATGCATCCGATTATAAAATGGATACAAACACCTGGCTTGCCGAGATTGAATTGCTTGAAAGCGGTGAAGTAACGGCGGCTAAGTACATTAAGGTTAAGAACTCAGATATTGAAGGCAAAACCGATGCTCAGCTTGCAGATTACTTCAACAAATTTCCTTCTGTTGATAAAGCCGTGTTTGAAAATGAAACCACACACGGAAGTGCAACAGTAAACAAGAAGAATCAGACAGGCGGTAATGTAAGTGATACGGAATTTGCGGTGATGAAGGTATCTCGTGAGGATATCTTTACTGCAGATGATATCAATACAATCATTGAAGATGCCACAATGAAAACTCATATGACTTCTAAAAAGACAGACAGGAACGGTCAGGCTGTGTTTGACAATCTGACAATCTTCAAGGACGGTCAGGGCGAGTTTACAAAAACAAACGGTAATGTTGTATGGACCGAAAATTCCGACAATTATATATCAGGTACTTCAACATATCAGACATACTGTCTGTTTGAGTACAAACCGTCAGAGGGTTACACCCCGAACTACACACTCACCTACTTCACACTTCCTGTTGAGGGTAAGTACGATGTTACATATGATTATGTTGACGGCGCAATTACAATGCCTTCGGCAAGCGGTGACGGAATGAACGGTTATTTTGTTCTCGGTGTATCGGTTGCAGGTCTTGCGGTGACAATGTTCACGGGTTACGCAATCTATTACGGAAAAGGTCGTAAAAAACGCAGAGCAAGACGCAGAAAGTAACCCAATATGATTTAACTTGTTAGAACAGGTGATTTTTTAATCATATGTTTCTTTCATAGAAAACCTCTTTGACTGCTACGGACACCGTTGTTAGCCGGTGTCCGCCATGCAGCCACCCCAACCCGTTTAACCATTCGGTTAGAATATAATTACATATATTAAATCAAACACAAAGGAGAAAGAAAAATGAAAACTACAAAGAAAATCTTTGCAGCAGTTCTCGCAGTAATGATGATCGCTCTCATGATCCCATTCTCAGCAAGTGCTGCTACAACACTTACAGTATCATGCAACCCTAATGCCGATACAACAGTTAATAAAGCCGACTATGTTGGTACTTATGAGTACAAATTCTTCAAGCTCGCAACGGTTGATACTACAACAGGTACAGTAACAGTTGAAGATGCTTATGCAAGCAACGCTGCCCTTGTAAACGCTCTCAACTCAACAGAAGCAGACAAGAGCCAGAAAATCATCACAATTTGTGATGGTATGTCATGGACAGGTACAGCTGCTAAGACTGTTACATTCAAATATGACGGTTCAGCAGATGTTCCTACACAGCAGATTACAAGCCTTGATGACGGTATCTATTATGTATACTGCTCTAAGAAGCCTGGTACAGTTAAGTCTGTACAGGGTTCACTCATCTCACTTCCTTTCTTCAATGGCACAGACTGGACATATGATTATGAAACCGTAAACCTTGCTTCAAAGATTAATGTATCTGGTATCACAGTTACAAAGACAGTTGAAGACAGCAAAGTTGGTACACAGAAGAACGCTGAGTACACACTTACAGCTTCAACAGCAGGTTCAACAACTAACAAGGTTGGCACATATGCAATTGTTGATAACATGGACAACGCTCTTTCACTCATTGACAGTACTGTAAAGGTTTACTTTGTTAAGGATGGTGTTGAAACATCTGCAGAGGACGGCGACTTCACAGTAGTTCCTGGTTATGCTTATAAAGATGCCACTGGCAATGAAGCAACAGCTACATTCGCAGTCGTTGCATCAGATGCACTCCTTCAGGGTGACAAGTTCTACGGTTATGACACAATCAAGGTAACATTCTCAGCTAAGGTAAACGCTGATATCGCTGAAAAAGTTACTACAGACCTCCCCAACACAGACGGTCTTTACTATGGTAATGAAGGCAACTTCACATACAAGCCAGGTAATAATACTGTAAATGTTACAACTGCAGGTCTTGATGTAACAAAGGTTGACGGTAACGCAACATCAACAAAGCTTGCAGGCGCTGAATTCACACTTTATAAGGATTCAGCATGCACCGAGGCAATTACAGTTGATGGCGTAACTGTTAAGGCAACAACAACTAACGGAAACGATAAGTTCTACTATGGTTCAAATGAGTTCTACTTTACACCGGATGTTACATATTATGTAAAGGAAACAAAGGCTCCTGCTAACTACAACCTCAACGCTACAGTATTCACAGTAAAAGCTGTTGCAAAGGCATACACACCGGTTGGTAAAGTTGAAAACGGTGCTACAGTAGTTAAGGATTACCCTGTAACTGTTCCTCAGACAGGTGGTATGGGTACAATGATATTCTATATTGGCGGTGCAGCACTTATCGCTTGTGCAGGCGTTCTTCTCTTTGTTCTTAAGAGAAAGAAAGCAGCTAAATAATTAATCGAATATCTTTATCTTAAAATCTGTGATATGATATATGTAATTTTCAGGGGATGCGGCAACGCATCCCCGTTCTATTTGTAAAATAACCGTAGAGGCGGATATTATCCGCCCGCCAAGTAATGGCAGATAAATTATGATAGATATAGAATTTTATAAATGTTGCAAACCATTGCAATGTAATGCTCGGGTATAATATGTTTTTTGACATTACAAACTGTCTTCACGAACTGGGAACGGCGGCTCGCCGTGCTACAGATTTGTGGGAACAATTGCAATGCTACGCTCGGGCATAAATGTTTTTTGACATTACAAACTATCTTCACGAACAGGGAACGGCGGCTCGCTGTGCGGTTGCGATAAATAGTAAAATATAGTATAATAACAACGGAACAAAAACACGCAGAAAAGGAAAATTTTATGAAACGAAAGCTGTCAATTTTACTAATAGTTTTAATATTTGTTGCAGGAATCGGCATAATGAGCTATCCGCTTGTCAGCTCCGCAATTAATAACTATGTCAGTCGAAGCATGGTTAAGGAGTACACCAACAGGGTTGCTCAGATGCCGAGTGAGAAAACTCAAAAAATGTTTGAAGAGGCTGCTAAGTACAATAACAGCCTTTCAAATAATATGATAATTACCGACCCGTTCGACGAAAAGGCTTTTCAGAAAATCGGTGCAAATTATGAGAAAACTCTCAATATTGATGATAACGGTCTTATCGGCTATATTGATGTGCCGAAAATCAATGTTTATCTGCCGATTTATCATGGCACAAGCGAAGAGATTCTTTCTAAAGGTGCAGGGCATCTTCAAAACACTTCCCTGCCTGTCGGCGGTGCAAGCACACATTCCGTAATTTCTGCCCATTCGGGTTTTCCGGGAGAAACTTTCTTTGATTATCTCACTGATATGAAAGTAGGCGATGAATTTTATGTTCATATTCTCGACAGAACGCTGAAATATGAGGTTGATCAAATCGAAGTTGTTCTTCCCTCGGAAATCAATTCCTTGCGGATTGTTGACGGCGAAGACCTTGTAACGCTCCTCACCTGTACCCCATACGGCGTTAATACTCACAGACTTCTTGTGCGTGGCAAGCATGTTGCATACGATGATACTAAATATGTTGAAACAGGTGTGTCACTTGCAAAGTTTGACAACGGTTACATATTCTTTCTCGGTTACAAAATCCCTTATGCAGTCGCAATCGGCATAATTGTCGGCTTTGTTGCACTTGTTGTGTTTGTGGTTGTATTTCTGCTCAAGCGTAAAAAGAAGAAGTCAAACGGTGCAAAACGGCTGAGAGATGACTCGGCTGACGAAAATCAGAATGATTCGGGCGGTGATTCCGATGATTAAAAAAATACTTACGGGTGTGGCAATAGCAATGCTCGTTGTCGGAATAGGTCTTGTCGCATTCCCCCCTATATCAAATTTTATCGGAACACAGATTTCAAACGGTGAGGCTGACGGCTTTGATACCCGTGTTGAAGAAGCTGAGGACGGCTCTTTTGAACAGGCGGTCAAGGACGGCAAGGTTGACGAAGATGGTTACAAAATTGACAGGGAAGGCAAGCGTACCTCCAAACAGCCCGTTGTTTTCAAGGCTGACCTCGACAGACTTTTCAATGACAGCGTTGCCTACAACAAAAAACTTGAAACAAACCAGTATGAAATGCTCCGCAACGATACCTATTCACAGGCTGCTGTCAATCTTGAAGATTACGGCATAACGGACGGCATTTACGGTTATGTTACCGCCGAAACAATAAATATGCGTCTGCCGATTTACCTCGGTGCGAACAGCTCAAATATGAGCTACGGTGCGGCACATATGAGTGCAACCTCATTGCCGATCGGCGGTAAGAATACAAACGCAGTCCTTGCAGGTCACACGGGATACATCGGTCGAATATTCTTTGACAACCTCCGCAACCTCAAAATCGGTGACAGGGTTTCAATTACAAATTATTGGGATACACTCAATTACAAGGTTGTTGAAACCAAAGTCAATAAGCCGAACGAATCAGGCGACTGCTATTTGCAGAAGGACAGAGATTTGCTCACGATGTTTACTTGCATAAGTGACGGCAACGGCGGTTTTGACCGTTACTATGTAATATGTGAGCGTGCGTCATAATTTACAGCAGACTGCATCACGGTGCAGTCTGTTTTTTTGTTTAAAGACCAATTGTTTAGAACAGAAATGACCGAGTATTTTGTCTGTCATTTGTAATAGTTAATATTTGAAAAATACGCATATATTGCCGTAAATGCCGAATTTATTTTAAAATTATTGACATAAGAAAAATAGATTGATAAACTTAGACAAGTATTAACAATTGAGAGGTATAATATGAAGTTGAATCTTCCGAAAAATCAAAAGTATTATTATTGGACTGCTATAGATTTGCTCGCTTCATCTACAAGCAAGCATTACAAATATGAGTTCAATAATACAAGCGGTGAAGATGCAACTGTTTTCCAGAAATATGTTGTCGGTTCGGACAGATAAACAATAAAAACGGAGGAAAAACAATGAAAAATATAATTAAAAAAATAACTGCAATCGCAATGTGCGGTGTGCTTACCGTCGGTTCGGTTCTTATGACAGGTGCGGTAAGCGAAGATGAAAATCACAAGGACTTTGAAGTTACAGGTACAACGCAGAAAATTTCAAACAATCAGCTTTTTGTGACAACAACGGGATACACTGAAAATACCGATAAAAATTTCGGTGCAAAGTTCAGAACAACCAACGAAAAGGATTACGATATATGGTTTAAAGATTGTATCAACGCACCGAGATTTTTAAATCTTCCAAAGGGCGAAAAATTCGTAAAATATATGATGACGCAGGGGCACGGTTATTTCGGTAATGTTCAGACATTCTATCAGTTTGACAAAACAGGCGGTGAATATGTCAAGGTGAAAATTAAGCTTTCCGATTTTTCCCGTCTGTTCAATGAAAACGGAACAATGACTGCTGAGCTTAGAGACGGTTCTTACAAGGATTTTGATACGAAGATTTCGGAACTGACAGCAACGGTGTTAATTGCTATGCGGAATCCGGTGTATATGCAACAAGCGGAGGTACGGTAACCTCCTTTGCTCCCGATAAGGACGGCTATGCTGAAATATATGTTTCAAGACAGCTTGGTGTAGATACAAAAGTAATGTCATACCGCTATTGCAGACTTAAAGACGGAGCTCATTGCGATTACGGAAGAATCGGAGATACTCTGGTCGGTTTAACTTGCGGTGATACGGATTTAGGCGGATACATTTCTGTTACTGATGCAACTCTTGTTCAAAAATATGTTGCAGGTATTGAGGACTTTGACAAGCTTCAGCTTTTTAACAGCGATGTAAACCATGACGGTGAAATCAGTGTTGTTGACGCAACCTTGATTCAGAAACATATTGTCGGTTTGGATAGCTAAACAACATAAATAGGTGTAAACAATGAAAAGTATAATTAAAAAAATAACTGCAATCGCAATGTGCGGTGTGCTTGCGGTGGGTTCGGTTCTTATGACAGGTGCGGTAAGCGAGTATGAAGATCGCAAGGACTTTGAAGTTACAGGTACAACGCAGAAAATCTCAAACAATCAGCTTTTTGTTACAACAACGGGATATACCGAAAATACGGCAAAGAATTTCGGGGCAATGTTCATATCAACGGATTATCAAAAGTACAGCGTGATGTTTAAGGACTGTATTGATGCACCGAAGTTTGTAAATCTCCCGAAAAATCAGGAATTTACTCGTCATATGATAACAGCGAATAATCGTTATTTTGGTAATACGGGTATGAAATTCAATTATGATTCAACAGGCGGAGAATATGTTAAGATGAGGATTAAACTCTCCGACTATTTTCCTGATGTCTTTAATGATGATGGCACAATGACCGGAAAACTCAGCGATGGCACATACAAGAATTTTGACTTTACATATGAGGATTTCGGTACAGACAGCAGCGGCAAACCTTGCTATGCAACCTCGGGCGCATATTTTGTCAGCGGAGGTGCGGTAACATCTTTTGTCCCCGATAAGAACGGCTATGCGGAGTTTTATATTTCAAGACAGCTTGGCGAGGATACGGGCCTTATGGCTTATAAATATTGCAGACTTAAAAACGGCGCAGAGTATAAAACAACGATTGGTGGCAAATTGAACTGCCTGACTTGCGGTGATGCATATCCAGACGGAAACATTACGGTTGGAGATGCAACATCTGTTCAGAAATATGTTGTAGGTATTGTAAAATTCGGCAAGACTCAGCTTTTTAACAGCGATGTAAACCATGACGGTGAAATCAATATTGTTGACTCAACCTTGATTCAGAAGTATATCGTTGGGTTGAGTTAAATAAAAATTTCATATAAAAGCAAATTGACGAAGTAATGGTACAATCTTTTTGATAAGACAGATTATATATATGTCGCAAATTACACACAACTTCCATAACATCACATAATCATATTTAAACATAAAATTTAATCAAAACGGGTGTCCGATGAACACCCCTGCTGATTAAACAAAAACAGTCGGGAAGACAATGCTTTGCATTTTGCAAATTGTCTTCCCGACTTTAATTTTACATTTTTAGTTATAGAGTTCTGCTCGGGCATTTTATTTTCGCCCTTATAAATACTATCTGCACGAACTGGGAACGGCGGCTCGCCGTTAGTGTCCGTATTC
>OHRR01000878.1_pt1 | contig 13861 bp, 16 predicted proteins | sample 1578501 | NCBI WGS metagenome assembly OHRR01 (sample SAMEA3879598, study PRJEB24766) | human gut metagenome | biome: human-associated habitat; feature: feces | place: USA | collected 1985/1987
TTTTATTCATAGGACGTAATTTCCTATGAATCAAAAAAAGCATGTATGCCAGATTTCTGTATACATGCTCTTTTTATTCATGATAATAGAATGTTCACGGACTGAGCATTCTATTATTTATCATCTTCTATAATTCCAGTTCTATCCTGCGGTTTGTATGTTCATAGCGCTGCAGCACGACCCCAGCCGCATTCAGCATCTTTTTGGATGCCACAACTGCCGGTGTTGTCTCATATTTGTCGCTGTCATACACGATCCTGCGGATTCCCGACTGAATGATCGCTTTTGCACATTCATTGCAGGGAAACAGCGTAACATAGATCGTTGCGCCCTCCAAGCTTCCTCCGCGGTAATTTAAGATCGCATTGAGTTCGCTGTGCGTTGTATAAAAATATTTATTTTCTAAAGGCTCTCCCTCCCGCTCCCACGGGAATTCATCATCCGAGCAGCCAGTCGGAAATCCGTTATACCCCATCGAGAGTATCTTGTGATCTTCGCTGACAATGCAGGCACCCACCTGCGTATTCGGATCTTTTGAACGCATTCCCGAAAGTACCGCAACTCCCATAAAATATTCATCCCAGCTGATATAATCTTTCCGTTTGCCGCTCATGCCAACCTCCAAAGCTTTCCGTAACCTGTACTGTTATTTTGTTCCAAAAATACGGTCTCCGGCGTCTCCAAGGCCCGGAACAATATAACCATGCTCATTCAAATGGTCATCCAAAGCCCCGATATATACATCTACATCCGGATGATCCTCCTGCATTTTCTTCACACCTTCCGGTGCTGCAATAATGCACATCAGACGGATATTTTAAACTCCTTTGTCCTTTAACATCTGGATGGCTGCCGAGGAAGAACCTCCGGTTGCCAGCATCGGATCTACCACAAACACCTCTCTGTTTGCACAGTCTGCCGGAAGTTTACAGTAATACTCTACCGGCTCTAATGTCTCCGGATCACGATAAAGTCCGATATGTCCGACTTTTGCTGCAGGAATCATTGCCAGCATACCATCCACCATGCCAAGACCGGCACGTAAAATCGGTACAACAGCAAGCTTTTTGCCCTTTAACTCTTTCACAGTCGTTTTGCAGATCGGTGTATCGATCTCCACATCTGCAAGTTTCAAGTCTCTGGTTGCCTCATAACACATCAGCATTGCAATCTCGCTGACTAATGTACGGAAATCTTTTGATCCGGTTTCTTCTCTGCGGATGATACCGATTTTGTGCTGGATCAACGGATGATCCATTACTACGATTTTTCCCATTTTAATTTTCCCCGCTTCCTTCGTTACTTTCTTCATTTAAAAGAGTGACCAGCTTTTTGATGGTCTTTCTCATTGTTTCATAGCATAGCCCATATGCCTGCAGACTGCCGCCATACGGATCTAAAATCTCCAGTTCATCTCCGACAAGTTCCGTGAGAACATATACATTCTCCGGGTTGGCTCTCTCGTATTTTTCCAGAACCTTTTCTAACTGGGCGTGTTCCATAACAAGAACTAATGTGTCCTCTGTAAAATCCTCCTCCGTCAGCTGCGCTGACATATAGCCTTCCAGATTGATGCCATTGCTGATCATGACTGCTTCTGCCTTCTGATTGAGCGGCTCCGGGAATAAAACAATCATTCCTCTTGCCCCAATCTCAACCGGATGTTTTAATACATACTCCCCAAGTATGCCTGCTGCCATCGGCGCGCGGCATGTTCCGTTCTCCGCGACAAACAGGATTCGATTATATTGTTTCATGCGTTATCCTTCCTTCTCCCATCAAACATGAATCACCTGATGTCCTGCTGCTTTCATTAACCGGTTCATGATCGCCTGACCGATCCTCGGTGTTGAAAAACTCTCTGAATAAATCGCATCTACATTCCAATCATCAAATTCACGCAATATTTTCTGGCAATGGCATCCTCATCGCTTCTTGCTCCGATCGTCACCACATAATCTGCCTGATACAAGGACTCCGTCTCATCCGTTGCAACAACACCGACCTTAAGTCCTGCCGCCTGTTTTTCCCTGACCAGTGCATTGATCTTTGCAACAACAGCCTCCTGCTCTCCCTCAACCAATACCAGATCCGCCTTCGGCGCATAGTGTTTATACTTCATTCCGGGCGCTTTCGGCTTCTTTGTGGAATCCGACGCAATGATGCCCGGATCAATGCGTACCTCTTCCCCGAGCACTTCCTCTAACATTTCTTTTGTAATATAACCCGGGCGCAGTATCATCGGTACTTTTTCCGTCAGATCAATGATCGTAGATTCGATGCCGATTCCAACCGGCCCCCCATCCAGTATCATCGGTATCTTACCATCCAGATCTAACGCCACATGTCCCGCTTCTGTCGGGCTTGGTTTTCCGGAAGTATTCGCACTCGGTGCCGCGATCATACAGCCGCTCTCATCGATCAGTGCAAGCGCAACCGGATGATTCGGCATACGGATCGCCACCGTATCCATTCCACCGGTCGTTTCATATGGAACCTTTTCATTCTTCCATACGATCATGGTAAGCGGCCCCGGCCAGAACGCGTCTGCCAGTTTCTTTGCCTGCGGCGGAACCTCTTTTGCAATGGATAAAAGTTCTTCAAATCTGCTTATATGAACAATCAACGGATTGTCCGAAGGACGTCCCTTTGCCGCATAGATCCGTTTTGACGCCTCCGGATCAAGTGCATTTGCCCCGAGTCCGTAAACCGTTTCGGTCGGAAATGCTACCAGCCCGCCGGATCTTATGATCTCTGCCGCCTCCCGCATATCCTCCTTATTCGGATCGTCTGCGTCTATTTTTATTAATTTTGTCTGCATATATCACTACTTCTTTTCTAATATAATTCTTATTTTTATTTTTCCCAAACATTTGTATTATCGCACATTTTATCCAAATAGGCAACAGAGTGTGCATAATTCGCGGATTTGTACCTTGATTTTCCAGCAAAATTACCATAGAACCCGAACTGTAACTTGCTATGTTTCCGTAAATGTGGCATAATTATTACTGTTCATCTGCAAACAGTTATGTTTGGAAAGGGGTTTTCATGAAAATTACAAAATCTGATTTCGGTACAACTAACACAGGAGAAAATATTAATATATACCATCTTGAAAACGAGGCAGGTGCCTATGTAGAGATCCTTAACTTCGGATGCCGTCTTGTAAAGATCGTCGTTCCGGACCGCAATGGCAATCCAACAGATGTCTGCCTTGGCATGGACACCATGTCCGCCTATGAAAATGATGACGCAAGTCTTGGTGCTGTTGTCGGACGTGTTGCAAACCGCATCAAAGACGGTCATTTTACTTTAAATGGAAAAGAATACCATCTTGCCGTAAACTGCGGTACCAACCACCTTCACGGAGGTCTGATCGGTTATGCCTCCAAACCATGGGATGCAAAAATCAAAGATGATAAACTGATCCTTACTATGATTTCCGCCGATGGCGAGGAGGGTTATCCTGGTAATCTGACTCTGACCGTTACTTATGGCTGGTCTGAGGACAATGAGCTCTCGATCGTATACGAAGCTTCCGCAGATCAGGACACCCTGCTTAACGTCACAAACCACGGTTATTTTAACTTAAACGGTGAGGGAAGCGGTGATATTCTTTCTCACGAACTGTATATCGATGCAGATTCTGTCACAGAACTCGACGATTCGCAGGCGCCTACCGGAAAACTGATCCCGGTCGACAATACACCGTTTGATTTCAGAGTGATGCACACGATTGGCAAATCCTACTACTCAGACTATGACCAGCTGCACAAATTCGGCACCTACGACCACAACTTTGTGATCAACGGAACCGGTCTTCGCGAAGCAGCTGTACTACAGTCCAAAGAAAGCGGTATCCGGATGACCTGCTTTACCGATCAGCCGGGCATGCAGCTTTATGTTGCCAGCCAGCCGATGAAACAGCCGGGCAAAAACGGTAAAATCTATGACAGCCGCACCAGCGTCTGCTTAGAAACACAGCATTTCCCGGATGCGATCAACCACGACAACTTCCCAAGTATCGTGTTACACCCGGATGCACCGTTCCATTCCAAGACGCTGTATCATTTTTCTACATTCTGATAAAAATAATTGGTCGAAAGAGCCGCATGTACCGTTTGTGTATATCCGGCTCTATTTTGCTATCACATTCCTTTGTGCTTATTTTTGTACACGGTTTTTTCGTGTTTTGACTTGTATTACCCTCTTTTTTGTATTAGAATAATCTAAAGCTACTGAAGCGGTAGCGAGTCTATGATTCTATTTTAAGGAGGGAATACAAATGGCATTCGTAATTTCTGATTCTTGCGTAAGCTGTGGTACATGCGAGCCAGAGTGTCCAGTAGGAGCTATTTCTCAGGGAGACAGCCAGTTCGTAATCGATGCAGGCGCTTGTGTAAGCTGTGGTACATGTGCAGGGGTTTGCCCAACAGGAGCTATCAGCGAGGAATAATACTTAAAGAGTTTTTGCGAGTAGAACTCTTGCGGGAAACCGCAAAAAGAAGCTGTGAAACTATGTTTCACAGCTTCTTTTTTACTTAGACAAGTCCACTTAGATCAATCTCATAGATCATCTTTTCCGGTTCCCTTTCCTGTTTATAAAACAGGATCATATACCATGGTAAATACAGGATTTCCCCATCTTCCTCCACATTCGATTTTGAAAATACAATATTTTTTTCAAACTTCCATTGTTCTACTTTCATTGCATGATCCATTGCCAGATGCTTTTTGAAGTCATTTCCTGACTTAATCTCTACAAGTTCTGTGTGAAGTCCTTTTTGTAATACAAAATCTAATTCTCCAATTTTCTTAGAATCATAATAATGAAGTTCAAAACCGTTCGATTTCAGATTTTGCGCAAATGCATTTTCCAGAATACTTCCCATATTGACGTCAACATTCCCCATCAGAAGATCAAACTGGATATTTTCCATACAGGAAGCACAAAGCAGTCCAACATCATTCATATAAAGTTTGAACAGGTTTCGTTTTTCACTTAACTGCAGCGGTGCCTGTGGTTCTGTCACGTTATAACATGGTAACGCAACGCCCGCATCCGCTAACCAGTTAAAGCTGTCCTCATACCTGATATGCCTTGCGGAAGCGTTAATACTGTTTAATTTAAATCTCCGGTTCTTCTCATTTAACTGCGCAGGAATGCTGTCAAATATTGCCTTGATCTTTATTTTTTCATTTTCCGTAGCATATTTTGCAATATCCCGGCGGTAAAGATCTAAAATACTTCTCTGATTCAGCACCACTTTTGCAATATCATGCGTATCAACATAAATCTGTACGGTTTCTGGCATTCCTCCAACTACAAGATAACTGTAAAAAAGTTTGCAAAGTGTCTCATGTACTGTCTCAGATACTTTTTCCTTTTTGTCATAACACGATTTCAAATACTGCAGTGTATGATTCTGTATGCCATTCGCCCACAAATATTCCTCAAAATCCAGCGGATACATTGGTAAAATCTGTTCAAAGCCAACCGGATAAGATGTGACATCCTTGTATCGCACACCAAGCAGCGAGACGGATTCTATATAATCAAATCTTCCATCCTCTACCAGAAATTTGATCGCAGACCGTACCCTTGGACATTCCTGAACTTCATCAAATAAAATCAGTGTCTTTCCCGGTTCTAACGGTGTCTGAAGATACGCTGTCAGATTCGTGATAATCGTTTCCGCTGTCAGTTTATCATTAAAAATATCTGCTGCCCTCTGGTCTGTCACAAAATTCAGTTCTGCAAAATGCTCATATTCATTTTTCCCAAACTCACGGATCAGTGTTGTTTTTCCGATCTGTCTTGCCCCTATAATACACAAAGCCTTTCCATTGGCTTTCTTTTTCCATTTTAGAAGATCCTCATACACTTTTCTTTTCAGCATTTCCATCCTCCAATATTAGGATTTCCAACTCTCTGCTCTTATATTAACATTTTTTCTTTGTTTTTCAATGTATATTGTATCATTTTTCAGTACATTTTTCTTTAATTTTTATATGATATCTGTAACATTTTTTAATACATTTTTCTTTTATTTTCAGATAGTGTCTGTAACATTTTCCAGAAAATGATCCACATCTTTGCTGCTGTCAAGAAAATCAGACGGTTACATAAACTATGCTGCACAAATTATATGATGCGCAAACGGTGCAAATCAGTTATAATAGTCATGAATAATAAAAATTTAAAAATGGAGTGTTATTGATTCGATGTGTCAATTAGACCCGGCAATAAAAAAAGATATTATAGCCTGCTGTAAAAAATATAATGCAAATAAAGTCATTCTATTTGGCTCCCGTGCCAGAGGAGATAACGGACCTTACAGTGATATCGACCTTGCAATTAAAGGAGCTGATAACTTTGACCGTTTATTTGCCGAATTAAAATACAATGAATTTACGCTGCTTGACATGGATATTATTGATCTGGACGGCAGGGTAAGTGAACCTTTGATGAAAGATATTTTAAATGACGGACATATTTTATATGAGAGGACAGGAAAATGAACCGAAAAATTGAAAACTTTTTTTCAAGCCTTGATACTTTACATGAAGCTTCCGTTACTGACTATACTCAAAACAAAATTGTTTTAAGCGGTTGTGTCAACACCTTCTGCCTGACTTTTGAATTATCGTGGAAAGCAATGAAATACGTTTTGGAGTCAGAAGGTGTCGATAAAGGCAGAACCGGTTCTCCAAAATTGATTCTTATGGCTGCCCTTACCCGTGGATTGATCGAAGATGAAAATGCATGGCTTCGCATGTTACGGCTCCGGAATGACGAATCACATCATTATAATCAGGACTGTGCCATTGAACTGTGCCGCATGATTCCGGAGCTTCTTCCTTATTTTGATGGTCTGAAGGAGAAAATTATTGCATTCGGGTACGGAGAATAATACAAAACGCTATTGCACCAGTGATCACACTGCAATGCAATAGCGTTTTTTTATGCCTTTTCTTTTTTGTTTCTGCCCCATCTTTTTTTGGGTTCTTTCTTTTTCAGGTTACCGCGGATCGCCGCATCCAGTTTCCGGAAGCGTTCCTCGTCCGCCTCATCCTGTTCTCTCATGAGATAATTCATTTCCTTGATGACCTGCTCCCCCACATCTTCGCTGATGCAACGGCTCAATTCCTGATTATTTGCAGCGATCGCTGTTCCGACGATCTGCGTCATCAGCTCGGTAAACTGTGCCATCTTGTCGGTATTGTCAAGGACACTCTGGCTCTCATTCTGTGCAGACCGTGGTGTATTCTGTCCCGCCGCCACTGGCAGATCCGCTTTTACTGCATATCCATCCGGAATATGTGAAACCTGTGCACCCGGCTGCTGCTCCGGTTTTATGACTTTTTCATTCGAAGTGCATGTGACCTGGTGCAGATCCTGTTTTTCTCCCTGATGCACCGCGCCAACTTCCGCCTGCGCATCAGGTGACATATTATGTACGATCATACGGATCGCTTTCAACTGATATCCCTGTTCTTTTAATTCCTTGATCCTCTGGAACTCCTGAATGTTTTCCTTTGTGTAATACCGGTGCCCAAGTTCATTTCGCGGAACATTAAGCTCCAGTTCATCCTCCCAGTAACGCAATACATGTGACTCTACATTTACAATATTCGCAGCGTCGGAAATCATGTAACGTACCTTTTCCATTCCGGTTCCTCTCCTTCCTTTCACCTGCTAACCTATATTATAAGCATTTAAAAGGAAGCCTACAACGAAAATCGCTCGTCTTATTCCGACAGGAACCGCGAAATATTTACTGCCAACAGCAAAATGCTCAGGTTAACCTGAGCATTTCTTATTATTTTTCCATATTCGCAAACTTCGTGTACTGCGGCAGCCATACCAGATTGACGGTACCGATCGGACCATTTCTCTGTTTGGCAATGATGATCTCCGAGATTCCTTTCATTTCGGAATCATGGTTATAATAATCATCACGATAGATAAACATGACAACGTCGGCATCCTGCTCGATCGCACCGGACTCACGCAGGTCAGAAAGCATCGGACGGTGATCCGGACGCTGTTCTACGGCTCGTGACAGCTGGGACAATGCGATCACCGGCACGGAAAGCTCTCTCGCAAGTGCCTTTAGGGAACGGGAGATATCTGAGATCTCCTGCTGACGGGAATCAGATCCCCTGCCGGAACCGGACATCAACTGTAAATAGTCAATGATGATCAGCTTCAGATCATGCTCTAACTTATATTTCCGGCATTTGCTCCGCATCTCCGCGATGGAAATACCAGGCGTATCATCGATGATAAGCTCCGAATTACCGATCGTTCCGGCACCTTCAATCAGCTTCTCCCAGTCAGAATCTGAGAGGTTACCGGTTCGGAGTGCCTGTGCATCCACCCTTGACTCTAAGGAAAACAGACGGTTTACAAGCTGCTCCTTTGACATCTCGAGTGAAAAGATCGCCGTGCACATATGCTCATGAAATGCTACATACTGTGCAATGTTAAGAACAAACGCCGTTTTACCCATGGAAGGACGCGCCGCGATCAGGATCAGATCGGACGGCTGCAGGCCAGCCGTGCGGTAGTCAAGATCAATGAAGCCGGTCGGGATTCCCGTAACGGTGCCGGATGTCTTGGCTGCGTTTTCAATCTTTTCAAGCGCATTCATAACGACCTGGCGGATCGGCACGTAATCACCGCCTCCGCCGCGTGTGGAAAGCAGATCAAACACCTTTTTTTCGGTGATATCCATGACTGTTTCAACACTCTCTTTTCCCATGTAGCACTCGTTTTCGATCTCTTCATTTAATTTGATGAGCTTGCGCCGCATGGAATTGTCTTTTACGATCTGTGCATAATATTTTACATTTGCCGAGGTTGGGACTGCATTTAACAGATCCCTTACAAACTCTAAGCTTGCAATCTCTGCCGGCACATCTTTTTCTTTTAATTTATTCTGCAAAGTGACAAGATCGACGGGAAGTCCTTTGCTGTATAATTCGATCATGGTATCAAACAGGATCCCGTACTGCTTGTAATAAAAATCCTCACTGATGAGCATTTCCATAGCAGTGAGGATCGCGTCCTTGTCCATGATCATAGAGCCGATGACCGACTGTTCTGCCTCGCGGCTGTTCGGCATCGTGCGGTTGATCAGTGTTTCTTCCATCCCTATTCCTCTACTACATGTACGTTAAATTTTCCTACTACCTTCGGATGAAGCTTAATTGCAACTTCTGTCACACCAAAGGTACGGATCGGCTCCGGTAACTGCATTTTCTTTTTGTCAAGTTCCATGCCAAGCTGTGCTTTGGCTGCAACAGCGATCTCTTTGGTGGAAACGGAACCGAATGTACGTCCGCCCTCACCGGCCTTCATTTTTACGGTAACTTTTTTATCTTTTAACTCTTCCGCAAGTGCCAGTGCAGCTTCATACTGCTCCTGTGCCACTTTGTCTGCGTGCTGGTTCTGCAGTTTTAAATCATTGAGGTTTTTTGGTGTTGCCTCCACACCTAATTTTTTCGGGAAAATCGCATTGCGCGCATAGCCGTCGCTGACATTCACGATCTCTCCTTTTTTCCCTAATGCTTTTACATCTTCTAATAAAATAACTTTCATATATAAAACCTTCTTTCCTGATTATTCTGATATATCGCCCTCTTTTAACATCTCATCAATCGTATCCTGAATGATATGTTTTGCCTGCTGCAGTGAGCAGTTGGTAAGCTGGGCTCCGGCAACGTTTAAGTGTCCGCCGCCGCCAAGCCGCTCCATAATAAGCTGTACATTGATCTCATCAATGGAACGGGAACTTACATAAATTTTTCCCTGATATTCCGTGAGAACAAAGGATGCCTTGATCCCCACAATATTTAAAAGCTCATTTGCTGCCTGTGCACAGACGATGGTCGGGCTCTCCACCTCATCTGCCGGACAGATGGAAATTGCAAATGCTCCCCGGTAAACTTCTGCATGACGCACTGCTTCCGCGCGCGCTTTGTAAGCTGCCATATCGTTGCGGAGCATCTTGCGCACTCTCGTCACCTCCGCACCCGCACGTCTTAAATAGGCTGCCGCCTCAAAGGTTCGTACACCGGTTTTTGTCATAAAGTTGTTGGTATCGATCAGGATACCCGCATAAATACAGTCTGCCTCACACGGAGCGAGACGGATATTTTCGGAAAAATACTGCAGCACCTCGGCAATCATCTCACATGCACTTGAAGCATACGGCTCCACATAAGAAAGAACCGGATTCTCGATCACCTCATTTGTCTGTCTGTGATGATCGAATACACAGACGGTCTGCGTGCACTTTAACAGTTCCGGACATTCGGTGTAGCTCGGACGGTTTACATCCACAACGACCACCAGTGTATTTTCATTGGTAAGCATAAGTGCCTCTTCATTTTTGATAAAAAGGTCTGCCGGATATCCCTTTTCCTCGGTAAAACACTCTACCAGCGGGCGCAGGGACGAAGTAATCTCATTTAACACGATCTGTGCCTTTTTGCCAAGTACCTTTGCCGCACAGTAAATACCGATCGCTGCACCGAGGGAATCCACATCGCTGATGCTGTGTCCCATAATGATCACATGCTCCCTGCTCTCGATGATCTCACGGAGCGCATGTGCTTTTACCCTCGCCTTAACTCTGGTGTTGCGCTCTACCTGCTGCGTCTTTCCACCATAATAAGTAATATCCTCGCCATCACGCACAACGACCTGGTCACCGCCACGTCCTAATGCAAGGTCAATGGACATACGCGCATACTCATAATTCTGTGTATAACTTTCGCCATTTGCACCGATACCAATACTGAGTGTCACCGCCATCTCATTGCCGACCTTAACTGTTTTTACATCCTCGATCAGGCTGAAGCGGTCTTCGCGGAGTTTTGCAAGATACTGATATTTCAATACAACAAAATACTTATCTTTTTCAATCTTGCGGACTAACGCATCCAGTTCCGTAAAATATTTATTGACTTTCCGGTCGATCAGGGCAACGAGAAGAGATCTTTTGACATCTTCAATACTGTCAAGTGCCTCATCATAGTTATCGATATATACAAGACCAGCAACCATTTTCTGTTCCTGGTTCTCTCTCATGTACTGATTCTTTTCTGTCTCATCAAAGAGATATACCGCCGTCAGATATTCGTTACTCTCATCAAGTGTAACAAGACTGTCCACGCTGTTTAACTCTTCAAAGTAGATTCTTTTTAAGGCAACACGAAAATCCTGTTCTTTCAGCGTGAGGTTTATGGATTTCTCTCCATCACTCTTCTGCAGAAGTTCCTTTGTCAGTGCCGGAAAAATCGTCGTGATCGATTTGTGATATTTTTTATCCTTACCGGTCAGTTCTGTAAACTGCTCATTGACCCATAATATCTTTGCATTATAATCGACGAGTGCATACGGTATTTCAAACTCATTTAAGAGCTGCTTTTGTACTGTTCCGTACTGCGTTGCGAAGTTGATCAGCTCATTAACCAACACCGGCTTATTCCTGACATACACGATCATGGAAACAACAAAATAGATTGCCGTAAATATTGAAAACATAATACCTGACAATATATCTTCCGTATAGATGACAACATTCATACATACCAGAAGAATCGTCATGAACATCGGCCAGTAGAGAGATTTACGAAGTCTCCCTCTGAGCTTTACTTTATTACTTTTCATAGTCTTCTCCTAAATAAAAAGAAACCTACGGCAGGAAATGTGCTCATCACTGCTTACTTTTCCATCCGTCTTGGAATAGTCTTTGCTAACAATTATAGCATTTTGCCCCCTTAAGATAAAGTACTTTTTAAAAAAGGAACCGACGCAGTCACCTCATCTGCCCGATTCCCTTTTCTTTCCATTTGCAGTCTGATCCTGCTGTATTCAGTTCTGGCTCTCCGTATCACGTGGCGCGATCGTCAGATAATTGTCAGTATCCATATCATTGATCAGATTATCCGATAAAATCCTGTCACCGGAAACTTTCGGTTCTTCCCGCACGAAACTCTCCTCGTCGAGTTCATACCCCGTTTCTTCCCTGTAAACAGCGCTGATAAATCCGGATTCCTGTCCACCGCCATAAATTGGAAAAATGATCGTATGCCAGTCATTTTCCATATCTTCACTGATCATTACCGGAGTATGGATCTGCGAAAATGCTCCAAGCACCTCGAACTGACCATTTTCTCCCGGTCTTAAAATAAGTGCCGCATCCCCGCGATTATCAGATGTTGTATCTCCGATCGTGACCGCTACGATCTCATCCGTTCCGTCCTCGTTAAGATCCGTGTAATTATAGTAATACCGTGTCTCTTTGCATTCTTCTTCCGGAATCTGATAATACTCCGTCAGAAATGCTGCAAGATCCGGATATTCCTCATCCTCAGAATATTCTTCCATCACATTGTAGTTTTGTTCGTCCTGCTCTGCCGAAAAGAAATGTTCTTCTAATGTTTTCTCCGTCTGGGTATCTGTCTGTTCCATTGTATTTGCAGTATTTTTTTGTCCGCAGCCTGCCGTACCTGCCAGCACTGTCAGGAAAAATACCATACATAATGTCTTTTTCATGTGTCCTCCACCTGTCCGTACTGCTTACCGTTTTGGTTTATCATATATATTATATGATTCCATGCACAATTCCAAGACATTCTTGCGAAGTTTAAGAAATCCTTTAGACATTTTACTCTTACGTCCAAACCCTACAACAATCTCTGAATCTCCTCCAGCGACGGCATGACACGCAGGGCACCTTTTCTTGTTGTAATGATGGATGCTGCTGCATTGGCAAATGTGAGCATTTCTTTTAACTGCTGTTTTGTAAGGTTATCTAAGCCATACTTTAATATATGGTGCAGGCAGCATGCCCCAAAGGTGTCTCCGGCACCGGTGGTTTCGATCGTGTTTTTCTGTAAAAATGCAGGAACTTCAACCAGCATATCCTTATAATAGGCTCTGCTTCCGTCCTTTCCCATGGATAAAAGGATGAGCGGGATCTGATAGGTCTGCTGCAGCATGTGGATCCCTTCGGTGTAATCTTCTTTCCCGGAAAACCACTGGATCTCATTGTCCGAAATTTTTAAGATATCACAGACGGATAAACCATATGCCATCTGCGTTCTTGCATCTTCCATGTCTTTCCAGAGCGGCTCCCTGATATTCGGATCAAAGGAAAGAATCGCGCCGTTTTCTTTTGCGACTTTAATTGCATGTCTTGTCGCACTTCTGACCGGTTCATTGGTCATGGATAGTGTGCCAAAATGAAAGATTTTTGCATCTGCAATAATGTCATGCCTGACCTCATCCTCCCGGAGCATCATATCTGCACCCGGATTCCGGTAAAAGGAAAAATCGCGGTCGCCGTCCGGCTTTGTCTCAACAAACGCAAGCGTGGTGCGTACATCCTCATCTGTCAGAAGTCCGCTCACATCAATTCCGGCTGATTCCACGGCAGCACGAAGCTGTCTGCCAAAAATATCATTTCCGACTTTTCCTAAAAATGCGGTGCGATGACCTAACTTATTTAACATTGAAAGTACATTACACGGTGCCCCTCCCGGATTTGCCTCATAGACCGGGTTGCCCTGACCGCTGGTGCCGTTTTCTGTAAAATCGATTAATAGCTCGCCGAAAGCGGCTACATCATATTGTTTGTTCATTTATGTGCTCCTTTCTGCTATGTTAAGCTAATGCAAAGTTCTGGTTTGGTTTGTTGGAACGTTGAGAGAACGGCACAGATTTAACGAAGGCACGCTCTCGCTGCCTGTCGCTCGCAGCGGATACTAAGTGAGCAAAATACGCTCACTAAGTACCGGCGGCTCCCCAGCACCTTCTTATAAATCCGTGCCGTTCTCTCAA
>OHRR01000894.1_pt1 | contig 13580 bp, 6 predicted proteins | sample 1578501 | NCBI WGS metagenome assembly OHRR01 (sample SAMEA3879598, study PRJEB24766) | human gut metagenome | biome: human-associated habitat; feature: feces | place: USA | collected 1985/1987
GGAACTTTTTCCAATACGCCAGAAAATACGTGAATATCTTACACGCCCAAAGGAGGTGATTAACATGTTTTCTGAAGCATTAAGGATATTGGATAATAATACTGCCGAACTGATGGCTGACAGGTTTAAGGCACAGCTTGAAAATGCCAAAATTGAAGTAAAGGCTGTAAAACACGAATTAAAAACTACCAGGAAGGAAGTTACAGCAGCCAGACAGGAATTAAAAATCACCAAGCAGGAAGTTAATGCTGCTAAACAGGAAGCAAATGCTGCTAAACAGGAAGTGGATGCTGCTAAACAGAAAGTGGATGCTGCTAAACAGAAAGTGGATGCTGCCAATGAAAGAGCTGAAAACGAAGCTAAGGCCAGGATTGCAGCTGATGCCAAAGTTGCCGAGCTTCAAGCTCAAATCAAAGAGCTTAAAGAAAAGTATGAATTGACGAATTGAACATGTTCTGTCGTCAACATATAATATTTCATGAATTGTCATATAAACAATAGCTATAGTCTGGCAATATACAATACCAACCCGGACATACCACAATGAAAATGGCGGTCAAAAAATGACCGCCATAAAAAATAATAAAAATTTACACACTTTACTTGACAAACTCGGGTTGTTAAATTTACGCTTCACCGAGCGTCACATCAAAACCTGCTATCTTTTTAAGTATTTTTACAGCATCTCTTGTGTCAACTTTTCCGTCGGCATTGACGTCCGATGCTTCAAGGTCGATTGCAAATCCTGTGAATCCCGCAACGTATTTTTTAATTACTACAGCGTCACGGCTGTCGATTTTTCCGTCACCATTGGCATCACCGTAGGTTATTTCAGAAACTGTCTTTATATTAGTCTCTGTTACAAGATATGTACTGAAATGTCCTGTCTCAAAAATCAGAAATCCATTCTGACAAACTGCATTCATATTAGTAAACTTACCTTTTTCATTCACATAATAAACCTTACAGTTCTCTCCCATGTAGCCGTCAGGAACAGGTATTTTAACTGTGACTTTTTCGGACGGCTGAACTGTCTGTCCGCTCTCGTTTTTCAGCGAAATCTCATATGTAACAGATTTTACGTCTTCAGGTTTTACATCTGAATCTTCTATTTTTCCTGTAAAATCAATCTTTGAATATTCCTCATCCGATTCTGTAAGCTGCCTGCTTTCAAGACTAATTTTTTCTTCATTGTCTCCTCCTATTGAAGAATCGTCTTTTGAATATTCTATCTTGATTCCGTCTGTAGTCTCTTTTTCGTTAAGCTCAATAAATCTGATTCCGTTTGCCTCGGCATATTCCTGTGCCTTACTTCCGGCATAGCCTGATATCGTAAAATCATCATATTTTTTATATGTTGCACTCTGTTCATCATAATAATAGCCAAAAGCATAATCCCGTATTGTTGTTACATTTTTAGGAACTGTAATATTTTTAAGATTATCACAATTTTGAAATGCACTTCTTAAAACAGAAGTTAATGTATCAGGCAATACAATATTTGTAAGCTGCGTGCAATATGAAAACATAAAATCCCCTAAAAACCGCATATTTTCAGACAATACCACTTCCTTCAAATTTGAGCAATACTGAAAAACAGCAGGATTAGGACTTGTTATATTTACAGAAAGTTTTACTTTTTCCAATGAAGTACATTTATAAAATACAGCCTCTCCCATGCTTGTCACAGAATCCGGAATTACTACTTCTTTTAGTCCGCTGCATTCTCCAAAAGCATCCGTGCCAATATTCGTAACGCTGTCAGGAATATTTATGCTCTCCAAAGCCTTTGTGCCATAAAATGCAAAATCCCCGATAGTTTTTACTGTATCAGGCACAAAAAATTCTGTATCTTTAATTCCTGCAGGATAACACAGTATTCTTGTCATATTCTTATTATATAAAATCCCTTTTTCAGACATATACTTGTCATTTTGACTGTCTACATTAATTGATTGCAAATCATAACAATACATAAATGCAGCCGCATCTATTTTTGTAACTGACTTTGGAATGTTAATCTTTTTTACATTCCCACTAAACAACAGATTACTATCTATTGTAGTAACTCCTTCTTCTATACTGATTTCTTCAACTCCTGATGCAGGAATACAATAAATTGCACTTGTCATAGCTTTGTTGTATAAAACGCCATTTTTTACAATATAATTGTTATTTGTATCCGAAAGCACTATTTTGGAAAGATTTTTACAACCCCTGAATGTACTGCTTGAAATTATAGCATTATCCGGAAGCTCTATTGATATAAGCGATGTACAATCACCAAACACACCTGAACCTATTGACGTAAGTGATTGTGGCAATTTAATCTGCTCTAGTGACGAACAAAAAACAAATGCCGAACCATCTATCTTTGTAACTCCTTCAGGTATTTCAATGTTTTTTAAGCTCTTACATCTATAAAATGCAGAGTTACCAACAGTAGTTACTGTACCTGGTATACTGATTTCTTCTAATAATTCACAGTCAGAGAATGCATACTGTTCAATGCCTGTTATACCTTCATTTAATATAACTTTTTTTAAATTATTACATTCCCTGAACGTACCATTTTTAATTGCTGTTACACTTCCGGGAACTTGTACCGAAACAAGTCCGTTACATCTATAAAATGCCAACGTCGTAATATTGGTAACACTGTCAGGAATGTCAATATTTTTCAAATTATCAAGTCTTGCAAACGCTTTTTCACCAATGTATACAACTCCCTGTGGTATTTCAATCTCATAAAGATTATTACAATCAGCAAATGCAGAATAATCTATAGTCTTTGTACATTCGTCTACGATTACTTTTTCTGGTATCAGTGAGTTTACCGCACTGACAAGTATTCCATTTTTCACATCGTATAATATTCCGTCTTTGAATATGAAATTATTATTTTCATCCTCAATCTCAACACTTTGTAAAGCATCGCAATCTCCAAAAATTCCGCCTCCTATTGATTCTACACTTTGAGGTATAAACAGGCCTGTTAATGAGATACAGCCTTGAAAGCAGGTTTTTCCTATACTTTTTAGATTTGACGGAAGCTTGATATTTTTTATTTTTTCACAGTTCATAAATACGTAATTACCCATTTTTTGAACCGTTTCAGGTATAATGACTGTATCTGTTTTTTCAGCATCACCAAATGTTATGTATTCAAGATTTGCATCAGCTCCAAAAAGGCTGTCTGATAAAACAGTAAGATTTGATGGAAGCTTTATCTCTTTCAAATCACCGCAAAATCTAAACGCACCCGTTCCAATGCTTGTAACACTTTCAGGAACCGAAAGACTCGTTATTGACCAGCATTGGCAGAAAGCATAGTTTTCAATCGAAGTAATTCCATCAGGAATTTCTATATTTTTAAGACTTTTAAATCCATAAAATGCCGAACTTCCTATAACCGTCACCTTTTTACCGTCTATCTCGGAAGGAATAACAATACTTTCGTCTGTTCCTTTGTATTTTGTTATTTTAACAGTATCATCTGTCAAAATTGTGTAAGTGTACGTTGAATTGCCAACCGTGTAATCATAAGTTGTCTGTGCCGCCTGAACCTGCATAAGTCCTGTCGCTGCACTCTCCTGCCATTTACTGTTTCCTGAATTTGCTCCAGCAAACGGAAATCCTGTAAATACAAGCCCTGCTGACAGTGCAATGCATGCTATGCTTTTACATGTCTTTTTTGTAATTTTTTTTATTCTCATAAACTATCCTCCTGTATTAATTGACATGACGACTCGCAGCCGCCATATCAATATTATTATATTTAAACTTTCATTACGCTTCACCGAGCGTCACATCAAAACCTGCTATCTTTTTAAGTATCTTTACGGCATCTCTTGTGTCAACTTTTCCGTCGGCATTGACATCTGCTGCATCAAGGTCGATTGTAAATCCTGTGAATCCCGCAACGTATTTTTTAATTACTACAGCGTCACGGCTGTCGATTTTTCCGTCACCATTGGCATCACCGTAGGTAACATCATCTGAAGATACCAAATTAGTCCTAGTCACAAGATATGTGCTGAAATGTTTTGTTGTAAACACCACATATCCTGACTGATACTCCGCATTCATATTGGTAAACTGTCCTTTTTCATTAACATAGTAAACTTTATAATCTTTGCTATTATAATCTGAAAACACTGGTATCTTTACAAGAACATTCCCATCCGGCTGCACTGTCACGCCGCTTTCATTTTTTAATGATATTTCGTAAGCAATAAATTGTACTGTATCAGGTTTTATACCTGTATCTTCTATTTTTCCATCAAAATTAATTTTTGCATATTCAGGGTCACTATTTGAAAGTTTTTTTGTCACAAGACTTATACTTACGTCTTCTTCTCCTATTGTAGTATCATTTGTATATTCAATTTTTATTCCGTCCTCAGAACTTACACTTTTTATCTCTATAAATTCAAAGTTATTATCATTTGCATATCTTTGTGCTGTACTTCCATCTGCTCCATATATTTTAAAATTTTCTTTTTTTACCAAACCTCCATTATCCAAAATATATCCAAATGCCATCTCGCCAATATCATTAACATCCGATGGTATTGTAATACTTTCAAGATTAATGCAGTCAACAACAGCATAATTACTAATATATTTAACACTTTCAGGAATATTTAGTTTTTTAAGATTATGACAGCTTGTGAATGTATCTGGATATATTTGTTCCAGATTTAATGGCATAATAACATTTTCAAGACTAAAACAGTCATAAAACATGGTATCCTCAAGCACTTTCATATTTGACGAAAGCTTTACATTTTTCAATAATTTGCAATCCAGAAAGACACCCGACGCCATTTCTTGTACTGAATCTGGAATTTCAATATTTTCTAAATTATCACATGCAATAAATGCATTGCTTCCTATGTTTGCCAAACCTTCATTTAGTTTTACATCTTTTAGATTTTTACACCCATTAAATGCCATTGATCCTATTGATTTTACATTTGAAGGAATATCTATTGATGTCATTTTATCATTTCCAGCAAATGCAGCCTCTCCTATTGTAACAGTTTTGTCACTTATAACATACGAATCTGTTTTATTTGCAGGAAAAACAATTAACCTTGACAAGTCTTTACTATATAAAACACCATCAATACTTCTGTATAAAGTATTATTATCAGATATATTTATTGCTTTTAGATTTTCACATTCACTCATTCCTAACGAATTATATTGATTATATTTGAAATCCACAAGACTTTCCGGCAATGTAATTATTTCAGTATTTATACAATCAAGTAAAATTTGTGCATCTATTTCGGTAACTCCATCTTTAATTATAAAATTTTTCTGTTTGCTTCCAGAAGTATATGTAACAAGATTATTTGTGTTTTTTTCATATATAGCATCATTATCAATAATGTAATTAGCGTTTGAAACCGTCAGATTGATTTTTTCAAGATTAATACATCCTTTAAAAACTCTCTCCCCTATTTTCTCTATATTATCAGGCAGCGTAATCACTGTTAATGATGAACAGCCGCTAAATGCGTAATCCTCTATAGTTTTTACACTCGATGGAAAACTAATATCTGTAAGCGACATACAGTTATAAAATGTACCATTTTTAATATTTGTAAGTTTTGATGGAAGTTTTACCTTTTTTAACCTGCTACAGCCACTAAATACATAATCTCCGCTTATCTCTACTAAATTTTCTGGTATACTTATCTCTATAAGACTACTACAATTTTTAAAAACATGACTATCAATCTGCGTAAGATTTTCTGGCAGCTTAACACTTTCAAGAGAAGAACATCCCTCAAATGTTGAATAACGTAATCTTGTAATATTATCTGGAATTTCTATTTCTTTTAATGAACTACAATTTCTAAATGTTGCAGCTCCTATAAATGTTACTGTAGATGGTATATTTATTGATTCAAGGTTCTCGCAAGAATCAAAAGCAAAAGGATCCAATGTTGTAACACCTTCAGGTATACTCACTTTCTCAATTGAAGAATTGTAACTGGTAAAATTCGAACCTATTGTACTTACTTTTTTATCATTAATTTCAGCTGGAATGATTAATTCTTTTGCCGTTTTTACACATTCAGTAAGTTTTATTGTTCCATCATTTAATTCTTCATATTTAAAAGTTGTATTTCCATCTGAATATTGTAATGAATCAGCCGCCAAAACACTTACAAGATTTGTCTCCAATTTTTTTTCATCATAGGAAGCCGTATGTGGTATTCCTGTAAATACAAATCCTGCTGACATTACAATGCATGTAATGCTCTTACATATTCTTTTTAATCTCATTATACATTCCTCCTATGCTTATGCCGCTCCAAGTGTCACATCAAAACCTGCTATCTTTTTAAGTATCTTTACAGCATCTCTTGTGTCAACTTTGCCGTCAGCGTTGACATCCGACGCTTCAAGGTCGATTGTAAACCCTGTGAATCCCGCAACGTATTTTTTTATTACTACAGCATCACGGCTATCGATTTTTCCGTCACCGTTGGCATCACCGTAGGTTATTTCGTTCATTCTGCCCTCAATGAATGTGAATCCGTTATCTTCGGCATATTTCTGTGCTGCTGAGCCTGCTTCACCGTAAATTGTGAAACCATCTGATTTTTCAAAACCATTGTCACCAAATACATATCCAAAAGCTTTTTCTCCTATATACACAACACTTTTCGGTATATATATTGATTTCAATTCTTCACAGTTTAAAAATGCTTCGTAATCAATTCTTATTAATCCATCATTTAATTCTATTTTTTTTATTTTACTGCCTCGAAATCCACCCCCTCCTATAATTTTTACCGTAGACGGAAGAATTACTTTCTCACAGTCAATCGTATTAACATCTCCAATCTTAATTACTTTTAGCCCGTTCAAAGTTTCCGGTATATTTAATATCTTACTTCCTATATAATCGCTGGCAATAATATATGCTCCGTTTCCGGGAATATTATATTTTAAAAATGTATACTCTCCTGATTGTTCTTTGACTGAAAATAATACATTACTACGCATCAGTTTAATACGTTCATTATTTTCATTTAATATGTAATTTCCTTCTTCGTCCTTCAAATCCCATAATGAATCGGAAGAACACGGCTCGCCCAATGTATACGTCCACTCAACACCTGTTTCGTTGTATATATTTTTAAAAGCCGAACTGCATGCAGCAAAAAAAACCTCCGGATATTCATAATACTCAAAATTTTCATATACAATAACCGCTTTAGATATATTATTTTTTAAAAGTTCAATGATTTTATCCGAAACTATTTTTGTTATCTCTTCTTTGCTTAATGTATTTTCCTGTTCCAATGTAATATATACATCATAAAAATTATAATAATCCGAATCGTCGGCATATTCCAATGCTTTAAATGTAAGATTTTGCGAATGTCTCTGTGAAAATGTTTTATATGGCATATTTACAAATGCTGTATTTATGCTGTTCACTCCTGCCGTGTCACCAAAATGATCTTTATCGATTCTTATTGAATCATCACTCCATGTAAGGTCCGATAAGTACCATTTACCATTGTCTAACTTTACTGCATTCCACGCATGTCCGCCGCCATCTGCATATCCTGACAACAATATCGTATCTACACCAATGTAATTAAGATATAGCTGTGCTGCCTTCGCATATCCCTCACATACAAAATCTTTCTTCTCCACACTTCCCATAATACTATGTGTATAATATTGTGTATTTTCATCATCACCGTAATAGTAATCTGAATTCAGACAGATTTCATCAAATACAGCAGTCTGCTTTTCATAATTTGTTGCATATTCTTTTGTCAAATCATAATATTCATGAATTCTTTTTTCTATAAGTTTCCTACATTCTGCTCTTCTTAACTTGTCCCGATAATTTACTGACCACGAATCATCACGGTTTAAGATATATATTATAATATCATCATCATTTTTAATTGTAATTCCCGCTCTTGCAGTTGTATAATCGGTATTTCCGTCTTCATCGTCACCTGTTGAATACATTGAATATAAAAAATAAAATATCGGCATGTCTTCATACAAAGCCGTTTCAACTATTGCGTACTCATCTTCAGTGAGATTATAGTCACTTTTATGCAGTAATTTATCTATACACCACTCATATTCATTATTACTGCTGTCATTTTCATCTTCCCAAAACAAATAATATGTAGCTTCCAGCTCTCCGTTATAAAAATCCCAGCATATATCCCTTAAATCTTTATAATATCGCTGCATGGTCTCACCAGAATCCCAAGTTGCAAGCTGATTGTAGCAATATAAATAACTTGTGCTTTCAGGTGTTATCTCAGGGTACTTGTTTTCCGTTTCATTATCCGAAATCGTCACTGTGTCATTTTCAGGATAAGTGGTTTGTGCCGCATACGCCCTATATCCAAGCCCACCGAACATACCCGAAAATATCAGTAACACTGCCATCGCTGCCGAAAGAAATTTAATTATAATTTCCTGTCTGATACGCATAAATCAATCCTCCTTTTATCTTATAAATACAGTTTTATATGTTATAAATGTTTTTCATTTATGCCGCTCCGAGTGTCACATCAAACCCAGCAATCTTTTTAAGAATCTTAACAGCATCTCTTGTGTCAACTTTGCCGTCGGCGTTGACATCCGACGCTTCAAGGTCGATTGTAAATCCTGTGAATCCCGCAACGTATTTTTTGATTAATACAGCATCGCGGCTGTCGATTTTTCCGTCGCCGTTGGCATCACCATAGGTACATCCGTTCTGTGTACCTGCTGTCACTGTACATGTAACTATTTTACCATCAAGCCCGGCATATATAGTTGCTATGCCATCTGCCTTTGCTGTAACATTACCATTATCATCTACTGATATGATATCAGGATTACTACTCACCCACTCCGGCTTATTTCCCAAATCAGATTTATATGATAAAAGAATATTTTTTGTATCACCTGTATTTATGGCACATGTCTTATCTGTAAGCTCCAAAGTGCTCTGTGATTGAATATCAATTATTTTTGTTGATGTACTTCCATCAATCTTTATCTTGCCTTGTTTTATAACAAATTCTGTTATTTCACCAAAGTTATCTTCATTATCTGCATTAAAGATTATTTCCTGCTGTGATAGATTATCAAGATTAATTTTGTACACTTTTTGGGGCGTTGCAACATACATATAATTTTTATATGTAAACATATTCAAAATACTTTCATCAAACACTTTTATTGTTGATTCTTCTGAACCATCCAGCTTTGCCATACATACTCTGTCTTCATTATATATATAATACCAATATCCGTCATAATAACTGAATTTTTCTGCTTTTATATTATTTAACAATGTTCCTTCCAGATTAAAAGTTTTATTACATTCAGGTGCACCACTCCAGTCATGATGTCTCAGCGAAAGAAATTCATCATCACTTTTTATAAAATATCTTAATCCATACACGCCTTCATTATAATCATCACTCCCACGGTCGTCCCATGTTGCATCAAGGTGATAATAATTTCCGTTAAGATATACCACATTCCACTGATGACTCATTTTTGATGATGACGCATAAAAATTTTTTATCCCATAAATATTAAGCATATACTTCATAAAATTAGCATAACCGGCACATACTGCTTTACCATTTACAACACCAAACTTTGTAAAACTTACTGCCGGAACTGTCTGTGCCATATAATTATAGAAATCATATTCACACTCTCTCATCTCCCAGTTATATATTGCCAGCGTTTTTTCCAAATCTGTCATATCTGATTGAATCTGTCCTGTAAGAGATGATATACGTCCCTTAAACGTTAGATAATCTTTTATAATCAAATCATTATCTCTTTTTCCTGATTTGTTTAAAAATTTTTCATCGGCTGCAAAATAGAAATAATACATTTTTCCCTCTTTCACAGCTGAAATAAAACTTGTAACCCACCAATATTGAGGGTTTCCATCTCTCAACATTTCAGCATAATTATCAATTTCATTTTTGCTGCTTTCAGGTATCTTTAAATCAGCAAGATAAACATAAAATCCTTTATTAAGATTATTTATCGTATTATATTCAAGCCTCTCTTTAATAATCTGCAACTGTTCACCTTTTTCAAGGCGTAATTGAAGGCTATTGTAATCTAATTTTGCCTGTTCTTTATTAATCGAATAATCTTTGTTTTGATATTCGCTTTTTATATATATAAATATTGATTTTATCTGAGTATCTGTCTGTACATACGATGGATAAAATTCATTCACCCAGTAATAATTTTCATTGTCATATTGAAGTGTATAAAGATATGACTCAAGTTCATTTTTAATATCCATGGTAATATTTAATTGCGTAATACCAAGGTTTATATATGAATTATTTACCGAATTACTCTTTTTATCTATCATCTCGGTAAGGACCTCTTTCCACTCTCCTTTGTTCAATCTGTCCTGAAGTGTTATATAATCGGCTTTTGCCTGCTCTTTATTTATTGACCAATCATCATTAACATATTCTGACTTAACCGTATACCATATATATGTGTAATCTCCCTGCGTGCCAATTTGTAATCTTTTAAGCCAGTAATAATCTTCCAATTTCAAAAGTTCTGTCATATAGACATTTACTGTATCAAACTCATCACTGCCTATTCCGAGTGAAGTTATATTACGTCCATACATACGATTTTCATCACGACTAAATGATTTTGTTATATTATCTATCTCTTTTTTTATACCGCTTTGCCATTCTGATGCCGCCCAAACCTGCACTACACATGTTTGTTTTAAAATCTCCGGACATCCCGTAAATACCAATCCCGCCGCCAGCATTGCACATGCCGCACGTTTAATTGTCTTTTTATATGTGTATGCTTTTCCCATAACATTCCCCATTTCAAAAATATTCCTATAAAAAAAGCGGACGAAAGTTTCCCTCCGTCCACCTTGTCTTTATAATTATTAAAATTTTACATCTGATGTTTCTTACACTTTATATTAATAATTACTTAGCAGCTTTTCTTGACTTTTCAACTATTACTACTGCAGAAGCCATCATCATTATTACTGCCATAATCATTACATAAATTGATGTATCACCTGTGCTTACTGATGCATTATTATCTGTTGAGGCATCTCCTGATGGTGTTGTGCTGTCATTATTTGTGTTTCCGTTATTTCCATTATCAGGTGTTTCTGCCTTTTCTGCTATAGTTATTGCTGTCTTTGATGTGATTGTCACTCCGTCTGCTACCCATTTTCCATCCTTGTAAACTTCACGGTTGTATACAACCTTAAGTTCATAATCACCTGCATTAGCTACTGCAAATGTTGCTGTATAAGGTGCAGATGTCCATTCACCACTCGGATTAATGCTCCATTTTGCAGGTACATATCTCATATCGCCTGCCTGAGGATTTACATTATCCATTCCGATGCCTATAGCAGTAAATGTAATATCTTCGCCCTTTGTATACTGTGATGCCAAAGGATTTTCTGCCTTTTCATCTTTAACTTCCGTTTTTAATGATTCCAGTTTTGGAATTGTTACTTTTTCTGTCTCGCCGCATACAGTACATGTTCTTTCAAGAATACCATCTTCTGTTTCCGTTGCGTCTTTTTTTATAACATAATCGCTATATTTGTGGCCTGTTGCAGGGATTTCTTCTGTTGAAAGCACCTTATCGCACACGCTGCACTTTGTTACTTTTTCGCCTGCTGTTGTGCATGTTGCTTTCTTTGTTATCTCTGTTACTGCTGTATGTTTTCCTGTTGCCGGTATCTTTACCTCTTCTACCTCGTTACATACACTGCATGTTCTTCTCTTTAATCCGTCTTTTGAACATGTTGCCTCTGTCACTACTTTGTATTCGCCGAACTTGTGGCCTGTTGCAGGAATTTCTTCTGTTGAAAGCACCTTATCACACACGCTGCACTTTGTTACTTTTTCGCCTGCTGTTGTACATGTTGCTTTCTTTGTTATCTCTGTTACTGCTGTATGTTTTCCTGTTGCCGGTATCTTTACCTCTTCTACCTCGTTACATACATTGCATGTTCTTCTCTTTAATCCGTCTTTTGAACATGTTGCCTCTGTAACTACTTTGTATTCGCCAAATTTGTGGCCTGTTGACTTAACTGTCTTTGTATCAATTAATTCGCCGCATTTTTTACATCTGACTTCCGTTACGCCGTCCTTTGTACATGTTACAGCTTCTTTTACAACTTCTTCTGTATCTGCATGCTTGCATAATACTTTTACATAAGAGTTTTTTGAATTTACCGTTATCAAATCACCATCAAAATTAGAAGGTACTAAATCTGTTATTTTTAACTCTGTATTTCCTATTGCGGCACCATCTTTAATTTTAAATTCTACTGTATACAATTCTCCGCTCTTTTTGTTCTCTTTTGCCATTGCAACTGCATAAGATACAAAATTTGTTATTTTTTCATTAGCATTTTTATCTCCCAATATAACTACATCTTCGATAAATACATCTTCCGATAACGTTGTCTTTACTAACTCCAACACATCCGGATCATAATACATTCTGAATTCAAATCCCGCTGTTCCCTGATTATTGTTATATGATACAGTTACTTTTACTGTATCCCCTTCATAGCCCTGTGCTGAAGTTACAGCAAGCTCTCCTACGTTTGCATCGCTTGCAAATGCGTTGCCCGTTGACACAAGAACTGTTGTTGCAATAAGGCATACGCTTAAAAATGCAGCTATAAATGCTTTGCTTTTTCTCTTCATTTTTTAACTCCTCCTGTTTTCCCTGATTTTTTCTTTATTAAAAGCAACAATGCCATAATTGCAATTACTACTACAGCTATAACAATTACAATTATTACATTCGTTGATTTAACCGTATCTGATGAATTTACCTCTATTAAAGAAACACTATTTTCTTCTGTACCGTTTATATTTTTACTGTCCGATTTATCCATGCTATCTGATTTATTTATACTGTCTGATTGACCTTTAACTCCAGCCTGTTCTTCCGGCGTATTCTGTAAATTCTGTTTGTTTTGTATATTCTGTGCGTTCTTATCTAAAAACTGTACTTTTATGTCTGTATTGACATCTTCAAGATTAGAATCGCAAGCGTCAAACTCATCAATATAAACCGACTCATAAGTTAATTCTTTCTCATTCTCACGATTTATTTTAAAGGTTATAGAAAACACAGTTCCCGTGTCTTTACAATTCTTTGCCTGTGCATATGCGTATCCCACAAATCCGTCCCCGTCGGGATTTATAATTGATGATTTAAAACTATCCAAAGTTTCATCAACCGAAACAATACTTAATAAACTGCTGTCATAGCACAGCTTAAACGACATTCCCGCAATTCCGGGATTTGATACCATCTCAAGCTTTACATTAACAGTATCCCCTTCATGTAAAATCTCCAAAACCACCGATGCCGAACCTGCTGCTGTCACCGATTTTACAGGTATTGCCATCACTGCCGTGATTACACATAAAACTATCACGCAGATTCGTTCTAACAATCTTTCTAATTTATTTTTAAAAAACATCTTTTCTCCAAAAATAATATTTTATACCAAATTTATTTTA
>OHRR01000901.1_pt1 | contig 13463 bp, 6 predicted proteins | sample 1578501 | NCBI WGS metagenome assembly OHRR01 (sample SAMEA3879598, study PRJEB24766) | human gut metagenome | biome: human-associated habitat; feature: feces | place: USA | collected 1985/1987
TGATATTCAGTATTAAATAGATAGAAAATTATACACATTAATTATAGCAAACCGTAACGACTACGCCTTGTAGCGGTTTGCCTGCCGTATCGGATACAGTGCCTCTTACGGTAGCGGCTTGCGCTATCCAAGTGGATAACGCAAGTAAAAGCGTGAATGATAAGAATTGTTTCTTCATCGTAATTTTTTTTATGATTTGAATATAGAATATGTTAGTTAGAATTTATAACGTACGCCGATTTGAATCTGCCAAGGGTTTCCGTTCATATTGGATACACCCGTGTTTTTGTTTACGTTATATACGTATTGCTTCTTCTCCGCGTCAAAACTCTTGATGGAGTAGATATTCTGCTTGCCTAGATTATGTCCGGCACCCCAGTCCTTGTTCAGCATATTCAGGAAATTGAAAAAGTCTATCGAGGCCTCGATGGAATGAGTCTTATAGATCTTGAAGTTCTTGTTCAAGCGCAAATCGAAAGTACCGTAGAAGCCATTTACGCCACCGTTACGCTCGGCAACCTTCCCATAGTTTTTACGGATATAATCTTTTACGCTCTTCTCCGCTTCCGGGTTGTCCAAGATCGCTTGGATACCCTCACGAAGATATTGAGGCGTATTACTATCGTTCGGGTCATAGATATAAGCCAAGTCGTTGGATGATACGAAATCACCGTTCATATTACCACTAACCGCTAAAGAGTAGCGGGTTCCACCGATCCCGGAGAAACGCAAGCCTACGCTGATTCCCCAGAAAGAAGGAGCCGTACCGTAGAATACGACCTTATGGCGGAATTGGTTGTCCGAGTAAGTCATGGTACTCAAATCACGAGGATCATCTTTTACCATCAAGGCTAGAGTCGCTGTATTCGCTACGTTACCGTTGTAAGAGGTGTTATCCTTGGAATCGTTCCACGTATAGCTGAAAGAAAGCTCGCCATCCTTGAAATAACGCCAAGTTCCATCTACCACGAACGCATATTGGTTGATTTTTCCATCGCTGATTAATTCCAGCACACGGCCTACCTTATCACTTTTACGTCCTTGCATCCAGTCGGTAGCTCCGTTCTTGGTATTGATACTCTCGGCGGGGACGAACACGCCACGATTCCCCTCGGCGGCGATACGGAAGTAAGGCTCATCCACCATATTACGGTCTACGTACATATAATTATGGCGTGCCCAGTTGGCGTAAGCACTGATACCTACCCGCAAGCGATCGGAGAAGAAATGCGTGTAGCTGGCGTTCAACTTATATACTACCGGTACACGGGCATCCTTACTATTCATATTGATCGTGCTGATCTTTTGGATATTCGGGTTGTTGAATAAATCAACGCCCGGAGCGGTAGAAGGATCTTTGCGGTATGCCGGGAAATTCGGTGTCGGAACCAAATTGCCTTGTATATCCACGGACGCTACCTTCGTACCGTCGAACAGCATATTGTTGATCATGGAATAGTTGTTTAAATCCGAACCGAAGATACCGGCGCCAAGGCGGATAATATCTTGATGTTTATCATTCACGTCCCACGTGAATTGAACGCGGGGTTGCAACTGGAAGGTGGAGATTACGTTGTCCGTACGTAAGCCTAGTTCGTCATAAACAGTCTGGTTAAAGTTCGCGTGGTTGAAATAACGGGTATAATCCGCACGGATACCGGCCATGACCTCGAATCCGGTGAAAAGCTTCGTTTGTAATTGTCCGTAGATAGCGGAGTTCAAGGTATTCATCTTTACGGTAGGATCATCTACCAAGGCGATTTCCCGGGCATAGCGGTAAGGAGTCATATGCTCGAAATTATCCAGTCCCGTGAAATAAAACCGTCCGTTCATCTCACTACCGTAGAGTGATTTCATATTGGTGTACATGAAGTCCGCTCCGAATGTATAGTTGATGCGGTCCGTATTATAATACATATTGTCTACCAATTGAAGTACATTATCCTTAAAATGTTCGGGAGCGTAGCGTTGACCTCCAAGTTGGATGGAAGTGTACATGCTTTTGTCACCAGATATAGATTCCACGTTCTCTACGATTGCTCTTGGGATATTAGAGCTTGGCAATTGCTTGTTCGGGGTCGTGGCCTCGTAAACCAAGAAATGTTGAAGCTTCAACTCGTTGGTCAGCTTTGGGCTTAATACCGAGCGTAAGGTAGCGAGTAAGCTGTTGTTATGCGATTTGCGGTCGATCCAAACCTCGTAAAGATTGATACTGGAGTTATCGCTCTCGCTCTGTTTATTATCCTCGTTGATGAAATTATTGCGAATGGTTAACAAGTTGGTTGCGTTCAACTGCCAGTCGATACGGGCGAAGACCGCGTTCGTCTGCTTCTTCTTGCCGAACTCCCCGAATTGAGGATCATTGGAGACTCCGTATTTAGTACGGGCGATATCCAGATAACGGTCTAGCGTAGATTGAGTGACATTATAGCGAGACTCGTCCGCCGCCGTCTTGATATCCGCTATATAAATCGGACGGGAATCCTGTTGGTGATCCCATACGACATAGAAGTGCGCACGGTCTTTCACGATCGGGCCTCCCAAAGAGAAACCATATTGATAGGTAGAGAAGTCGGAAGTCGATTTATTTCCCCGTATATCATAGGAGCTGGATAACCAATCGGCACGACCGAATCCGAATACACTTCCGGTGAAAGTATTGGTTCCTGATTTCGTGACAGCGCTCACGGTACCGCCCCCGGAACGTCCGTTGGTCACGTCATATTGATTGGTTACCACCTCAAATTCGCGGACGGCTTCCATGGATATCGTATAAGCGCCGGAAGTCGTTCCGCTCGCTACGGTTCCTTTAGCCGTCATACCGTCGATGGTGTAATTCGTTGAGGATGATAATTGCCCGGCGATATTTCCTCCGCTACTCAATGGCGAGAGATCCATTAGGGATGTGAAGTTACGGCCGTTTACCGGAAGCTTCGTGATATTTTGAGCGGAGATAGATGTTGCCGCACCGATCTTCGGAACCATGTTCTTCAAGGAATTAGCGACTACCTCGACGGCTTGGATCTCCACCGATTCCTCCGCTAGCTTGAAATCCACTCGAAGCATATCCCCTTGGTTCAATGCGTATCCTGTCTTTTTCTGTTCCCCATAACCGATATAAGACGCTGTAACGGTATAAGGAGAACCTAGCGGAAGCTGCTTGATGGTGTATTCTCCTTTATCGTTCGTGATAGAGCCCGTGAAGAATCCGGTAGATTCATTCTTGACTTGGATCGTGGCTCCGATCACTGATTCCCCTTTATTATCCACGACCGTACCGGTGATAATGGCTTGCGTTCCTTGTGCGAATAGGAGAGCCGGTAAGCAATTAAAAAATAACAAACAGGCAAGTAACCTGCAAGTAATGCGTTTGTTAAACATCCTCATGATAATCTTTTTAAAATTAAACCTAAATATCTTTTACGGCGCAAAAGTAAGTGTCCGGTTTTGCAAAGAGATTACATCCGTGTGTAGGTTTAAATAAAGAAAAAAGCCTAATGAAGGATATCCATTAGGCTCAACGAGAAAATTATAAATGTGTCTATAAAAAAGAAGGTTAGTCCTCGTCCAAAGTCTTGATAATGGTAGATGCTATCTTGGATGAACTCTTGCGGCTGCTCTTTCTGAGTTTATCCGGGTTCTCAAGATTCATGCAGGTAAAGAAGTTATTCCCCCTATATACCTCATTTTTATCTTTGTCGAATAAGGTATAGCTGACGATATGGAAAAGCGTGCGCAAGGGTTGGTCTTGCCATTTAAGATAATGCTGGTTTAATACTAGCAGATAATCAGCGTCAGCATTATCCAATACCTTTTGTAACTCTTCGGTCGGCACGGCTGAAAGATCGGAATAGCAATCCTCGCTCTCCCCGTTAACCTTGATCTCATTCAGTACCTGTCCGGTCACTTGTGTAGCGTTTGCCGGAATAAACTTGCAATCTCCGTTCTTTACGGATGCGGCGATATTCTCGGCGATGATCGTATTATACGTTTGGTCGATACTATCCGCTTTCATACCGGTCTCTTCGGCGATCATCCCATTGTAGAAATAGTTTGATTTCACGTTATCGTGCAAACCTACGATGAGAATTTGCTTTGCATGATAATTGTCACCTTCTTTCTTACTTTCTTTAGCGTTCGCTGCTATAGAAGCTACGGCTAAAAAGAACATAACCGTAAAGATTCTGATTTTAAATAACCTTTCCATGATTCTTCTATTAAATTCTGTGTCTATTAATTTCGGAGGCAAAGATATTAGCGGGGTGTTGCAGGGATATTACGGTTGTATAAAGTAATAGTTACCGATAATCCCCCCTGTACCGGCTTGGATATTAAAATCGTGGATTCGTTGTAAAGTCTATTCTACCGTGTGGATGAGTTCAATCAAAAGGCGGTTACCAAGAAACTTTAAGGAGATATAGAAACAAGGGTTGTTTTTAAGGTTCAAAGAACGCTAAAAACAACCCCTGTTATTTTTACTTATTATTCTCGATCCACTTGCGAGCGTTCACGAACGCCTCGATCCATGGAGTGACCTCGTCGTTCTCCTTACGGTCGGCGGGGTAATAACCGCACTGCCAAGGGAAGATCGCACGTTCGGGGTGAGGCATCATGGCTAAATGGCGGCCGTCCTTTGAGCAAACACCGGCAACGGACCAAGGAGAACCGTTCGGGTTGGCGGGATAGCCATCGTAGTTGTATTTAGCGATGATGTTGTACTCCTTCTCCTCGTAGGGGAACTCGAACTTACCTTCACCATGAGCTACCCATACACCCAACTTCGTGCCGCTCAAGGAGCCGAACATTACGGAGTTGTTTTTCGGGATCTCCAAGCTAACGAAGTTAGACTCGAACTTATGGGAATCATTGTGAACCATCTTATGCTTTTTCTCGTGCTCCGGATAAACCAAGCCTAACTCGGCCATCAACTGGCAACCGTTACAGATACCCATGCTCAACGTATCTTTACGTGCGTAATAGTTGTCGATCGCTTTCTTGGCTTTCTCGTTATACAAGAAACCGCCGGCCCAGCCCTTGGCGGAACCTAATACGTCGGAGTTGGAGAAACCACCGCAGAATACGATGAAGTTTACATCCTCCAAAGTCTCACGTCCGCTAGCCAAGTCCGTCATATGGACATCCTTCACGTCGAAACCAGCCAGATACAAGGCGTAAGCTGTCTCACGCTCGCATTGCGTACCCTTCTCACGGATTACCGCAGCCTTGATGCCGTTCGGAGCGCGGCGTTCGGCTGAGAGTCCGTAAGAAGAAAGCTTTCCGGTAAAGTCCTTGTGGAACTTGTACTGTACGGGCTGCATCTTATAGTTCTCGAAACGGTTTCCGGCACAAACGCTTCCGCTCTGCTTTACATCCAGTTTATAAGAAGATTCGTACCATACGTCACGCATATAGTCGATGCCGAAGTGATATTGGATGCCGTCTTTCGATACCAATACATGGCGCTCGTCGGTCGGTTTGGCGATGATGGCGAAACCTACGCCAGCTTCTTCCATCAACTTTTCGAATGCCTTCTTGTCCTTTACCTGAACCAAGATACCCGGATTCTCGGCAAACAGGATCTTCACGATATCGCTCTCGGAGATCTTATCCAAGTTGACATCCAAACCACCCTCTACGTTGGCGAAGCACATCTCTAACAGGGCGGTGATCATACCTCCCGCTGAGATATCGTGTCCGGCAAGGATGAGTCTCTTCTCGATCGCATCTTGTACGGCGTTGAAAGCGTCACGGAAGTATTCCGGATCTTTCACGGTCGGAACCTCATTACCCAGCTTGTTCAAAGCTTGAGCGAAAGCGGAACCACCCAACTTCAAGGTATCGAAAGAGAAGTCTATATAATAAATGTATGTATTCTTGTCTTGAGCTACTACCGGGGAGACGATTTTCTTGATATCGCTAACCTCTGCACCTGCGGAGATAATCACCGTACCCGGGGCGATCACCTTATCGTCGCCATATTTCTGCGTCATGGATAAGGAGTCCTTACCGGTCGGGATATTAATACCTAAGCTGCAAGCGAAGTCGGAAGCGGCTTGTACGGCTGTGTACAGACGGGCATCCTCACCTTCGTTACGGCACGGCCACATCCAGTTGGCACTTAAGGATACGCTCTCCAACTTATCTGTCAGCGGAGCGAATACGATATTGGTCAATGACTCGGCGATTGCCATAACGGAACCGGCGGCCGGATCAACCATGGCTACCTGGGGAGCGTGACCGATAGAAGTTGCGATACCAGCTTTCCCGCGGTAATCCAACGCTACGGCACCTAAGTCGCTCAACGGCAATTGTAATTCACCTTGACATTGCTGGCGGGCGATCTTACCGGTTACGGAACGGTCTACTTTGTTTGTTAACCAATCCTTGCAGGCTACGGCCTCCAATTGAAGTACGTTCTCCAAATAATGGTGAAGTTCGGATTCTTTGTAAACAACCGGTTGATAAGATTCAGTGACCGTATGGTCTGTCATAACCGTTCTAGGCGGTTTACCGAACATATATTCCAGCTTGATATCGATAGGTTTTACGCCGTCCGCTTGTTCGAAGACAAACTTCATGTCGTTAGTAGTCTCGCCTACCACATACATCGGGGCACGTTCACGATCTGCGATACGTTTTACACGGGCTACATCTTCTTCTTTCATCAATAAGCCCATGCGCTCTTGGCTCTCGTTTCCTACGATCTCCTTCGCTGAGAGAGTCGGGTCACCAATTGGCAATTTGCTCATATCGATGTGTCCGCCGGTAGCCTCCACCAACTCAGACAAGCAGTTGAGGTGTCCACCCGCACCATGGTCATGGATAGAGACGATCGGGTTCTCGTCAGACTCGGCGATCGCACGGATCACGTTAGCCGCACGTTTCTGCATTTCCGGGTTGGCACGCTGTACGGCGTTCAACTCGATACCGCTTGTATATTGCCCCGTGTTTACGGAAGAGACGGCTCCACCACCCATACCGATACGGTAGTTATCGCCACCGATCACGACCACTTTCTCGCCCGGTTCCGGATCGCCCTTCAAGGCATCGCGCATATTTGCGAAACCTACACCGCCGGCAAGCATGATTACTTTGTCGTAAGCGTATTTCTTATCGTTCTCCGTGTGCTCGAAAGTCAATAAAGAACCACAGATAAGCGGCTGGCCAAATTTATTACCGAAATCGGAAGCGCCATTGGAAGCCTTGATCAAGATCTGCTCCGGAGTCTGGTATAACCAAGGACGAGGGTCTAGGACTTTCTCCCATTCGCGAGCGCCTTCCGTACGAGGGTAAGAGGTCATATAGACCGCTGTTCCCGCTATCGGCAAGGATGCCTTACCACCGCCCAGACGGTCACGAATCTCACCACCTGTTCCGGTAGCGGCACCGTTGAACGGCTCAACGGTTGTCGGGAAGTTATGCGTCTCGGCTTTCAAGGAGATAACCGTCTTGATATCTTTTACGGCGAAGAAATCGGGTTTGTCACCGGATAGGGGAGCGAATTGCTCTACCGTCGGTCCTTCATTGAACGCTACGTTATCTTTATAAGCGGAAACCAATTTATTAGGGTTCTCGGCGGAAGTTTTCTTGATCAAGTTGAACAAGGAACTTTCTTTTTCCTCGCCGTCGATGATGAATACACCTCCGAATATTTTATGTCGGCAGTGTTCCGAGTTTACTTGGGAGAAACCGAACACCTCGCTATCGGTCAACTTACGTCCCAACTTCTGGCTTACCTCGTTCAAGTAAGCGATCTCCTCTTGGCTTAGAGCCAAGCCCTCTTGTTGGTTGTACACTTCCAAATCCTCAATGTAGACAATAGGATCCGGTTTTTTACTGATCGTGAAGATCTCCTGATTCAAGCCATTGTAGATACGTTGCAACATCGGATCGTGATCCGCATCGCCAGAAGAAACAGGAAAATATTCCTCAATACGGGAAATACCGGTCAGGCCCATGTTCTGGGTAATTTCAACGGCGTTCGTACTCCACGGGGTAATCATTTCCCGGCGTGGCCCTACGTACCAGCCTTCCAATGTTTCTGATTGAACAGGAGTCGCCTCGCTAAACAACCAAACCAGTTTTTGAGTGTCTTCAGGAGAGAAAGCGTGTGCGGCCTCTACAGCCAGCACCGTCTTTGTTGAAGATTGAAAGAATAGAATCATATCGTTGATTTATTAGTATTTATCACGAAATAACGAATAAGCCTCTTTTAGAGAGTGCAAAGATAATGATTTCCCGTGAATTATTATGTCAATACGTTTTAAAAGAAAAGAGGGCGGAACCTCCCGGTCTCGCCCTCTCATGTCCCCTGCATAGTAAAAAATAAGAGTGTGTCTATATTCTACCAGCCTGCGTTCTGTTGTGCGGCTAGCGTGGGGTTTCTTAATATATCATTCAATGGAATCGGCCAAATAAAGCGTTTATCCGTGTACGGGATGAACTGTTTGCTGTTGCCGAACCATTCAGCTTTCACTTCTCCACCAACAACGAATGCGCCTTGGTTCTTCACATTGTTATATTCGATTTTAGCGGGAATACCACCGGACGGCAGCAAGTCGTCAGCCGCTAAACGATGAATGTCTTCCCAACGGCGACCTTCACCTTGGAACTCAATGCGACGCTCCCAAAGGATAGCTTCCACCAGTGCTTTCGTGTTGGCGAAATCGCTTGCCTTATACGTCTGTGTAGCGGGGTCGGCCAAAGAACGGTCTCTTACTTGATTCAATTTCTCCAATGCGAGAGTCTTGTCTCCCGCACGTGCGGCAGCCTCGGCCTCGTTTAGCAATACCTCGGCATAGCGCAGGATCGGGGCGTACTCTTCACGTGTTTGGGGATTCTGGTATTTATCACAGAAGTAATAATCGTCAGACGCACGATAAAGGACGAGGTTACGACGCTTGTCATCCCCTTTCCAGAATTTGGAGTTGTAAAGGGTAGGGGATGTCGGGCACATCGCACGGCCACCTTCACGGGCAGACATCATAGCGGACATAGCTCCATTTACAGATGCGTTATCTTGAGAGTCATTCGGAATGGAGAATATAGATTCCTGATTGTCTTTGTAAGAAACGAAAGGAGTGGCAGGATTGGTTTCCAGAATGAAACGTCCGCCTTCCAGTTTCTTAGCTTCAGTAACTACATTGTTCCAATCACGCATATGTAAATATACGCGCGTTTTCAATGCGATGGCGGCACCTTTGCTCGCACGTCCGATCTTATCAGCATCAATAATGTCCGGAAGCATGTTTTCCGCATTATTCAGGTCGCTTAATATCTGATCGTAAGTCTCCTTAACGGTAGAACGGCCTATGCTTTGTTGCTCAGCGAGTTGGCTGGGGTCGTTTACGGCTTTCGTGTAAATAGGCATACCGTAGTTATTGTTACCTTCTACGTTGTAGGGCAGGGCATAATGGATCATCAAGTTGTGATAGGTTAACGCACGTAAGAACAGGCATTCTCCTTTGTACTGATTCCCTTTCTCTTCGGTTATGACACCCGCCGCTACCGCGCCTTCTATACCTGCGTATACCGTATTATAGCGGTTAATAGCCTCGAAAGAGGTTTCCCACATCGCCACGTTATTAGCGGTAGTCAAGTTATAGGTTGCGGAATAGGTATAATCATAGAATTGGGCGGTTAGGTTCATATCTTCACCGCGCATTTCGCCTTGCAATATACTGGCCGCTCCAAAAGGATAACCGCGTGCCCACCCAAAGTCATTCGGATCTACGTACATACCACATTGTGCGGCATCGTAAGCTCCGACTACGGCTAACTCGCAACGTTCTTCTGTCCCGTATGCCGTAAGCTCGGAGAATTTGTCAACAGGTTCAAGGTCTACGACGTCGCTTTCGCAGGCGGTGAACACGGGTAGCGAGAACAGGGCTGTCCCTAACGCTACTACTGAAATGTTTTTATATAATTTCTTGTATAACATAATTGTAACTTTTCTTAGTTTGTGAAATTAGAATGTAATGTTCGCTCCAAAAGTGAATGAACGTTGCTGTGGCATACCGTTCCAATCTACACCTAAACGAGAGTTTGTCTCAGGATCCAATCCGGAATAACCTGTGATAGTGAGTAAGTTCTGTCCTTGAACATAGAAACGAATCTTTGTCATGTTCAGTTTGGATACGACCGCCTTCGGTAGTGTATAGCCTAAAGCTAACGTCGATAGTTTTAGGTAATTGCCGCTCTCAACGAAGTGTGAATCCGTATATCCATCATTGAATAAGGAAGAGGCGTCTCCATAACCGATTTTTGGAGTCATGCCGTCACCCGGTTGCTCTGGAGAAATCCAGCGGCCTAAGATTTCTGTTCCATTGTTGGAGAAATCCATATTGAACAATGCGCTTTGACGAGAAGCGTTCATGATCTTATTACCTCCGGAGAAGCGGAAGAATACATTTAAATCGAAATTCTTGTAAGAAACTGTATTATTCCAACCTCCGTACCAAGTAGGCATAGATGAACCTAATACCTTACGGTCGCTAGCGTCCAAGGAAGAAGCCTTGGAGACATCCGAAGGGTTGGAAGGATCATATTCCGCATAGTCGTAAGAGCCGAATGTGTCGAATTGCACTAATGAACCGTCCGCCTTACTCCAGATCGGATTACCGTTTGCGGCGTTTACGCCGTAATAATCATATCCATATAAAGATCTATATGACTCTCCTTCACGAATGATTGTGTAATTGTCTACGATGTCTGTTCCGCCGTATAAGCTCTTCACCGTGTTCTTAGCTGTGGAGAAGTTGAAATTAGTTTGCCAGTTCCAATCTTTGGTAGCGATGATTGTAGCGTTAACTGTCAATTCCATACCGGAGTTCTTGATCTTACCGATATTATCAAAATATGAGTTGTAAGGAATACCAGCGGTAGGTGCTGTAGGAACTTCCAACACCAAGTCTTTGGAGTTCTTTTGCCAATAAGCTAGCTCGAATGTCAGGCGGTTATTAAAGAAAGAGCCATCCAATCCGATATCGAAAGTCTCGGTTGTTTCCCATTTAAGCTGGCTGTTACCCATACGGTTCCAAGCGATAGCTGTATTCGATCCTGCTTTCTTCGCCCCGTAAGTTCCCAGATAAGGGAAATAATTCCCTAGGTCAGAGTTTCCGATTGTAGCGTAGCTGGCACGGATACGTAAGTCGTTAAACCAATCATTAATAGTTGATTCGCTCCAGAATTTTTCGCGAGAGATACGCCAAGCGGCTGATCCTCCCCAGAATGTACCCCAGCGGGTGTCTTTCGGAAGGCTGGATAAGCCGTCTGTGCGGACGGAGGCTCCGATATAATATTTACTATCATAGTTGTAATTCGCACGGAACATATAGGAGGCTAATCCCATAAACGTTTTACCTCCAGATACGAATCTCTCACCAAATGTGTTGGAAATGATATGGTCGGTGAAGAAAGCATCGGATATTTGTTGCACGGTTGCGTCCGTATATTCATATTCTTGATGGGTGTACTCTTGTACCGCTGTCGCCGTCAGATTATGTACATCATTGAATGTACGGTTAAAGTTGATTACGTTTTGCCAGTTCCAGTTCGTGTATGTGGTATTGATTTCTTCCAATAAGCCGCCATAGCCGTATCCGTCTCCTGATTCCGGGTTCCATACCATGAAATCTTTAACATTCGAGATGTCTAAGCCAGCTTGTGTCTTTAAAGTCAATCCGTCCATGAATGTGATTTCAGCCCATCCACCACCTAATACACGGGTATTGGTCGTACGGTTTACGTTATTGTCTAATGCCCAGACGATATTCTGGATACCATTATCAATATAGGAAAGGTTGCTTCCGCGACCTAATGTCTTACGGTTTTCAGCGTCGATATTGTAACCAGTAGGATCATCCGGATTGAATACAGATACGTTTGGAAGCATACGAGTGCCGGCGAAACCTACGCCACCCAATGAATTCTCGTCATTCATGACACCATTAACCCGGGTACGGGTCATCTGGCCATTTAATCCGATGCGTAACCATTTTGTCGCTTGTTGTGTCAAATCTGCCTTTAAGCTCAAACGGTTTAAGTCATTGGCGCGAATGATACCTTCTTGTTCCGTGAAACCTAATGATACATAATATTGGCTTTTATCCGTACCACCACTGGCGGATAAGCTATGATTGTGCTGGAAACCTGTACGGAAAATATAATCATTCCAGTTTGTGTCCGGTCCGTTCGGATCGTAAACAGCCTGTCCTTTCATTCCCCAGTTCTCGTATTTCTCGTTAGCGATAGTCACGAAATCTTTCGCTCCCAGAAGATCATGCAATTTAGCTGCGCTGGCTGCGCTTACATAGCCATCGTAAGTTACTTGAGTACGTCCCTTGGAGCCTTTTTTAGTTGTGATCAATACAACTCCATTTGCCGCACGGGAGCCATAGATAGCTGTAGCCGCACCGTCTTTCAATATTTCAATGGATTCGATGTCATTCGGGTTAATATCAGACATCGCATTGTAAGAAGCGTAAGCCATTCCTAAGCCGGTTTTTCCATCGGCGTTATCACCGGTGGCGATCGGCATGCCATCTACGATGAATAACGGCTGAGAGTTAGAACTGATCGTACTCATACCACGGATCTTGAATTGAGGACCGCTTCCCAATACGCCACTAGGAGTCGTAACCTGTACACCAGCGGCACGTCCAGCTAATTGAGAGTCGAAAGACGCTGTTGCCAAGTTGCTTAAGTCTTCACCTCCTACTTTAGATATGGCACTCGTCACATCCTTTTTTCTTTGAGTTCCGTAACCGACAACCACGACTTCATCCAAGTTCTGAGAGTCGGACTCCATCGTGACTTTAATGATTGGTTTTACTGCCACTTCCACAGATTTCATACCGATGTAGGAAACGATTAGCTTTTTCGCGTTAGAAGGAACATCCAAGGTGAACGCTCCGTTGTAATCCGTTACAGTACCGGTAGTAGTACCAGCTACTACGATAGAGGCTCCAATGATAGGTCCATCGTCTTCCGCCGAGATAACCGTACCGGTCACCTTCGTGGTCTGAGCCGTTGCGAACGCTATACTTGCGAACAAGCATAGTAATAGATAAGTTAACCTTTTCATAGACACATACTTTTTGTTTAATTTGTTAATAAATAGATCGTTGTAATCAATTGTTGCCACTTAGTCGATTGACTTAGTTTCCGAAGAACTTCATGAGGGTAAGGTACTTTGGTGTTACTTCCTAGCATTGATGCGGGATTGAGTTAAAAATAATTTGCATATTAATACTATATATTAATACTAGAATGTATTAAATTAACATATAACTTAAAATAATCCGTATTGACAAAGTTTCGTGTAAGTTTATTTTTATTGTCAATATGTTTGTTTATTGCAAATATATCTTTATATTTGCCGTACAGCCATTAAAATAAAATGCTTGCTGTAAATAGTACAATTAGACATAACAGATGTTTACATAGGTTGTATGTTCTATAAT